>ERZ857775.3416-NODE-3416-length-12981-cov-4.104673_pt1 | contig 12981 bp, 9 predicted proteins | sample MGYA00519698_ERZ857775 | MGnify/ENA primary metagenome ERZ857775 (study PRJEB31778, sample SAMEA3449363) | human gut metagenome | biome: human gut; feature: human-associated habitat; material: faeces | place: United Kingdom | collected 2010/2012 ...
TTGATTATACTATTATATCGAGAGGCACACTATAGTTTTGGTGGATTTGAGTTTGGTTATATATTTGTGTCCGCGCAACGAAGGCGCGGGGAAATGGAGGAAATCATGATAATAAGTCATGAGAGAGTTATAGTTCAAGTCTGTCTTTAATACCTTCTCTATATGATCAATACCCCTATTGTATTCTTCTATATCATCTCTTATATTCACAAATTCTTCATCTAGAATTTCTAGAGTCGCACTCAGTCTTGTGAGTCTTCTACGAATATCCTTAGGAATTTCATATTGTGACTTATACCCTAGACCATGTTCTACTTCAGCCCAAGAATGTTGGAGAATGGTTCTAATCTGTATTTCAAAGACTATATGACGATAATCTGAATATTCAATCATATTTAGTCTTGCTTCATTATATTTTACTAGTAAATGAAGAGAGTTATAACCGAAATCAATACGGTCATCATAGTTCTTCTTTCTCTTATCATTGTATTCCACAATATCAAAGTTCTGTTTAATCAACTTATAAATGACATCAATATCTGATTCAAACAATGTAATAATACGACAAGCAACGATATCTGTAATATCATTAACATCCTTGTACTTATGTTTTAAACAGATCTTACGCCTTAATGCGTCTTCTGTTTTAATACGTATCGCAAAATTAGAAATCTTTATATTATTCTTTGTAATGATATTTTCTATAATGTCTGTAATATCATGTTTTAATGAACGATAGAGATTCTGGTTATCATAATATTGCTGGATGATATGATCTTCAATTCTTTTATCCATCTTTTACACCTCTTAACTATCATACATATGATACATTAACTTAATGTGAAGAAAAAGCGAAAGATTAATTCTTTCGCTTTTGGTAGTTTCTTAAGTAATATATACCAGCCACACCCGCAATAATAAATACTATAGATGTAAGTTGGGCCATACGGATAGGGCCTAACATAAGTGAGTCTGTACGTAATCCTTCCACAAATACTCTCACAATACCATAACCGATAAAGTAAGAGAAAAACTGTTCACCTGTACATTGTGCTTTCTTCTTAACTACAAGAACAATCACAAGAAAAACAATCAAGTTCCCTACTGATTCATAAAGGAATGTAGGATGATGATAAGCCCCCTCAATATACATATTATTAATAATAAATTGAGGAAGATGTAATAGTTTGAGGAAGTTTAAAGAAACCGCTGAGCCAAATGCTTCATGGTTAAAGAAGTTTCCCCAACGACCACATGCCTGTGCAATGAGTACACCTGGCATAATCGCATCTCCTGCCACAAAGAACGGAATATCCTTCTTTTTAAAGAAGTAATAGCTATAGATGAGTGCTGCTATGATTCCACCTTGTATCGCAAGTCCACCATGCCATATCGCAATAATTTCTTCAGGATGAGACATATAGAGTTCTTTCCACATGAAGATGACATACCAGATACGGGCACCGACAATTCCTGTCATGAGTACTCCAAAGAAGTAATCTGATAAAATTTCAGAACTATAGCCTAATTTCTTAAAATTGTACTGACCTAGCAGATAAGCAATAAATGCACCAATAATGATACATACTGCATACATATGAATCTGCAGACCACCGATTTTAAGAAATATATTATATTCTGGAAAGAATTGCATAACTTACACCTGCTTACTTTTAATGTTTTCGAGGATTCTATTCACAAATTCTTTACTTGAATCAAATCCAGAATCCTTAAGCTGCATATTCATAACAGCCGCTTCAATAATAACTGACATAGAACGTCCACCAGTTACTGGTACAACGATCTTAGGAATAGGAACTGAAAGAATATCTTCTGTAACATCATCTTCTTCTACTCCAATACGTCTATATTCACGAGATGGTAACCATCTTTCTAACTGAATAATAAGGTCTACCTTTTCTTTTGGAAGAACACTCGCAGCTCCAAACATCTTAGAAGCATCAATAACACCAATACCACGGATTTCTAATAGATTCTTTAAAACTGTTGGTGCTTTCCCAATAATAGACTGCCCAATATGATAGAGTTCTACTGCATCATCCGCAATCAACTGATGTCCTCTCTTAATAAGTTCAAGTGCGATTTCGGATTTACCAATACCACTATCCCCTTTGATAATAACACCTTTACCATAAATATTTAAGAATACACCATGAATCTGTGTTTCAGGTGCTAATAATTCATCTAATTTACCCATTAAGTTAATAGAAACTCTTCCTGTTGCCATCTCTGTTTCAAAGATTGGGAAGTTTCTCTTACAAGCAATATTTCTAAGTATTTCTGGAGCTTCATATCCCTTTGCGATAATGATACAAGGTGTTTCATCATTCACTAACTTAGAAAAACAAGCCAATTGACTTTCCTTAGTCATTTCCTTAATAAATATATTTTCTTTATCACCTAATAGAATAATTCTTCTAAAATCACTATGTTTAAAGAAGCCGGCAAGTTCAAAACCAGGACGATTTATTTCTGCGACAAATACTTCTCTTTCTAAAGATTCTTCATCTCCAGATACACGTTTATAGGCTGGATTATTCATCAAGTCTTTTAGTTTTACGGACTTTCCCATAAAATACCTCCTTACAATAGGTTCTTAAGAAAGCGTCCTGTATGGCTCTTTTCACACTTTGCGACCTTTTCAGGGGTGCCTTCTACGACTATTGTACCACCATTATCGCCGCCTTCCAATCCTAAATCAATGATGTGATCTGCGACCTTAATGACATCTAGATTGTGTTCAATGACTAATACTGTATCACCATTATCCACAATCTTCTGTAATACAGCAATTAATCTATTCACATCATCACTGTGTAATCCTGTAGTAGGTTCATCAAGAATATATAATGTTTTTCCTGTTGAACGCTTCTGTAATTCTGATGCAAGTTTTACTCTTTGGGCTTCACCACCAGAAAGTGTCGTTGCACTTTGTCCTAGCTTAATATAACCAAGTCCTACATCATATAATGCTTGTAGTTTAGTATGAATACGAGGAAGATTTTCAAAGAAAGTAAGTGATTCTTCTACAGTCATTTCTAATACATCATAGATATTCTTATCCTTATAAGTGACCTGTAATGTTTCCTCATTATAACGATGTCCATGACATTCTTCACAAGGTACATAAACATCTGGTAAGAAGTTCATAGAGATACGTTTAACACCATCTCCCTGACATGCTTCACAACGTCCACCCTTCACATTAAATGAGAAACGTCCCTTATCATATCCACGTATTTTAGCTTCTGGAGTCTTCGCAAATAAATCACGAATATCATCAAAGACACCTGTATAGGTAACTGGATTAGAACGTGGTGTACGACCAATTGGTTCCTGTGATACTTCAATTACCTTATCAATATTTTCTATACCACGTATTTCTTTATGTTTACCTGGTAGTTCTCTTGAACGATAAATCTTTGCACGTAATGCTTTACATAAAATATCATTCACTAAAGTAGATTTACCTGAACCAGACACACCTGTAACCGCAATAAACTTACCTAATGGGAACTTCACATTAATATTCTTTAAGTTATGTTCCTTAGCCCCACGTACTTCTAAATAAAGACCATTGCCTTTATGTCTTGTTTTAGGAACCTTAATCTTCTTTCTACCAGATAAATAATCACCAGTAATAGAATTTTCATTGGCAGCGACTTCTTCAGGTGTACCATAGGCAACTACCTGTCCACCATGAATACCAGCACCAGGTCCAATATCAATAATATAATCAGATTCACGCATTGTATCTTCATCATGTTCTACAACAAGAACACTATTTCCTAAATCACGCATTTCCTGTAATGTATGAATAAGTTTCTCATTGTCTCTTTGATGAAGACCAATAGACGGTTCATCTAATACATATAAAACACCTGTTAAACGTGAACCAATCTGAGTAGCTAGACGAATACGCTGTGCTTCACCACCAGATAATCCTCCAGCACGTCTAGAAAGTGTTAAATATCCAAGTCCTACTTCATTTAAGAATGTCAAACGATCATGAATTTCTTTTAAGATCAAATGGGCAATCTTTTCTTCCATTTCTGATAACTTTAAGTTTTCTACAAACTCCAAAGCTTTCTCAATAGAAAGATTCGTAAATTCAATGATATTCAAACCACCCACCTGTACACTTAAGACCATTTCATTCAGTCTTGCACCGTGGCATGTAGGACAGGTATGTTCAGCCATAAATGAGGCATACCATTCTTTAGACCATTTAGAAGATGTTTCTTCATAGCGTCTTTGTATAAGTGTAACAACACCTTCAATATAGTTTGTTGTACGAGAAACATTACCAGAAGAAGAAACAATTGTATAAGTAATAGGATCATGTGAACCAGTAAAGATAATATCTCTTTCTTCTTCATCAAAGTCCTTTAAAGGTTTATCTAAGTCAATATGATAATATTCACATAGTTTTAAGAATCTCTGCCATTCAATACGATCAGTACCAACTGCTGTCTTAAAATAACGAATACCACCTTCATTAATACTTAAGTTCCAATCTGGTACTAATAAATCCAAATCAACTTCTTCCTTAATACCTAAACCTTTACAATCAGGACAAGCACCTAAGGGATTATTAAATGAGAATAAACGTGGTTCTAGTTTAGGAACAGAGAAACCACAAATAGGACAGGCATAGTTAGAAGAGAAAAGCTTTTCTGTACCCTGAGTCAAATTCTCTACAATAGCTTCACCATCTGTAAGTTTTAAAGCTGTTTCTAAAGATTCTATGAGACGTGTACGATATCCTTCTTTTTTCTTGATACGATCGACAATAACATCGATAGTATGTTTTTTATTTTTTTCTAGAGTAATGTCTTCATCAAGAGTATACATGTTTCCGTCTACCTTAACTCTGACATACCCTTCTTTTCTTAATTTATCAAAGAGATCTTTATGTGTCCCCTTTTGGTTCATTGCCATACGTGCAAGTATCTGTAATTTATCTCCATCATCATATGTATCCACAATATCACCCATCTGTTTTAATGTCTGGGCTTCTATCTTAATACCATGATGAGGACAATAAGCATGTCCTACACGTGCATATAATAAACGCAGATAATCATAAATCTCAGTCACTGTACCAACAGTAGAACGTGGATTATTAGATGTTGTTTTCTGATCAATCGCAATAGCGGGTGATAAGCCTTCTATTGAATCTACATCAGGTTTTTCCATTCCACCTAAGAACTGTCTTGCATATGAGTTTAATGATTCTACATAACGTCTCTGACCTTCTGCATAGATTGTATCAAACGCAAGAGATGTTTTACCACTTCCTGATAAACCAGTCATAATGACTAATTGATTCTTAGGAATATCTATATTCACATTCTTGAGGTTATTGACACGTGCACCTCTAACCGCAATGACATCCTGTTTCATTCTTCAACCTCCTTATAATCACTTCTTTATTTAAACCTTGTAATTGGTAATCATAGGCAAGAGAAAGGATTTTAGAATAATCCTGATGATTCTCAAAACCTTCATTAATTAAATCTTTACCTGACACAATAGCTACAGGAGCATGATCCCCACAAATAGAGATCATTTCCTCTATATATTCATTTAACTCATTAATAGAAGCACTTGTGACCATACCTCTACCTAACTTATCACATCTTGCAAGATAAAGAAGATCTTTTAAAGGAGCCTTCTTATCAATCGCTTTTAAGAAGCGTAAGAATTTGATCTTTCTTGCATGATTACGAGAAAATGTAGGTAATACCATATGATATTGAATCATAGTATAAATATATTTCTTCTGTTTATGAGAAAGAATAAGATCTACCTTCTCATTAAAGAGCGCTGCACCTTCTTCTGCATGACCATAAGCATGTCCTTCTGGTGTTGTCACTAGTGGTTTACCTATATCATGTAATAAAGCACTCCACATAAACCATAACGGTTCACTTGTATGATGCTTACATAAAGCTGCTAAGTCAGTCACCAACATTGTATGATTCCATACACTACCTTCTGGATGATAGTCAGTTCTTTGATGTGTTGTGACTAAATCTTCTAAATAGAATGGTAAACCATGAATATCTCTTAAGAAATTAAATCCCTGTGAAGGATATAATCCCATCAATATCTTACAATATTCTGTATAAATACGTTCGATACTTAAAGTCTCTAATCCACCTTCTTCTACAATAGATTGACAAAGATTCTCTGTGTCTCCATCCATCTTAAAGCCATAGCGTGACATAAAAGAAGCACCTCTTAATACACGTAATGGATCTTCTGAGAAATGATCTTTATTTGTAGCACGTAAAATACCATTCTTTAAATCTTCCTGTCCTGAATAGAAATCAATCACTTTCTCTGTTTCTACATCATATAACATACTATTAATAGTGAAATCTCTTCTAGCACAGGCTTTTTCTAAAGGAAGATCTGGATCCACAATAATATTAAAATCCTGATGCTTCAGTCCTGTCTTCTCTTCTATTCTAGGTAAGGCAAATTCATAACCTTCTAATGTAGAAAGATGTACAACCGCAAAGGATGCACCCATCACCTGTACTGTTCCAAAGGGAGATAATACTTCCTTTAAAGCCTCAAAAGAGAGGTGATGTACTTCTACATCAATATCTTTAGATCTTCTTTTTAATAGAAAATCTCGTACACACCCTCCTACTAGATATACATGTCCTCCTGCCTGTTTAATTGCCTCAAAGACATCTAATGCGAGAGGTGTGAGATTAAACTTACTTTCCATCTTTAATCTCCTCTATCATATCGCGTAATTCCATAGCTCGTTCAAAGTCAAGCACCTTAGCTGCTTCCTTCATCTGTCTTTCTAATTCCTCAAGAAGACCCTTCTTATCCTTCTTAGGTGCCTTACGGCCTTTCTTGACAAGCTTCTGTGCTTCATCAATGACTTCCTGACCATGGATTGCTTCTCTAATTTCTTTCTTGATAGTTGTAGGTGTAATACCATGGGCTTTATTATAAGCTTCTTGTATTTCTCTACGACGACTTGTTTCATCAATAGCACGCTGCATTGAATCAGTAATACGGTCTGCATACATGATTACATGACCATCCGCATTTCTTGCAGCACGACCAATTGTCTGAATCAATGAACGTTCACTTCTTAAGAACCCTTCCTTATCCGCATCTAAAATACATACAAGAGAGACTTCTGGAAGGTCTAAACCTTCTCTTAATAAGTTGATACCAATCAAAACATCATATTTACCTAAACGTAAATCTCTTAATATTTCTGTACGTTCTAATGTCTTTGTTTCTGAATGAAGATAAGCAACCTTTAAACCAAATTCCTTAAGGTAATCAGTTAAATCTTCAGCCATTCTCTTTGTAAGAGTCGTAATAAGTACACGTTCATTTCTTTCTATACGTAATTGTATTTCACTAATGATATCATCAATCTGATCTTCAATAGGACGTACTTCAATAATAGGATCTAATAATCCTGTTGGACGAATAATCTGTTCTACATATTCACCATGTACACCTTCTAATTCATAATCACCCGGTGTGGCAGATACATATATTGCCTGGGGAATAAGCTTTTCAAACTCTTCAAACCGAAGTGGTCTGTTATCTAAAGCACTTGGTAAACGGAAACCATATTCTACCAATGTTTCTTTACGGCTTCTATCTCCATTAAACATACCTCTGATCTGTGGAAGCATAACATGAGATTCATCAACAATAAGTAAAAAATCATCCGGGAAATAATCTAATAAACAATAAGGTCTTTCTCCTGGTTTTCTACCATCAATATGACGTGAATAGTTTTCAATACCTGGACAGATACCTACTTCTCTCAACATTTCAATATCATGTCTTGTACGGTTGTCTATTCTTTCATATTCAAGAGGTTTTGCGGCATCTTGATAATATTGTAGACGTTCTTTTAATTCTTCTTCTATCGTATCACAGGCATGAAGCATCTTTTCACGACTTGTAATATATTCTTCAGCCGGATAAATTGTATAAGTATTATAAGATGCTTGAACATGACCTGTCAGAGGATCTACTTCTGTAATACGATCTACTTCATCACCAAATAATTCAATACGTATAATATAAGATTCAGTATGACCTGGTACTATTTCAATGACATCACCACGTACTCTAAAAGTACCTTTGACCTGGTCCATATCATTTCTAGTATATTGTCTATCTACCAAGAATGTAAGTAATTCACGTCGATCTATTTCTTGTCCTACACGTAAAGAGAAGATCATTTCTTGATAACTTTGTGGATTACCTAACCCATAAATAGCTGCCACAGAGGCCACGACAATTGTGTCTTTTCTTTCTAATAAAGAATTCATAGCAGCAGCTCTTAACATCTCTATTTCTTCATTTGTCTGTGATTCTTTATCAATATATGTATCACTCTTAGGTATATAGGCTTCTGGCTGGTAGAAATCGAAGTTTGAAATAAAGTATTCTACACGGTTTTCTGGAAAGAATTCCTTTAATTCACTATATAACTGTCCTGCAAGAGTTTTATTATGTGATAGTACAAGAGTAGGTTTATTCACCTGTGCAATGACATTCGCAAAGGTAAATGTCTTACCAGTTCCTGTACCACCTAATAATACCTGTGTCTTTTTACCTTGATGAATACCTTCTACTAATTCTTTAATAGCCTCGGGCTGGTCACCCATTGGTTTAAATTTTGATACAAGCTTGTAAGACATAAAATCCCTTCTTTCTATATTAAAGTAAGTACCTTCTGTAAACTATTATCATATTCCTTATGACTTAATCTTTCTGTAAGTACAGAAACCATGCATTCCTGATCACTATATTCTAATACGCCATCTACAGTCAATCCATGATCCTGTTCAAAACGTTTTAATGCATCACTCACTCCTTGTGAGAAATAACCATCTGTACGACCTGGATTATAACCTAACACATCTAATAATCTTTCCATCACAATAATAGAATTATTCACATTATCCACATAAAACTTATCACTATAATAAGTGAAATAAGCTGATAAGAGAAATTGATCCTCTACAGTGACATCTGGAGTCCATCCCTTCTTATTAATATTCACACCCTTAGGTGTATACCACTTTGCATAAGTGTATTTCAATACAGAACCATCAGATAAGTTTGTCTGTGCCTGGATAGTCCCTTTCCCATAAGACTGCTGCCCAATAAGTTTATATCCCTGTATTTCTTTAAATGTACCTGCACATAATTCAGATGCACTGGCTGTTCCACTATTCATTAAAATATAACCATTAGAAAATGCATAATGTGTCTTACTATTATCCTTATATGTTTCAGTCTGACCCTTCTTATTCTTAACAGTAAAGAGTGTCTCTCCCTTCTCATTAAATAAAGAAAGCAGATCTCTAGCAGCAGTAATATAACCTCCACCATTACCTCTTAAATCTAGAATAATATCTGAGACATTCTGTTTCTTAAACTCTTTTAAAGCTTTTTCTACATGCTGAGCAGTTGTATCACCAAAAGTAGAAATATTCACATAACCATATGTTTTATTATTTGTAGTACCTACATAATAAGTCACATCAGAGCTAAAATTCTTACGTACTGCTTTCACATTTAAAGTCTGTTGAAGTCTTTTTATCTTTAAAGAGACTTCAGTCCCTTCATTTCCTTTAATATATTCCTGCATTTCAGTACTAGTCATGCCAGAAAGTGATTTGTTATCAGCATCAGTAATGATATCTCCTGCTTTAAGACCTGCTTTTTCTGCACTGCTTCCTTCAATAATACCAGTTAATAAAGCACCGCTATGTACAGGTGAGAAATAAACACCAATACCACTGTAATTACCATTAATATCACTATTAAATTCTTTATTCTCCTGTGTAGACATATAAGAAGAATGTGAATCACCTAAACCATCTACCAATCCTTCAATCATACGATCTTGAATAGATATTTTAGAATCAATTGTATCCAGCCAATTATTATTAAGAAGTTCTACTACTTCATCTACTACTGTCATATTTGTCTTATCTTCAGCACTCGCATCACTATTATGAAATACTAAATAACCACTCCCAAATCCAAGAGCTAAACATAATACACCTATGACTATATATTTGATTAATAAGTTTTTCTTTCTTTTATTTAATTCCATGTTCAAGTCACCTCGTTTCATTATTTTATCATAACATGACTGTTTTGAGTAGAAACTTGACCAAAAAGAAAAGATCCCTATAATAGGGATCTTCCATTATTTAATTCAGATCTGATTAAGCTAATTCTGAGAAATACTTGATTGTCTTAACCATGTTAGAAGTGAATGAGTTTTCATTGTCGTACCAAGATACAACCTGAACTTCACTATTTCCATCAGGTAAAGCTGTAACCATAGTCTGAGTTGCGTCAAATAATGAACCGTAAGTCATTCCAACGATGTCAGAAGATACGATTTCGTCTTCATTGTAACCGAATGAATCAGTTGCAGCAGCCTTCATAGCAGCGTTAACTTCATCAACAGTAACAGTACCCTTAACAACAGCTGTTAAAACTGTAGTTGATCCAGTTGGAACTGGTACACGAACTGCAGAACCGATTAATTTACCATTTAATTCTGGGATAACTAAACCGATAGCTTTTGCAGCACCTGTAGATGATGGTACGATGTTAACTGCAGCAGCTCTAGATCTTCTTAAGTTACCTTTTCTCTGTGGTCCATCAAGAAGCATCTGGTCACCAGTGTAACCATGAACTGTTAACATGATACCACCCTGGATTTCTGCTAACTTGTTTAATGCATCAGCCATTGGAGCTAAGCAGTTTGTTGTACAAGAAGCTGCAGAGATAACCTGATCATCTGCTGTTAATGTTTCGTTGTTTACGTTGAATACGATAGTCTTAAGATCGTTTCCAGCTGGAGCTGAAATAACAACCTTCTTAGCACCTGCAGCTACATGAGCTTCAGCTTTTGCTTTTGAAGTGTAGAAACCAGTACATTCAAGAACTACGTCTACGTCTAATTCACCCCAAGGTAATTTAGAAGCATCTGGTTCTTTATAGATAGTGATTTTCTTACCGTTAACAGTGATGAAATCTTCTCCTGCTTCTACTGTATCAGCATGAGCATATTTACCCTGTGAAGAATCATACTTTAATAAGTAAGCTAACATTTTAGGTGAAGTTAAATCGTTGATAGCTACTACTTCATAACCTTCTGCATCAAACATCTGTCTGAATGCTAAACGACCGATACGGCCAAATCCATTAATTGCAACTTTTACTGCCATAATATGACATTCCTCCTTAAATAATTTCTATTTGTATTATAATCCAGCACTTAACTAAAATCAACTATTTCACAAGGATTTATGTAAAGGTAAACCCTTTCATCAAAACTTTTTTTAATGTTTAGAACAAAACACAAAAATGAAGCATAAGCATGTAAAAACTATCTTAATTTATAGAAAAAAAGAATAAGGATTTCTCCTTATTCTTCTTCACCATAGTTATCTTCAACTAAGCCTTCGTCTTCTTCTTCAGCGCTTTCTTCTGATTCATCTTCATTGTAGATATCATTCATATCGATATGCACTTCTTCGAATCTATGTCTTGTTCTAAGATCCCATTTGTTTTCACCAACAGTGATCATACGACCATCTAAGATCATATTTGTATAGAATAATGATTCGTTATCATCTTTCTGTTCTTCATCGAATTCTTTCTTTTCAGCAACTTCTTTCCAAATATCATAGAAACTCATTGCTCCTGCTGATTTAGTAAGAATTTCGAATGCGATATTTACCATTGACTCTTGTCTGTAATCCATAGTAGCCTCCTACATCTTTTCTGGTGCATGGACACCAATTAAGTTTAATGCGTTTGCAAGTGTAATGCGTGTTGCTTCTACAAGTGCTAAACGTTGAGATGATAATTCTTTGTTTTCTTCATCAATTACATGACAGTCACCATAGAATGAATGGAATAACTGTGCTAATTTCTGAATATAGTTTGCAATCTTATGAGGGGCTCTTGTACGAGCTGCATCATTGATTGTGTTTTTGAATTCATTAATGTGTTTTAATAATTCAATTTCTTTTGGGTTATTAATCAATTCAAAGTGATCTGCAGGTTCAATGTTCTTTTCTGCTGCTGATCTCATGATTGAACACATTCTTGCATGTGCATACTGTGCATAGTATACAGGGTTTTCATTTGACTGTGATTTTGCAAGTCCTAAGTCAAAATCAAATGGTGTGTTCGCTGCTTTTGCTACAAAGAAATAACGAGTTGCATCTACACCAATATCATCAATTAAGTCACGAATAGTAACAGCGTTACCAGTACGTTTACTCATCTTAACTACTTCACCGTTTTCAACCATTCTTACCATCTGTAAGATATCGATATTTAACTGATCTGCATTATAACCTAAAGCCTGAATAGCTGCTTTCATACGATTGATATAACCATGGTGGTCAGCACCAAGTAAGTCAACTAAGTAATCATAACCTCTGTTCATCTTACTTAAGTGATATGCGATATCTGGTGTGAAGTATGTATAACTTCCATCAGTTTTAATAAGAACACGGTCCTTATCATCACCAAAGTCAGTTGTTCTAAACCATAAGGCTCCATCCTGTTCATATGTATAGCCTTTTTCTTTTAACTTATTGATTGCAGGTTCAATCTTATTACCTTCATATAGAGAAGTTTCAGAGAACCATACATCAAATGATACACGGAATTCCTTTAAGATATCTTTGATCTTCTGTAATTCATGTTCAGTACCAACCTTACGGAAATAAGCAATAGCTTCTTCTTCAGTTAACTGAGTTAAAGCATCTCCTTCTTTTTCCTTGATACTCTTCGCAATATCAATGACGTCCTGTCCCATATATCCATCTTCAGGAATTGGACGTTCAATATCAAATAATGCAAGATAACGGCTGTATAGAGATAATGCAAGGTTAGTGATCTGTTTACCTG
>ERZ857775.3420-NODE-3420-length-12959-cov-6.381122_pt1 | contig 12959 bp, 10 predicted proteins | sample MGYA00519698_ERZ857775 | MGnify/ENA primary metagenome ERZ857775 (study PRJEB31778, sample SAMEA3449363) | human gut metagenome | biome: human gut; feature: human-associated habitat; material: faeces | place: United Kingdom | collected 2010/2012 ...
CTGCATGATCAGTTCCAGGCTGCCATAGTGCCTCATAGCCCTGCATTCTCTTAAAACGGATGAGAATGTCCTGCATGGTCTCATCCAGTGCATGGCCCATATGCAGCTGACCTGTTACATTTGGCGGCGGCATAACAATGGTAAATGGTTTCTTATCCGGGTTTACTTTTGCATGAAAATATCCGTTGTCCATCCATTTCTGGTAAAGACGTTCCTCGATTCCTTTTGGATCGTAGGTCTTTGCAAGTTCTTTGCTCATAATTTTCCTCCTAAAAAAAGAGCCCCTCACACAATTGTGTGAAGGGCGAAATTAACGCGGTACCACCTTCATTATGTGCAAAATGCAAAGTACTGTTTCCCTGAATTCATTTACAGTCTTCGCTCTGTTGTACACATATCTCTTTCCTGTAACGCTGGAATTGCGTGAAAACTTACTGCAGATATCACTGCCTGTTCAGTTTCCCGGCTCAGAAGCTACCTTCAGTGAATGCGGATCTCGAAATGTCTTCCACCACAGTTATCCCTGGACATTTCTCTCTGGGAGGGCATTTACTTACTCCTCTTCTTCAACGCTTTTCGCTGCAGCGGTCTGATCTCCTTGTAAATAGCCGGAAAAAGCCGCCACTTTTATGGATATAACTATAATTGCATTCTTCCGGCTTGTCAAGCTAATTTCAAAATTTCACAATTACACCGCTCAGACAGTGTTTTCTCAATATTTTTTATTCCACACTCTTTAAGGATTCCACCATATCAATGGTTTTCAGCTTAAAATGCATCACCCCATTCACCACAATGGAAAATATGCTTGTCAGAATTCCACTGTATAAAAAGCTCAGCGGCTTAATATTTCGTCCAAACATAACTGCATCTACCTCAACCGTAGTAATCACATACCTGTGAATGAGAATTCCAAACACTGCTCCAAACATAATTCCAAGCACTGTCAGGATCACGTTTTCCCGAAGCACATACTGGGAGACCTCTCCGTCATAGAAGCCAAGCACCTTCAAAGTTGCCAGTTCCCTCTGTCTTTCTGTAATATTGATATTATTCAGATTATACAATACCACAAAAGCCAGCATTCCTGCGGAAACGATCAGCACCAGGATCACCGCATCCAGAGTGCTCAGCATACGGTCAACCTGTGATGCCAGACTACTGGTATAACTGATGCTGAGAGCACCAGGATTAGCAAGGATCCGGGTTCCTGCCATTTCCAGATCATCCTTACAGTCTTCCTGCATAGTAAACACAATGTTCTCATACTCCGGCATTTCCCCGAACGTCTGCTCATAAACCCTGGGCGTCATATAAAGGTAATGGCTCATATAATTCTCTGTGATCACAGCCACCCTCACCTTATATTCCTTATCTCCCTTTTTCAGGGGAATCATATCCCCCACCTTTAATCCCAGCAGGGATGCTGTTTTCTCGGAAATAGCAGCACCTTCGTCGGTAAGCTCATATGTTTCCCCGGTAATACGGTTCTTTAAGGTTACATCCCTTGCAAACTCACTCAGTCTCTCTGGCACAAACAGATAAATACTGATGTTGGAGCTGCCTTTCGGAGCACTGATCTTCGTCATCTGTACCCGATTGCAATGGGCGATTTGCTCATTTTCCTTCATGTATTCAAACAGCTCTGCATGTTCTTCCTCTGTAGCATCGCTGTCCTCAATCACCATTCCGTCATAATGCTGAAGCTCCCGGTACTGAATAGCGGCAATATCACTGATGGAATCCTGAATCCCAAAGCCAACCAGCATCAGTCCCATGCTTCCTGCAATTCCAAAGACCGTCATGATCAGGCGCTTCTTGTAACGGAAAAGATTTCGAATTGTGGACTTCCAGGAAAAGCTTAAATGCTTCCATATAAATGTGAGCCGCTCCAGCAATACCCGCTTGCCCTCTTTCGGAGCCGGTGGGCGCATAAGAGAGGCCGGTGTCTCCTGCAGCTCCTTTCCACTTGCAAAAAGAGTCGCTCCAACTGTACATACAACAGAGGCTGTGGAAGCGATCAATGCGAAGCCAGGCTGATAATCAATGGAAATGGTATTTGCCACATTGTGATACATAATCCCATAAGCAGTTATAATAATGTATGGAATGATTTTCTCTCCGATCAGCATTCCCAGCACACTGCCAAGAAGAGTTGCAAAAAATGCATAACAGATATATTTTGCTGCAATAGCAGACTTCTTATATCCCAATGCCTTCAAGGTACCGATCTGGGTTCGCTGCTCCTCCACCATACGAGTCATAGTGGTAAGACTGATCAATGCCGCTACCAGGAAAAAGATGACCGGGAAAACCTGACCGATGTTTCGAAGACGGTCTGCATTATCACCGTAATCCGTATATTCCGGAAGCTCCTCCCTATCTGTGACCATCCACTCCGGCATTTCCAGATCTTCCAGTTCCTTTTTCGCATCATCCAGCTTCTGCTGATTCTCGGCAATCTCATCCTCCGCATCTTTTTTGGCGTCTTCGTACTCTTTCTTTCCATCTGCAAGGTCTTTCTCACCTTTTTTCAAGTCTTTAACCGCATCCTGAAGCTTTTTCTCATTGTCTGTAATCTCTTTTTCACCGTCTGCAAGCTTCTTCTCATTGTCTGCGATTTCTTTCTCACCATCGGCAAGCTTCGCCTCATTTTCTGCAATTTCTTGCTCTCCGGAAGTAAGCTTTGCCTCATTTTCCGCGATTTGCCGGGCACCGGAATTATACTGTTCCAGACCGGAAGCATACTGCGCTTCACTGTCATTCAGCTTTGCCACATTGGCATCCAATTCCGCCTGTCCGGCAGCCAGGGTCTCTGCATTGGAATCAATTTCTTTCTGGGCTTTATTCAGTTTTTTCTTTGCTGCCTTTAACTGCTTCTGACCTTTTTCCAGTTCCTGTTCCCCTGCCTCTATCTCAGCTTTCGAAGCAGCAAGAGTATTCTCCTGTTCCTGAATCTGAATCCATCCGGCGTCAATCTCTGCCTGACCTGCTGTTATCTGTTCCCGTCCAGCATTCAGCTCGCTTTCTTTCTGAGAAAGCTGGGAAAGTCCATCCTCGACTGCTGCAAGCCCGCTTTCCAACTCACTTCTGGTCGCTGCAAGCTGCTGCCGCTGACTCTCAATCTGCGCTTCACTTGCCTGAATCTGCTGGCTTACCGCCGCCTCCTGTTCTTCCAGTGCAGACACCTGAGCTGCCAGAATATCTATTTCCTCCTGGGAAACATCCGGATTTTCCAGTGCTGCGTTGTAACTTGCGCGTACTATCTCAAGCTGACTCTGCAGCTCCGTCAGCTGAGCTTTTGCACTTTCCAAAGCACTTATTCCATCCTGAAGCTGTGCTTCTCCTGCTGATACCTGGGAAAGTCCATCTGTAATCTGCTGCTTCTGGGCATTTAACTGGGTTCTGGTACTTTCGATCTGCTGCTGTCCGGCAGTGATCTCCGCTTTTGACTGATCCAGTTCACTTTGCTTTGTTGTCAAAGTCTGCTTTGCGGCTTCTAACTGCTGTTCGCCTGCCTCAAGCTGGGCTTTTCCATCTGCAAGTTTCGCTTTATTTTCATCTAAAGTCTTCTGATTTTCCTCTAATTCTGCCAGACCACTGGTTACCTGCTTCTGCGCAGAATCAAGCTGAGCCTGTCCGTCAGCAAGCTGGGCTTTTGCAGCACTTACCTGACTCCATCCATCATCCAGCTGGCTTCTGGCCGTGTCGAGCTGGCTTTTGCTGGAGGAAAGCTGATTCTTGGCAGATTCCAGCTGACTTTTTCCATCAGCAAGCTGCGCTTTCGCATCTTCTAACTGGTTTTTCCCATCAGCAAGCTCTGTCTTCGCATCTTCCAGCTGTTTTTTTCCATCGGCAAGCTCTGTTTTTGCGTCTTCTAACTGGGATTTTCCATCTTCATACTCTTGCCTTCCGTCTTCTAAATCCTTTTCACCTTTATCTAATTCTTCTTTTGCGTCAGCGAGTTTTTCATCTGCCTCTTTTTTCCCATCGTCCAGCTTCTTCTGGGCATCATCGATTTCCTCCTGTGCATCTGCCTTCACAGATGCAAGGCGGATCTGACAGCAATCATCTGCTATGTTTTCAACACGGTCTTTGATCTTGGCGATCAGATTCTCATAACCGTCTGTATAACTTGTAAGGCCCTTTGCACCATGAACGGTCACATAAATCTGCGTATAAATTTCCTGGTCAAAATCTTCCGGGAGCACATATCCAAATCCATTGACTTCACCAGTTCCAAGGGTGGTATTTCCTCTATTAAAGGAAATATAAAGAGGACTTCTTCCAGTTCCCACTACCGTATATTCTGTGGTCACAAGAACGAGGGAATCTCCTTCTTCAAGCAAAGCCACCTTATCTCCTACCTTATATTCATTGGAAGAAGCAAATGTGCTATCCAGAAAAATCTCTCCACTTTTTTCCGGAAGGCGTCCCTCCTGCACATCCAGTTTATTCACTGTGTCATTTATGGATTCAATGTGAAGAACCTTCTGCTTCTGGCCTTCCCCGCACATCACATCGGTAGACCAGGCACCTTCTGCGGACTCGATGCCATCTATACTTTCTATGGAAGAAACATCATCAGATGTCAGGCCCATTGTGCCCACAACCTTGATATCCATCAGGCTGCTTTCGTCATAATAGGCATCTCCGGAATAGCGCATATCCGGCGAGGAAGCCTGAATACCGGAAAAGAAGGCCACTCCAAGAGCCACGATCAGAAGAATGGAGATAAACCTGGATTTGCTTTTTCGGATCTCCATCCAGAATTCTTTTCTTAATGCTTTCATCTCTCACCTACCACTCAATTTCTTCTACCGGGGTTGGATGGGCATTCAAAGTCATCTGTGCCACCTTGCCGTTTTTTATTTTAATCACGCGATCTGCCATAGGCGTCAATGCAGAGTTATGAGTGATAACCACTACTGTCATCCCCTTCTGGCGGCACATATCCTGTAAAAGCTTGAGAATCGCCTTACCAGTCTGGTAATCCAGAGCGCCTGTTGGCTCATCGCAAAGGAGCATCTTCGGATTCTTGGCAAGAGCTCTTGCAATGGAAACTCTCTGCTGTTCACCGCCTGATAACTGGGCAGGAAAATTTCCAAGTCTGTCTTTCAGACCCACCTCTTCCAAAACAGTTTTCGGATCCATGGGGTTCTTACAGATCTGTCCTGCCAGTTCTACGTTTTCCAAGGCTGTCAGATTGGGAACCAGATTATAAAACTGAAAAACAAATCCAATATCGTCCCTGCGGTAGCTGGTGAGCTGGCGGTTATTGTATTTCGCTATATTCCTTCCATCTACCCAGATCTGACCGCTGGTGGCAGTATCCATTCCGCCCAGAATATTCAGAACCGTAGTCTTGCCAGCACCACTGGGCCCTACGATCACGGCAAACTCGCCTTTAGCTATGTTAAAGCTGATCTCATCTACTGCGATTATTTTTACTTCTTTCGTTCCATAAATCTTAGAAACCTTTTCAAGGTGAATATAGTTTTCTGTGGTACCCTGCAATTTATCACACTCCTGTTTTTCAAATATATTTTAATTTTAGTATAGCATTGCAGGTTTTTTTGTTCAATCAGAGAAAGTATGAAATTTCTATAAAGATAACTATACGTTACTGGTCACGGAGTAAACAGTAACAACTATACCAATCGCGTAGGATATGAATTCAAGTGTGCAGTTATAAAAATTATAGTTATTTCAAAAACAGCCTCTGACTTTCCCAGTAAAAAAGTCAGAGGCTGTTTTTCTTTCCTGCTCATCAATTGCAGAATATATAATTACAATCTGCATATCCGTATTTCATAAGGCGTGGAGAATATACATACCAGTATTTATCTGAACTGGAATCAATTACTACCACAGTATCACCGGTATTCAGTTCACCAATCTCATTTGCCGCATCATATCCCATAGCGGATCGAAGAGCCAGATATCCGGTAGGCACTTTTACATACAAGGTAGCATATGCATTTCCACCCACCAGATAATCTTTGTTTACAAATCCATTGGTATCATATTTCGGGGAATACACATACCAGTACTGGGAATCACTTGTGTCCAGAAGCTGTACGGTATCGCCGGAATATAATTCCCCGATTTCATTGGAAGCATCATATGCCTTCATATTGCGAAGTGCCAGATAGCCCTTGGCAACACTGACCGTTCTTACTTCGCCAAAATAGCTGGAATCTGTATCCAGTCCCTCTTCTCTGTACAGGTACTCCTGGTTCACATATCCATAGCCGTCCAGTTTCGGGGAATACACATACCAGTACTGAGAATTGCTACTGTCGGAAACCCAGACGGTATCTCCCGAATAGAGCTCACCGATTTCATTAGATGCATCATATTCCGGTGCATTGCGAAGAGCCAGATATCCGGTGGAAACGCTTACGGTCCACATTGTATCATAGGAAGATACGGAAGATGTCACAGAATCCAGATAATCATTATTCACGTATCCGAAATCGTCATACTTAGGAGAGTATACATACCAGTAACCAGTAGCTCCAGTGTAATCCATCACTTCCACCAGGTCACCACTGTAAAGTTCTCCGATCTCATTACCGCTATTATAGGATGTATCTGTCCGAAGTGCCAGATATCCAGTAACAACATTCACACGGTAAGTATTACAGGAAGCCTCTGCCTCCTGCGTAGTTCCGGGAACTGAAAATGCAAGGGCTGCAGCTGCAAGAACAGGTATGCAAATCTTCTTCATTTTCGTCATAGAAAAATCCCCCTTCATATAGTCGTTGCTGTCCACCCCATGACCAGCAACATACAATTTTCTGAAAAAACACTTTTTTCATGTATTTATATATGAAAATTATAACGGATTAACCATGGCTTTTCAACTCCGTTTTTCTTATTATACACCACCTGACTCTGTTTTTTGTAATGCTTCATTTCCATCTTCTGTGCCATAATTGCGCAGCATAAAACTGTCCTCTACAGCTTCTTTCATATTGGTAGCGTCTGCATAATTATTATTCAGGATTAGCTTATCTAAACCATAGCAGGTCTGCCCTTTAATGTAATGATCAAATTCCAGTTTAAAGCTATACCGATCTGTATCGGGGTCACTTGCAATAGACGAAAGACTAGTACATCGCTTCGTAAATAACTATACCAATCACGTAGGATGTGGATTCGAGTGTGCAGGTATAAAAACGCAGGCGTAGCGGGCTACGCCGAGGCTTTTATACCTGTGCAATCGGATTCACAGACAAGTGAGTGGTATAGTTATTTCGAAAACGATGTACTAGTATTTCCCTTAGAGCGTATAAAAAAGCACTTATCAGAATTATTTTTTCAGACAACCGTAGCTGCCTGTCTTATCTTTTCCATTGAAATATTTCTTTGAAAATTCCTCCGCCGGACAGGGTCTGGAATAATAGTATCCCTGAAGCAATTCCGGCTTATAAGTCTGGACAACGGAAAGGATTTCCTTATTCTCCACCCCTTCCACACAAACCTTTATTCTGGTCTGCTTACTCAGATTCATAATATATTCCAGAATCGCCTGATCCATCTCATCATCCTGAATGGAACGGACAAAAGTATGATCGATCTTGATCCACTGTGGTTTCAGCTTGCGAAGCAATGCAATGGAAGAGTACTCCGTGCCGAAATCATCCAGTGCCATATTGATCCCCATATTTTTAAAATATTCAAAATCATCCCGAAGGCCATTGGGATCCGATACTTTACAGCTCTCTGTAAGCTCCAGGATCAGCTGCTTCTCCGGTGTGCCAGATTCTTCCACGATCCGTGTCACCATTTCTCTGAAGCCTTCCTGAAGTATCTGGATATAAGAAACATTCACGGAAATTACAAAATCAGGATTCTCCATGCGCCACAGTGCCGCCTGGGCAAGTGCCTTATTCAAAAGCCACTCTCCCACCTGTCGGATGGTTCCGTCTTCCTCCAGGATCGGAATAAATTCCATTGGGGAAACCAGGGTTCCATCTGGCAGATAAAAACGCATCAGAGTCTCAGCACCATAAACATCCTGAGTCTCTCCGTTCACCAGAGGCTGATATACCAGTGCAAACCCTCTGCAATTATTGGCAACAGACTCACGGAGCACTTCCTGCAGTCGGAATTTCTCCACCGTTTTTCTGTGCATTTGTCCGGAAAACTGCGCAATGCTGCCACGTCCCACTTTCTTTGCCTGCTCAAGGGCGTATTCCACATTTGCATGCAAAGTCTCGAAATCCTCTGCATCCTGCGGAAAAAAGGCCACTCCGCATGAAATCGTCAACTGGATCTCCAGATTCATCTCCCTGGGGACTTCCACTGAAAACTTCTGCATTTCCTTGTAGATCCGGTCAAGTGCATTCTCGGATTTCTCAGTGGTAATACAATAGAATTTACCTCCTGGTCCCCGATAAGAAATAACGCCCTCCAGACTCTGACATTTCTGTCCCAGACGCTGCAGCACCTCATCTCCTACAAGATACCCAAGAATATCATTGATTCTCTGAAGTCTGTCCACATCAAAAAGAAGAACAGCACCTTCCATTCCATGACTGATAAATGCCGGAAGCTGCTTCTTCAGCTCATGAAACGTATATAAACCAGTGGGCTGGTCAAACTTGGCATTTACACCAAGATTCATCATCGTGCCAACAAAAAGGCCAAGGCTTCCATCCGCATTCCGCTCCACAATTCCCTGGCACCTTACCCATACATATTTCCCATATTTATTTAAAGCCCGGTATTCACAATTATGCCGGTTGCTTTTCCCCTCAAAAATGCGACCGATATCCTCCAGAAAAATATGCTGATCCGCAGGATGGATATGCTGTACCCATTCCTTCGCCGTATTCTCTATAAATTCTCCCGGCAGATTGAAGTAATCCACACTTGGCTTAGACCATCTGGAAAAATCGCGTTCCAGGTCGGCTATATAAATGTACATATTATCTGAAGTCTGAGACAGAGCATCAAATATATGGCTGTCAAAATTAGAGATATCTATCACACAAAACCACTACCTTCCCTTTTCCCCTAATACATCAATATTTTACCATACTTTGCACAATTCTGTCTACAAATTTTGACAATTCTGCACATAAAATGTTAATAAAGTATAAAAAGAAGAATAAATAATACAAACATTTTTATGATAATCTGTAACCATTACGCGGATGCCAGAGCCTGTCTGAAAAATCATTCCCCCAATCTGCACGCCCCGCTTTGCGGTATATTTTGCCCGAATTCGACTGTTACAGCCCCCAAAAAAGGTACCATATCTCCCATTTCAGGAGATATGGTACCTTTTACATAAATGAAGCTCTTTTTTAATCATTTTACTGCTTCAAATGCTGCATCCAGAACTGCGATCAGGTCGTCTACTTTCTCAATACCGATGGAAAGACGGATTGTGTTTGGTTTGATTCCCTGGTCAAGAAGCTCTTCCTCTGTGCACTGACTGTGTGTGGTTGTTGCAGGATGGATCACAAGGGATTTTACATCTGCAACATTTGCAAGCAGTGAGAAGATTGCAAGGTTATCAATAAATTTCTGAGCGGTCTGTGCATCACCCTTGATCTCAAATGTAAAGATGGAACCGCCGCCGTTTGGAAGGTATTTCTTATAAAGATAATGACTTGGCTCACTCTCCAGTGATGGATGATGAACAGCTTCTACCTGTGGATGTTTAGACAGGTAATCTACGATTTTCAGGGCGTTGCTTACGTGACGCTCCACTCTTAAGGAAAGAGTTTCCAGTCCCTGTAAGAACAAAAATGCATGGAATGGAGAAAGGGTAGCTCCTGTATCACGAAGGATGATTGCACGAATATAAGTTACAAATGCTGCCGGAGCGGTTGCCTCTGCAAAGGAAATTCCATGATAGCTTGGGTTCGGCTCAGAAATCCACGGGAATTTGCCGGATGCTTTCCAGTCGAAGTTGCCGCTGTCTACGATCACGCCACCGATTGCAGTTCCATGGCCTCCGATGAATTTGGTTGCGGAATGAACGACGATATCTGCACCATACTCAATCGGGCGAACCAGGTAAGGAGTTGCAAATGTAGAATCAACTACAAGAGGAATGTTATGTTTGTGCGCAATTTTTGCAACTTCTTCAATATCAATCAGGTTGGAGTTCGGATTTCCAAGGGTCTCAATAAAGATTGCTTTTGTGTTTTCCTGGATTGCAGCTTCGAAAGAGCCTTCTGCATCCGGATCTACAAATGTTGCGGTGATGCCGCTGGTCTGCGGAAGAGTATGTGCCAGAAGGTTGTATGTTCCGCCGTAGATGGTCTTGGAAGCTACAATGTGCTCACCTGTTTTTGCAAGTGCCTGGAATGTATAATTGATAGCTGCTGCACCGGAAGCAACTGCAAGCGCTGCAACTCCGCCTTCAAGAGCAGCAATTCTCTGCTCGAAAACATCCTCTGTAGGGTTGGTAAGTCTTCCATAAATATTTCCGGCATCGCGAAGTCCGAAACGGTCAGCTGCATGCTGTGAGTTATGGAATACATAAGATGTAGAAGCGTAGATTGGAACAGCTCTTGCATCTGTTACTGGATCTGCTTTCTCCTGTCCAATGTGTAACTGTTTTGTTTCAAATCCCCAGTTTTTAGAATCTCTGATATCTGCCATTTTTCTTTCCTCCGTATGTTTACTATTTTTCATCATTTTTTGTTAATGTTAGTTTTGTTATTGTTTTTGATGTTTTTCTTTGCTGTTGCTTTGTTTTTGTTGATGAATGCATAGTAACATACTGGGGATTATCTGTATAATATGTAAAAATAATATCTGGTTATAGGTTCATTCTATAACCAGGTATTTGGGGAATTTTTCTTTGCATATTTCTTTACACTATTCAGAAACGCCTCATGTATCCTGTCATCCTCATCCAGTTCCGGATGAAATGCCAGTCCATACTGCTCTTTATACTTTACAGCTACAATATTTCCATCCACCTCAGCCAGTACTTCTGCGCCTTCTCCGCATTTCTCAATATAAGGGGCACGAATGAATGTCATGGGAACCTGACCGATTCCTTTCATTTCCCTGATGGTGTGAAAACTGCCAAGCTGTCTGCCGTAGGCATTTCTTTTTACTGTCACAGGCATGGTTCCGAAATACACATGCCCGTCATTAGAGAGGTGGTCAGCCAGAAGGATCACCCCCGCACAAGTGGCAAGCACCGGCATTCCAGCCTGGATTTTCTCTTTCAAAGGCTCAAACATTTCCAGCTCCCGAAGGAGTTTTCCCTGTACCGTACTCTCACCGCCTGGCAAAACCAGTCCTTCAAAGTCTCCATCCAGGTCTTCTTTTTTCCGCAGCTCCACGCACCGGGCACCCAGTTTTTCCAGTTTGCTCTTATGTTCTGCAAAAGCTCCCTGCACAGCAAGGATTCCGATTTTCATCTCATTTGCCCCTCTCTGCCATCAGAAGCTGGATTTCCTGCTCATTGATTCCGACCATAGCTTCACCAAGGTCTTCGGAAAGCTCTGCAAGCATTTTGGAATCCTGATAGTTGGTGACCGCTTTTACAATAGCTGCTGCACGCTTCTTCGGATCACCGGATTTGAAAATACCAGAGCCCACAAACACACCTTCTGCGCCAAGCTGCATCATAAGGGCCGCATCTGCAGGAGTCGCAACACCGCCTGCTGCAAAGTTTACCACCGGAAGTCTTCCTTTTTTGTGTACATACTTAACCAACTCATATGGCACACGCAGGTTCTTTGCTTCTTCAAAAAGCTCATCCTCACGCATGGAAACCACTTTCCCGATTTCGCTGTTCATCATGCGCATGTGGCGCACCGCCTGTACCACATCGCCGGTTCCTGGTTCGCCTTTTGTACGGATCATGGAAGCGCCTTCTGCGATTCGCCTTAAAGCTTCTCCTAAATCTTTGGCTCCGCATACAAATGGTACTTTAAACTGACGCTTGTCAATATGGTAAACATCATCTGCCGGGGAAAGTACCTCGCTCTCATCAATATAATCAATCTCAATTGCTTCCAGGATCTGCGCTTCTACAAAATGTCCGATACGACATTTCGCCATAACCGGAATAGAGACTGCCTCCTGGATTCCTTTGATCATTTTTGGGTCGCTCATCCTGGAAACACCGCCTGCTGCACGAATATCTGCCGGAATCCTCTCCAGCGCCATAACCGCACAGGCACCTGCCTCCTCTGCGATTTTTGCCTGTTCCGGAGTGGTAACGTCCATGATCACTCCACCTTTTAACATCTGTGCAAGCTGTTTATTTAATGCATATCTTTCCTGGCTCATTTTGATTTCCTCCTGTATGTATTGTGCAGAAAAATTGTGGGGCACTGTTTTAACAGATTTCCATTTCTTCAACTGCCTTTTATTTGTCTGAAAGCATACAGGAATACTGTACTGTTATAAATATCCAGTTTTTATATATTTTAAAAGGACAGTTTGAATATTTTCTCTCAAACTGTCCTGCAGGACTTGTTTTTTTCCAGCAAAACCTTCAGTGCCCGGGCAATTTCTACCTCGTCTTCTGCAATCAGGATACGCATAATTTTCCTCCATTTTTTCTGAAAAGGAGACGCTTACGCGTCCCCCATTTTCCCGCCCCTCCTAGAGCCTTTTTCAAACACGCTCTAGCCTGATGGCAAGTTGCAGGGGCAAATAATATACTATTATTTTTTCGGTTTCTTTCGCGCCATTATGCCACCGATCCGGCCCGTTTCTTTGGCGGAGAGGCTTTTCCAGCCCCCTTCTAAGACTTTATCCAGAATGCCAAGTTCCTGAGCAATTTCATATTTTGTCTGTTCTTCAGGGGTAAGATTTCCGGATTTGTAAGCTTCTACTTCTTTGTCTTTGTTCATATGTCTATGCTCCTTTTTACAGTGTTTGGATGTATATGATATGAGTGTTTGGATGTATATGATATGAGTGTCAAAAGGTCTTTTGACACTCATTTGATACCCGGATTGCTA
>ERZ857775.3424-NODE-3424-length-12949-cov-2.543431_pt1 | contig 12949 bp, 10 predicted proteins | sample MGYA00519698_ERZ857775 | MGnify/ENA primary metagenome ERZ857775 (study PRJEB31778, sample SAMEA3449363) | human gut metagenome | biome: human gut; feature: human-associated habitat; material: faeces | place: United Kingdom | collected 2010/2012 ...
CATTTTCTTTATTATAAGTGATTCCATCCAGCTGGTATGTCAGATACATATATTCTACCTGATGTTCTTTATAGTAAGAATAAGGCAGATCTGCTGTATTCTCTGTCGTAATTACATATTTTTCCATACTCTGTCCTCCCCGCACTTTTATGTATTACCGGAAAGCTCCCGAAATACATTTTTTTTCATTTTACCATCACTGTTCTGCCTGTGCAACCTTTTCCGAAAGAACCTCTCTTGCTTTTTTCATCTGTGCATCCTTACTCTCCCATTCCTCCTGAGAAAGCTCGTTAAACTGATTCGGATTGGTAAATTCTTCTGCATTCTCCGGCCAGTCACTCTCCACATCCGGAGTGATTCCGGTTCCCTGGATATTCACACCGTTTGGGGTATAATATCTGGAAGTGGTCAGTTTTACTGCACTGCCATCTCCCAGTGAAAAAGTCTGCTGAACAATTCCTTTCCCAAATGTCGTGGTGCCCACCAGCGTTCCCACACCGTGATCTTTCACCGCTCCGGAAAAGATCTCTGCAGCACTGGCACTGTTTTCATTGACCAGAACCACCAGCGGAATATCGATCGGTGTTTTTCCTTTACAGGTATGCTCCGTCCGATGTCCGCTCTTATCTTCGGTATACACGATCATACCTTTCGGAAGAATCTGTTCCAGCGTATCACATACCGCTGTCAGAAGTCCCCCCGGATTTTCCCGCAGATCAACCAGAAGTCCTTTCATTCCCTGTTCATTCAGTTCACTGTAGGCTTTCTTAAACTGTTCCGAAGTGCCATCGGTAAATTCTGTAATCTGAATATATCCAAGGGAATCGTCAAGCATCCGGCTCTTTACTACCGTTACTTCCACCTTTTCCAGAGATACTGTGATATCGGCAGTCGTTCCATCCCGTTCCACAGTCAAAACCACCTGCTTTTTGTTATCTTCCCGGATGATTTTTGAGATCTCCGACAGTTCTTTTCCTGTAATATCCTCTCCGTCCACCGCAGTCAGGATATCACCTTTCTGGATCCCCGCCTGCTCGGCCGGACCGTCTTCTGCCAGATCTACAATACTCACCACACCGCTGTCCGGATCCTTGGACATCGTAAGTCCCACGCCGGTATACGCTCCCTGTGTGGATTCCTGCAGTTGTTTATAGTCCTCTTCTGAATAATATCCGGAATATGGATCCTGCAGGCTTGCCACGATTCCGCTGTACATGCCATCCTCCATCGTATACTGACTTTTTTCATCCTCATCCTTGTAGTCCAGATAATATGTGTCCACTATCTTTGCGATCTTGGACGCTTTCGCCAGATCACTCAGGCTCAGTGCCTGATCCCCGATCAGCGGAAGGGAACCAAAGCAGATAAAATATCCGACACCGCCCACAACCACGCAGGCTGCTACGCCTCCCACAAATCCTCTGATCCAGGTTTTCATTTTTTCTGTCATTTCTGTTGTCTCCCGTCTGTTCCTATGATACCCCGTATTTTCCGTTTGCTCTTTTTCCGGGCATAGATAAGTGTAGAAAAGGGGCTGCCGCTTTCCCGCTGCATCCCCCTTTGTATCTTTCTTTTATATATCTCTGTTTCCTTACTGTTCCCTTTTCATCAGACTCTCAGATGTTTACGGATCGTGATCACACTACCGAACAGTCCGATACCCATACCAAGGATCAGCGCCACCGGTGTCAGTACTTCAAATACCTGTGTGACACTCATAAACTGTACCACACTGCTCAACATACTGAACTTGGTAAGAACATATTCGATCACTTTCTTGTACATGACAAAAAGTAATACCAGCGGAATGATGGCTCCGATCAGACCGATGATCATACCTTCGATCAGAAATGGTGCTCTTACAAAGAAGTTGGTCGCACCGATAAGTTTCATGATACCTATCTCTTCTTTACGAATGGAAATACCAATCGCTACCGTATTACTGATCAGGAAGACCGCCACACAAAGCAGGATCAGAATGATTGCCACGGATATGTAGGTCAATAAGGTGTTAAAGGAAGACAAGGTCTGTGTCGCGCCCTTTAACTGATTCACTTCCCGGACACCATCAAGCCCCTCGATATATTTTACCAGCGCATCCTGATGCTCGATCTTATCCACATAGACGGAATAACTGGAAGAATTCGCCAGCGGATTATCATTCTTAAATCCTTCTGCCATCTCAGATGCCAGTTCTGTATCCCCAAAATACTGTTTTGACCATTCATCCCACGCCTCTTCAGCGGATACATATTCAACCTTCGTTACGCCTTTATACGCCTTGATCTGCTCCCCGATACTGTTGATCGTCGCCTGATCCACCCCATCATCAAAAAGAACGGTAACCGCAACGCCTTCCTCTGCATTCTTTACAATATACCGAAAGTTGATCAACAGCGAAAAGAACAGACCAAATAAGAAGATACATGCTGTCATAGTGGCTATGGAAGCCGCGGAGAACATGATATTTCTCCATATATTTTTGATTCCCTGTTTGGCACTGTAGCCGATTGTACTAATCCTCAAGATATCCACCTTCCTCTTCGTCGCTGACAATTACACCTTTTCTCATGGTAATTACGCGCTTTCTGAATGAATTGACGATTTCTCTGTTATGGGTTACTACCAGAACGGTAGTTCCTCTCTCGTTGATCTCTTCGAGCAGTTTCATAATCTCCAGTGAATTCTTCGGATCCAGATTACCGGTAGGTTCATCTGCCAGAAGGATTCTCGGATTTGTGATCAAAGCTCTTGCGATCGCAGTTCTCTGTTTCTGCCCGCCGGACACTTCATAAGGATATTTTTTCAAAAGCTCCACAATTCCAAGCTGTCTGGCAGCCTTTTCCACTTTTGCATCCATCTTCTTATAATCCTCTCCTGCCAGCACCAGCGGCAGTTTGATATTATCTTCGATGGAAAAATTATCCAGGAGATTAAAATCCTGAAAGATGAAGCCGAGATTGCTTCTTCTGAAAATCGCACGCTCATTGTCCTTTAATGTGGTGAAATCTTTTCCATCCACCAGCACTTTTCCGGCGGTCGGTGTATCAAGGCTTGCAAGGATATTCAGAAGCGTTGTCTTGCCACTTCCTGATTCTCCCATGATCGCCACAAATTCTCCCGGTTCCACACTGAAATGCACATCCCTTAATGCGGTGACTTCGTCCCCGCCCATACGTGTTTTATATACTTTTTTGATATGATTGACTTCTAAGATTGACATATATTTTCCTCCTTGTTTGTAAGACTATCATAGCAAAAAAGGAAATGTAGTGCCCTTTCTTTGGCTTACATTTCCTTGTCATAATCTTACATTTTTGTAAGAAAAGTGTTATTTTCCCTGCTCTTCGTAATATCTGTCAGCTATATATTCCGCTGACTCAGCCCATAAACCGTTTTCTGTCTCCTGTAGTGTCTTATATGTCTCCGATTTATAAAAAAGCAATACTGCTTCTTCAAAAGCAATATGAAAATGTTCCTGTAGTAATTTCACCACGTCTCTAATCTGTATACATATATTCATCGTAATATCTTTTCCATTAAAACTATATATCTTTTCTGGCATAAGAAACCCTCCTAACTAATTTCACATATTGCAGCGCCTTTTCTGTATGAAACGATACCTGATTATTTACCTTATTATAGCGAAGTCTTTCCACAGCCTCCTCCGCTGTAAGTATATTCGCCATATATAATTGCACTGTTTCCATGGTATTGTCATCTGCCACTGGTCCAATTACAACATCATAATCATGCTGCAAACCGCCTTTACTTCTATTTTTCTTAATAAATTCTAACCATTCTTCATTTAACCTCTCAAAACGCTTCACTTTCAGTGCAGGCACTTCCTCAAATAGAAATTCATATACATAATAATCCTTCCGTTTTTCTCGTAATGAAAGCCTGTATGCCCATTCCTTTGACTGTGATTGCAGTATCGTTGTATAGAATCCCTTTCCAAAATCACGTCGGTTATGCGATTTATTGAGATTAATTTTCTCAAATTCAGAACAAGTACCATGATATACTACCAATTCCCTTGAATCATCTGCTATTACACTTTCTACAAACTCCATAACCTCTTCAAAACTAACTTGATGTAGATACTCATGCTGAATCAGCATCTTTTCAAAAACTTGATTTTTTTGAAATAATTCTACAACTTTATTACCAGAAAGGTTATATTTACCTGCATATGCTTCCATCACTTCAATAGAAAGCATCTCACAATCTGTCTGTGCACTCATTTGAAATCCCCCATTTTTACTTGCTTTCTCTTAGTATAACATACCCTAATATTAAATTTCCATATTGATTCAATTATCATTTTTTCAGGATTTCACATATTCACAAGATCTCCCTGCTGCACTTTTTCGCACTGCAGAGTAATCATCACAGTCGTTCCCTCTCCCTCTTTCGAAGCCACAGAAATTCCATGCCCAAGCTTTTCACACACACCTTTGCACAGATAAAGTCCAAGACCGCTCGCCTTCTTATCCATCCTGCCATTATATCCGGTAAAACCTTTTTCAAAAATTCTCGGCAGATCTTCCCTCTTAATGCCGATACCGGTGTCCTTCACAAATATCTGCAAACCATTTTCTGTCTCCTCTGCCGAAATCTTCACACTTCCCTGCTTTGTGTATTTTAATGCGTTCGATAAAATCTGTTCCAATGCAAAACAAAACCATTTCTCATCTGTAAGCACTGTATAGTCCAAATGTTCCAGCTGAATGGAAATATGATTGTAGATAAAAATTGCTGCATATTTTTTTACTACCTGCCGGACTAATTGTTCCAGTGAATTTCGCTCAAGCACAAGATCATTGCTCATTTCTTCAAAGCGGAGATAATTCAATGCCATCTCCACGTAACTCTCTATTTTAAATAATTCCTGTCGGCATACTGCCGCATCCTGCTTTTCTCCCTGCAAAAGAAGATTCAAAGCTGCGATCGGTGTCTTGATCTGATGTGCCCACAATGCAAAAAAGTCCTGCTTTTCCTGTAATTCTTCCCATTGTCTGCTCTCTTTTGAATTACTTTCCTGCTTTTCCTTGCTTTCTTTTTCATATTGCTCTGTTCTCTTCCGGAATCCCCAGTACTGCATACACAAAGTGGTCACCCAGAGTATCAGAAATATACTTGTTAAATAAAAGGCATATTCTGCCGAAAGCTGATATAAATTGGATACTATAAACATTAGGAGCAGGAAAACAGGAGCTATCAATAATAAGCCTATATTTTCTGACAAAAATTTTCTATGTAAAATTTTTCCTGTTTCTTTTTGCATCTGCATATTATGGTTCATCATCTAACTCCTGTATTTTTATACTCCAACCAGATATCCAAGCCCACGCTTTGTTGCGATGAAATCATCCACTCCAGCGACTTCCAGCTTTTTCCGTATCCTTGTGATGTTGACCGTCAGCGTGTTGTCATCCACAAATTCATCATTGCCCCAGAGACGTTCCATGATTTCTTCGCGGCTTACCACTTTTCCCTGTTTTTCCATTAACGTCTTTAAGATCAGAAATTCATTTTTTGTGAGGTCGATCTTCTCTCCACGGACTGCCGCTGAAGTATCATTCAGATTCAATACGACTTCTCCACATTCGATCGAGTGACTTGTGAGTTCGCTTCCATAGCTTCTTCGAAGTACAGCCTGTAATTTTGCGGTCAGCACCTGTAAGTCAAATGGTTTTGCGATAAAATCGTCGCCGCCCATGTTCATTGCCATCACAATATTCATGTTATCATCCGCAGAAGATAAGAAAACGATCGGTACTTTGGACGTTTTACGGATTTCCGCACACCAGTAAAATCCATTATAATACGGAAGTTTGATATCCATGATAATAATGTCCGGTTGAAAATCTTCCACTTCTTCTGTTATTTTTTCAAAATTGCCGGCACACTGTACCTGCATCTGCCATGTTGTAAGATGTGCCGCCACTGCCCTGGCAATGACAGCATCATCCTCCACAATAAATACTTTATTTGCTGCCATGTCTTAGTTCCCTCGTATTGATTTTAAATAGTTCAAGCGCTCTCTCTTTGATTTTTTCCAAATCCTCATATGTTCCATCAGAAAATTCTTCTTTAATACGCATGGAAGCCATTGCATGACTGTCATTCACTTTGTCTGCCTCTGCCGTTTTCAGAAATTTCCCTAATAATTCCCAGTCACTTGAATAATACAGTTCCACTAATTTTGCCCTGTATTCCAGTTCCGCCGGAGTAATGTCTGGATATTCCTTCAGGTCTTTTGCGTGCTGTGCTTCATGCTTTAAAAGTGAAACGGTAAATTTCTCACTCTCAAAATCATAGGCACTCTCGATGCATTGAATCGTTCCGTCCTCAGATGCCCAGCCGCCAGTTCCGTATTTTCCAAAGGTCAGATAATCCATCCAGCTCCGAAATACAAAACCTTTTAAAATATTTACCGTATACTGCTCTACGCCTTCCGGCAATTCTATCTGATAAGACGTCGGAACCGTATCTTTCCAGATGTATGGTCCAAAATACCCTTGCGTTTTTCCGAAAAGTGCATGGTAGCCTTTCTGTTCAAAAAGTTCCTGCAATCTATCTTCCAGTGCGTCTTTCTCTTTTTCCGATATAGAAAAAGTCTGGCACAGCTTTCTTATCAGTTTGTCTGCGGCAATTTCTTCATCACTATTGCAATAAAACACGTCTCTGAAATATTGCTGATATGCAAGCAGTATCTCATTCAGTATTCCATCCACTTCATATTGCCGATAATGCTCGTTTTCAAATAAGTCAATATATTGTTCTCGTTCTTTCTCATATTCCGGAAGGTCGCACATTATTTCAATGGCTTCCTTCACCTTTCCCTCGATCAGTAACTCGTCTACTTTGGTCATCTGTGCCTCCAGCCAGTATTCTTAAATCTTTATTTCTATCCTTGTTTTATCCAGCTCCACTCAAAACTGTCAAGTCCGGCTTTTCCCTGCGCAAGCTGATTCAGTTCATGCAGACAGATTTCCGTCGCCCTGTCGATAAATTCCCGGATCATCTCTCTGGTCAGAAAAAAGCTGCTTTTTTCTTCCATTGGGTGAAATTGTTCACGTACTTCCCTTACCAGTTCCTGCTCACAAAAATCTGCTAATTCCATAATCGGCTCACCTGCCAGTGTCTGCGTCCGGAGCATATTCTTATCCAATCCATACTGCTTCGCTACAAACCAATTTGTATTTTCATAATCCTGATGCAGCCTTTCAACATTCTCTGGAATGGATGAGTTAAAGTGATGCTCAGAATATACATATCTTCTATAAAATATGTCCTGAATCAGATGAAGATAATATCCTAGATACAGTTCATCTGTCTTCATTTGTTCCCCGTATTTTTCCCTGTAAAATTCAAGGTCATAGGTCACTCTTGTCTGTTCACAGATCATTTTCTTAAGATGACTGTTTCCACTGACAGCCCCGTCTGGAAGGATCACACCCAGACGCAGCCTGTCCAAATTATTAAATTCTGTTTTAACTATTATGCATCGTATGATTGCAAGATGAATCATGCTGGACGCCATAAAATTTTCTCCCGCCTCCTGATATTCTGTCACATGTTTCTGTAAGCTATTATATTTTTCGCTTTCTGCTTCCTTCATTTCCTCATAATACGCTTTGTATCTGTAAATGGTACGCTTGCTGACATTGTTGCACTTTGCAATCTCGACCAGATCCGTACCACTAAACCTTTGTCTACCAGAGCATTCACTAAGGTTGCCTCTCCAACACCTCAGTATCTCCTCGATATGTTTCGGATTCTTGCTCCCAACAATAACGTGATTCATCTTTTTCAACACAAAATCCAACATGTCACTAAGTGCATATTTCTTAAATCCGTCTCCCATAGCAAATGGCATGCTGGCAACCGTCTCTAATTCCAATGCCTTACAAGCTTCTATCATCGTCATCTTCACACCATCTATCATCTGAGAGTTCACTGTGTCAGCCCAATCACACATGATATTATATTCAAACAAAATATATTTAAAATGATTCTTTTCTCCGGACACTTTTCTTGCTATATTCTTTATTCTTTCAATCTCAATATGCCACTTATTTTCGAAAGGTTCTTCTACCATAAATTCAAATGCTATGCCATAATATCTAATCTTTCCTTCAAAACACTTTGTCTCATACCATCTTATAAGCATTTCCATTTTCTCATAGAATTCGTCTTCCGTTAACTTTAATTTTGTTATCTCGGGAATATGAATGTAATAAACATCTATCATTTCAAGACCTAAATTTTCCAATGACTTATTAAGAGCTATTTCATAAAAAGCAGGATTGAGAGTCTGGAATAAACCTTCATATTCTGAAAAATCTTCTATTGATATTCCTTTATTTTCCAGTTTTTCCGACAAGTATTTCATTGGTGGAAGCTTTGCTGAAATATCTCCATATAATAATCCTGCCTTAGATGATATAAATACCTCTTCTCTGGTAATAATGCCATAATTCATTAATTCAGCTAATGCAACTCCTTCATCTCGTTCTGAACACATTCCTCTATAATTTATAGCTCCATCAATAGAGTATATCCCATTTCGAACTGCATACTTTATTGCTTCTACATATTTCAAAGAATCTTCTTTTGAAAAATTACCCAAGTGAGTTCCTAATGCAACAGTTCCCATAGGCTTGTGCGAATACCCTTTTATCATTTCCATTTCTCTTTTCCATATTGATAACGTACATTATAGAAGTAATGCTAATTAATTTGCAGTCTTGTATTATAAAAACATAAATGCTATATTAAAATAAGAAATGGGTTTTTTGTCTGGTAAGCTTTTAGCTGAGAGAGTTGCCCATTTCTTTTTTCATGCAGATGCATTTTTCCGTCATTTGCACACCTAATTAACATTGATGCATGAAAAACATTACTGATCCTATGTCAATTATATTTTGGGCACACTTTTTAGTTGCTGCCTACCATAGAATCAATGTAAAAAATTTTTTAGATAAAACAGGGCTTCCACCCCACAGAAAATCTGCAAGCGCGCAAGCCCTGTAAAATATACTACATAATACTTCCCATCAACGTGGACATCACGATCATCACCAACGAAAATGTAAAAGAATTTACCGAAATAAGCGTAGCTCTCTGCTCTGACGGAATCATATCATTCAACAGAATATCCGTGCGTACTTCCAGAAAATCATCTGCAAAAGAACCAACAAATCCACCAAGAATCATCAGATAGGGATTTCCCGAAAACGTCATTGCAAACGCAGACAACACACCGATTCCACTTAAAATAATATACTTTTTGTATTTCCAATTTGGAAAATATCCCACCACTTTGGCGCCGAGTGCAGCTCCAAGTCCCATGACAAAAAGAGCCGGGCCAAGCAGTGCCTCGTTCAATCCCGCCAGTGGCAGCTTTGCCTGCAGGAAAAACAGGACAAGTGTTGACACTGCACCGATCAATGCATTTACGATCATAATGCCTCTGGCTTTTCGATTGTTTTTCATGAAATGCCAGCTCTCTGTGATGACGTTTTGAAGTCTCTCTGAAATGCGGATGTTCTGAATGTTTTTCTGATCAGTTTCCTCTTCATTCATCCGTTCCTGCTTTTCTTCACTCATCTGCTTTTGTTTATGATCATCTGTCTGTGGATTGGTCGGTTCACCATCAGCACCTGTAAATCCCGATATTTCTCTTAAACTGCATACGATTCCAAGTGCGATCATCCCAAAGAAAATATCAATCGCATATGCCTTTTTGTACCCAAGCCACAATGCAAAACCTGCACAAAGTGTTGCTGTAGAACTTGTGATCCGATATAACATCATTTCCGTGGAAGCATATCGGTTATATTTTTTCTCCTGCCTTACCGACTTTAAACTGTCATACGCCAAAGCTTCTATGGTTCCCGATTCCAGATTGTAACTGAGCGCACTGAATGCAATCGCAAATGCCACCGTTCCAAAATTGTCAGATAAAATCATAGCCAGACAAGACAGCACACTGACCAGCTTCGAAAGAGCCAGCGTCCTTTTCCTTCCAAAAACATCTGCCACAACACCTGACGGGATCTCAAAACAACTGCTTGCGATATGGAAAATACTCTCCAGTATTCCAATCTGTAACAGTGAAAATCCTCTGAGTGCAAGAAGCGCCACCCACGATGCTCCCGCAATCCGAAAATAGCTTACCGTAGTAAGTGTATACAATTTATTGATCTGTCTTTTTATATTAAAATTACGCATAAAAAAATCTCCTTTTCAAAATAATATCTTTCCAATATTTTTGAACAGGAGATAGTGTCTTTTCGTATTTACATTCTTAATTTTAGAAACTGTTTACCTGAAAAAGAGCGCACTATCCCTGTAAACAGCTAATTTGTTGCCTTTTTGCAGGTGAAGATTCGTTGTTTTCCAGCGCATAGTCTGCTCTCCTTTCTTAGGATATTTGTTTTCTTCTGATATTTACATCTTCTGTATTATATACATGAATGGATGGACTTGTCAACTTCATGCAATATGCAAAGACTTCGTCAAAAAATCTACAATCTCTTTTTCATATTCATCTTTAATGATATTTTCTTTACTCTCTTCCATACTTCCATCAACAAAATACTTGCCGGTTTCTTTATTCATTGACAGCCGGGAGTTTGACAGTTGAATATTTAAAAAAGTTATCGCAGGTCGCATAAAACCTGCGTTTTTTATGTCAATTTTTTTGCTTTGGTATGTACTTGTTTGTAATAGTGTGATATAATTAAAAGAAAAAGGATTTTGTGTCATGTATATTGCAGTTACAGGTAGTAAAAATAATAAAGACGTTTACATTTATCAATCATTCCGAAAAAAGGATGGAAAGTCATCATCTCGCATTTATAAGAAGCTTGGAAAATATAACACCTTGTTGGAACAGTTTGATGGTGATAATGAAAAACTTATGGCTTGGGCGAAAAGCGAAGCTGCCAAAGAAACCGAACTTTACAATGAACGCACCGGGAAAGTTACGGTTGAATTCTCTCAAGCTGCCTGCATTCCTATGAACGAGACACGTTCTTTTCATGCCGGTTATCTATTTCTTCAACAATTATGTACGGGGCTACGCCTTGATAACATCTGCCGTGTGATTAAAGGGCGCCATAAATTTAAGTATGATATTCATGCGATTCTGACTGATCTCGTTTACGCAAGGGTTCTCTCTCCTTCAAGCAAGCTCAGCAGTTATAACTTTTGCAAAACGCTTCTTGAACCACCAAAGTATGAGATTCAGGATGTTTACAGAGCTTTATCTGTAATCGCGGAAGAGTCGGATTTTATCCAAAGTGAACTATACAAAAATTCAAACTTCATCCATCCAAGAAATCAGAAGATACTCTACTATGACTGTACGAATTATTACTTTGAGATTGAGGAAGAAAGCGGTTTGAAGCACTATGGAAAAGGCAAGGAGAACCGTCCAAATCCGATTGTTGGTATGGGGCTGTTTATGGATGCTGATGGCATTCCACTGGCATTTGATGTTTTTCCAGGTAATCAAAACGAGCAGACAACGCTTAAACCTCTGGAGAAGAAAATCATAAAAGATTTTAACTGTAGTGAATTTATTTTCTGTTCAGATGCCGGTCTTGGAAGTGCAAATAACCGAGCGTTTAACAGCATCGGGAATCGGGCTTATGTCATCACGCATTCCATTAAAAAGATGAAGCAGGAAGACCGTGATATTGCCCTGAATCCAACGCAGTTCAGAAAAGTTGGTTCGACAGATTTTATAGATATCAGGACTTTGGACGAAACCGATGAAGACGTTTTTAACTCCATTTACTACAAAGAAGTTCCTATTGTCACAGGAAATATGGATGAGACACTAATCCTTACATACTCTCCGAAATATAAAGCTTATCAGCAAAAAATCCGGTCACGTCAAATCGAGCGTGCAGAGAGGATCATCAACTCTCCTTACAAAAAACGGAAGGGTAAAAATCAAAATGATCCAATGCGTTTTGTAAAAAAGACTGCTGTAACAGACGATGGTGAGATTGCAGAAAAAAAAGTATATGAAATTGACGTGGAACAGATTGCCAAAGAAGAACTTTACGATGGTTTCTACGCAGTAATGACAAATCTAGAGGGAAATATCGAGGAAATCATAAAGATTAACAGGCAGCGCTGGGAAATTGAGGAGAACTTCAGAATCATGAAAACTGAATTCGAAGCCAGACCTGTGTATGTCAGAAGAGATGACCGGATTAAGGCTCACTTCATGACCTGTTACATCAGCCTTCTTCTCTACCGTCTGTTAGAGCAGAAAATAGGAAATAACTATACAACAGAACAGATCATCGAGACCTTACGTTCTATGAAAATGACACTGTTAAATACTGCTAATGGCTATGTTCCGTCCTACACACGAACTGAAATAACAGATTCATTACACAAAACTTTTGGTTTTCGGACAGACTATGAATTTATCAAAAAATCTATGAAAGGAGAATCAAAAATGTCTACATACAATCCGGCAGCAATTTTTCTACGCAAAAATTGTTATAGAGCAGCGGCATATTGCAGGATTTCAAGAGAAGACGGAGATGGAGAATCAAACTCTATCTCCACTCAAAAGCAGCTGCTTAAAGATTATATATCATGTCATGAAAATATGGAATTAATTGATTATTATTGTGATGATGGATTTACAGGGACGAATTTTAACAGACCTGAGTTTCAGCGTTTGATGGATGATATAGAAAATGGAAAAATAGATACGGTTATCGTAAAAGATTTATCCAGATTTGGACGTAGTTATCTTGATGCCGGAAAGTATTTAGAACGTGTATTTCCGGAAAAACAGATACGATTTATAGCTATTAACGATGGTATTGATAATCTCACACAGGCATACGATATTTCTATGCCAATAAAAAACATGATAAATGAGACTTATGCCAGAGACATCAGT
>ERZ857775.3426-NODE-3426-length-12948-cov-2.489258_pt1 | contig 12948 bp, 16 predicted proteins | sample MGYA00519698_ERZ857775 | MGnify/ENA primary metagenome ERZ857775 (study PRJEB31778, sample SAMEA3449363) | human gut metagenome | biome: human gut; feature: human-associated habitat; material: faeces | place: United Kingdom | collected 2010/2012 ...
TTCTAAGGACCGACCGCTCCCCAGTGTTTTCTCAAGCTTTTGTCAATTTCTCACAATTCAATTTACGTTCTCATGAGTTTCGCAGTTATCTTATTTTAAACATAAAAATGCCCCTAGGTTTCCGCGCTTACCATGGCTTGCGCGGTGGGAAAAAAGTAAGTCAGGATTGCAGCATGTGCAAATGTCCGTGATCTCTATATGTTCTGGCAGGACACCTGCATCAAGCAGTACAATTTCGTTTGCTTTCCAGAGGTCGAGCTGATATTTTCCATTTTCTTTTGCAATAAGGATCTCATGCTCATGTCCTGCAAATGTCTGCTCAAACTCCATCGCAACATCCCCGCTCACCTCGTAGCAGTCCTGACAGATGGAAGGTCCGATCGCACAGCACAGTTCCTCCGGTCTGCTTCCATATTCCCTCCGCATCGCCTCGATAGTCGCTTTTCCCATGCGGTTTACTGTTCCACGCCAGCCGGAATGGCTTAACCCGATGGCGCAATGCACCGGATCGACAAAATACAGCGGAACACAGTCCGCATAGAACGTTGATAACACTATGCCTGGCACATCTGTGATCAATCCATCTATATCATGAAATTCCCGTTCTCTCGTAAGTCCATTTCCTGCATCCTCCGCCGTCACTTTTCTTACATTTGTCGTATGTGTCTGATCCGTAAAAACAAATTTATCATAATCCACATCAAGCGCTGATGCAAGTCTTCTGTAATTTTCCCGGACTGCCTCCTCTTCATCTCCTCTTGTAAAACTCAGATTCATGGTGGAAAAAATACCCTCACTCACGCCGCCAAGTCTTGTGGTAAAACCTTCTTTTACAATTCCTGTTTTCTCCAATAAAGGAAAATGTAAAAGCGGCACTTCCACGCCAGCCCCTGGATGATGTATAACCTCTTCCGGCACTCCTGTATTGTTTTTCCGCTTCCAGCTTTTATGTTCCATATCACTTACAACTCTCCTGATTTTGTCCTGTGAAAAAGAAGCCATATAAAAATGCATTCTTTCACCCTCTCAGAACCCCTGATAGTCAAATGCATTCTGAATGACTTTTATCTGCTCTCCCAAAACTGCCGCCACATCAAACCTGCAAGGTGTAAATGTTCCATAACCATGTGTCAGGCAGTAGTACGAAGCCACTTTTGAAATCGTTCTCTGCTTTGCAGAAGTCACCGCCTCAAATGGATTTCCCACTGTGCTGTCCGCACGGTATTTCACTTCCACAAACACAAGATATCCGCCCTGTCTTGCCACGATATCGATCTCTCCCATGCGGCATCTGTAATTATATTCTAAAATCTCATACCCCTGCTGTTCCAAATACGCACCTGCCAGTTTTTCATAGGCAGTTCCCACACTTCTCTTATTGATAAAACCCTCTTTTCTACAGCAGCATCCTTCTTTTGTGCCTGCTGTCCCTCATTCTATTCACTTCCTGCAGCACACTATTTGATTATGCCATTCATCTGCTGCAATTTCACTTCATTTATGATAACATATCTGCCTGCTGCAATTTTGCCTTCATCTTATCCATATCATCCACAAACACAAGGATCTCAGCGACTACTTCATAAAGTTCCGGTGGAATCGCATCCCCGATCTCTAATTTCGACAGCGTCTCCGCCAGCTTATTATCTTTATAGAAAGGGACATCATTTTCTTTTGCCTTTGCGATGATCTTTTCTGCCACTTCGCCCCTGCCGCTGGCAAGGATCTTCGGTGCTTTATCTCCCGGCTCATATGCTACTGCTACCGCTGTTTTTACCTTTTTCTTTTCATTATCCCATGCCATATCCGCTCACCACCTCTGTTTTGTATCTGATATACTAGGCTCTCACATCAAACGAATACCGATGCAGTGTTCCCGTCTGTGGCATATCTTTCCGCAGGAAATCATCCCCAAAGCTGACCTTCTTTTCTTCCTTTGTCATCGTTATGGTACACTGATAACCTTTGTCTTTCAGCTTTTGTTCCAGCACAGGCAGATACTTTTCCACAAGATCATAGGACGCATCGTCAGCCATATAAAAATTTGTTTTGACATTCCGATGCTGCATTTTCACTGAGACATCGGTAGAACCAAGGTGTTCCAGATCCAGATGTAAAAAAGCACTCAGCTCCGCATCCGGATCTCTCAGATTCTTTTTATTCGTGTATACATAAAGTTCTCCGTTTGCATTCTGACCGGACATCTTCAATGGCACCTGTACATATGTATATGCCTGATTGAGCTGATTCATAAATTCAATATTACCGCGCACCTCTGCCGCAGTTTCCGGAAATCTGGTTTTCGTAACGCCTGCCTCTTTCAGCGCATCTTCCACCTGTCTCATCTGCTGCTCTAATTTTTCGTAAAGCTGGCTGATCTTTTTCTCCTGTTTCAACGCTTCCGGCTGTATCAGCCACTGCTGTTCCATCACATTCCGAAGCAGACTTTTATATGCATCACTTCCGAATAATTTTTGGATACTCTGCGATGCCATTCCATTGTTTTCAGATAAAAGCTGTGATACTGTGCGCAGAAAATCAGAGACGGTCAGATTTTTGTCCAATGCCGTTTTGCCGTCCGCAGCTTTCCATGCAGCGTCCTCTGTCATCAGATTCTGTGCTACGCTTTCATCCTCCAACGTGTCGATAAAAATATCCTGCTCCATCGCTTCCGGGAAAAGTTTTGTACTTTCTACCAATGAAGGAATATTCTGCAATAACTTGCCAAGACTTGAAAACTGCTGCTCTGATAAAACGTCACCAAGTGCCTGACCACCTGTTCCTTCCTGTATGGCTTGTCCTGCTGTTGTGGTCTGCTCTCCGTTTACAGTCTGTTCCTCTGCGCCTAGCCGTCCGTCAGTCAAAATCTGTCCTTCCGCCGTCATCTGTCCTTCTGCCGTTGTCTGTCCACCGGTCACGATCTGTCCTTCTGCCGTTATCTGTCCGCCGGTCACGATCTGTCCTTCTGCCATTGTCTGTCCACCGGTTTCTATCTGCCCCTCTGTATTGACCGGTGCTCCGGTTGCAGTCTGCTCTGGAAGAAGGATTGAGAGAATCTTATGATTCATCTGTACCGCCTGATCCGGTGTCAAATCACTTGAGCCCGCAAGATCAGCCAGTTCGTTCATCGCCTGATCCATCTCCTGTAAAATGGCATGCTCATCCGTCATGTAATTTTCAAACTGCGCTGCCATCTCCGGCGAAACCGGGATTCCAAGCTTTGTCATATTTACAACCGTAGTAATATCTACACCGGGATTCATATTCGCGATCCTTGCCATATTTAAGGCTTTGCTTATCAATTGGCATCTGCTCTTTCATCATGGCATCGACCATTGCAAGATTCCGCTCTGTCACAGGTACGGTTCCTTCCGTCAGCGCATTGGTAAGAATTGGATTTCCTCCACTGCCAGCGCCTGTGTACGGTTTGATTTCAATGGTCGCACCGTCATTGCTTTTTACCTGAAAAAACATCGGCGTTCCCTGCGAAAGCGGCACTTTTCCGGACAATCTTGCTGTGATCGTCTGTCCATCGCTAAGTGCCAGAGTCACTTTTCCGTTCTTCACAGAACTGACCGTTCCTTCAAAAACACTTCCGGAAGATAATTCTTCCAGCGTAGATACTACTTTCTGCATACCGGAAGCTGCTTTTAATTCTTCTGTTCCGCTTGAAATATTTCTGTTGTATTGTCCTAACAAATCGGATATGTGCATGATCCCGCCTCACTTGATACAAACTTCCCCTATAGTAAAATTTTTCCTGCGATCAGAAGCAATTTCTAATACGGTAGTCCATATCCCTTAAACAAAATTTTTGATAAAGCTGGCACGATGTATCGGAGATGGTCCTACTTCCTGCAATGCCTTGATATGTTCCGCTGAACCATAGCCTTTATTGGATGCGAATCCATACTGTGGCAGAATCTTGTCATACTCTACCATCAGGCGGTCCCTTGTAACCTTCGCAACAATGCTCGCTGCCCCAATGGAGATACTTTTTGCATCTCCTTTGATAATTGGCACCTGTCTGATGGAAACTCCGGGAATCGTGACCGCATCATTTAATAATATATCGGGTTTTACACTTAATTTGCTTATAGCCTCACGCATTGCCTCATAAGTTGCCTGCAAAATATTGATTTCATCAATCCTCTGTGAGCTTGCCATTCCAATACCTACCGCAACTGCTTTTTCCATGATCACATCATACAATTCTTCCCGCTTTGCCGCAGAAAGCTTCTTAGAATCGTTGATATACAAAATATCGCAGTCTTTTGGCAAAATAACTGCGCCAGCTACCACCGGACCGGCAAGCGGTCCTCTTCCGACTTCGTCAATACCGCAGATATAGCCATAATCTGCATATTCCCGCTCATATTTTTTCAGATTTTCAATGCGCAGCTTCTCTGCCTCTAATTTTTCAAACCGTTTCTTTGCCTGCTCTACGATTTTCACAACACCGGAACGCTCGTCTTTTTCATATGTTTCTATAAAAGAAGGCAGTTTCTCATCGTCCACTGCCTTAAGTTCTTCTTTGATCTCACCGATTTTTTTCTCTGCCATTCTGTCCACTTATCCTTTGTCAACTTTTGACGCTTTCTGTATAAAATAGGTTCATCACCGGCTTTATTCAGCCTGCACCTGTGGCCGCTCCAAAGTAATCTTTCCAAGCTTTCCGCCTCGGAATTCATCAATCAGAAGTGCTGCCGCTTTGCTGTAATCCAATTCGTTTCCTTTGGAAATGCATTTGCGGTTCTCTGCAATCTGCTCTAAAATCTTCACCGGAGTTTGTGTCTCATCTACACCATAGCGGTCTGTTAAAATTCCGGCATAATCTCTTGTCAGAACTTTGATCAGCTCCAGTGACAATTCATCAATATTCAAAATTTCATCTTTGATTGCCCCGATCAGTGCAAGACGCAGTCCAACCATCTGATCTTCAAATTTCGGCCACAAAATTCCCGGTGTATCCAGTAATTCCAGATTTTTGTTCAGTCTGATCCACTGTTTTCCTTTTGTCACACCCGGTTTATTTCCAGTTTTGGCACATGCCTTTCCCGCATAGGAATTGATAAACGTCGATTTTCCAACATTTGGAATTCCGACTACCATCGCACGGACAGGACGATTTAAGATTCCTCTTCTTCTGTCACGCTCAATCTTTTCCTTACAGGCTTCCATTACTACATTTGTAACTGTTTTCATGCCTGTCTTGGTTCTCGCATCCAGACCGACAACATAGTAGCCCATCTTTTTAAAATAGGCTGCCCATTCTTTGTTCTGATTCTCATCAGACAAATCTGATTTGTTCATGATGATCAGTCGCGCTTTATTTTTTCCCAACTCATCAATATCCGGGTTCCGACTGCTTAATGGAATTCTCGCATCCACAAGCTCGATCACCAGATCAATTAATTTTATGTCTTCCTGCATCTGACGTTTTGCTTTCGTCATATGTCCCGGATACCACTGAAACTGCATACTTTTTCCTCACTTTTCTTATATAAATCCAAATTTTTTCCACGGAGATACACGGAACCATGCTTTTCCAATAATGTAATCTTTTTTCACATTTCCAATATTGGCATAGCGGCTGTCCTCGCTGTTATTGCGGTTATCTCCAAGAACAAAAAACTCATCATCCTCGAGCTTTAGTTCCTCCGATGCAAGCCCGGCCTCCTCAATGGCAGAGACATCTACTTTCTCATCAAAAAGTTCCCCATTCACATAAACAGCACCATTTTGAATCAATACCGTGTCTCCCGGCACTGCAATCACGCGCTTTACATAGTAATGTGATTTTTCATTCCCGTTTGGAAGAAACACAATAATGTCATTCGGCTTTGGATCGGACACCTTATAAATGAACCGATTTACCAGAATTTCGTCTCCACTTTCCAGTGTTTCTGACATGGACTGCCCCACCACGCTGGTTCGCAATCCGATAAAATATACAAATGTAAAAGCAATGACCAGAGTAATCAAAATCTCAACTGTCCAGCTTAAGATTTCCTTTACAATGGTCATGTTTACTTTTTTCTTTCTTCTTCCGAAATTTAGTCCACTCCGTCTTCTTCTCACTTTTGCTTTCCTCTGCTCTATCGTCTGTATACAAATACACGTTATAGATTACCACAAAGCACGTTTGTGTGCAATTCGAGAATCGGATTTTCCAGATTTTATAAATATATTATTCCGCCCCTTTACCGGTAAAGCGCCGTCTCAACAAGTACACCGATCACCAGATAACGATGATTTCGCTCACCGCTTACACAGGTGGAAAGTGTGATAAGTCTGTTATCCTCTCCGATTTCCATATCCTCCCGGACGTGTAATTTATTGTCAGAAACTTTTTCTCTGACATCCGCCAAAAACTGATCTCTGTCGTCCTTACTGCTGATCACATACTCTGACGGAATGTACACATCTGTAAACTTCGCCGCCTCGTAGATTTCATAAGTCAGACGTTCATTTTCCGTATACACATAAATATACGGATGTCCGTCAAAAAACGTTTCATCCTCAAAGCTGTGAATACTTCCAAACATGGAACCATTTTTCATGTTATGTCCATATAGTACCGTATTATAATCCGAGAAATCTTTCCGGTTACATTGATTGGTGTAAATGCAGCCCGGATATCCCTTGCTGTGGTCTAAGTTATAATCCAGATAATAATTGTCTGTCTCAGACTGTAACAGCGGATAGTCTACCTGCGTTCCCGGCACAACGATCCATGCGTAAATATCTTCATTCTGTTCATGCAACTGTCCGAAATCATAGACCGGATCACAGTAGATCACTGTTTCTTCTGTGTTCTCCTCTGTCTCCGGCTCTGCGATGACCATCTCTGTTGCAGCACTTAACGTCTCTTCCTGCCGGAGTTTTTCGTACTCCAGTTCCCGCTGTTTCACACTCCAGTGATGATAGATCAGATAGCCTCCACAGCATACGGCAATGGCACAGAGTATCAGCACAACTGTCCAATCGGCTGTTTTTCTCCGCCTTAATGCTCTCCGTTCTTTTTTCCTCTTTTCCCGCAATGTACTCATTTATTCCTGCTCCTCGTAAAACAAATCCTGTTTCGAATAAGAAAAGCCATAGAAAAAGCGGCTGCTCTCTCTATGGCTCACGCATGCATTGAACTATTTTACTAATTCTTTTACTTTAGCTTTCTTACCAACACGGTCTCTTAAGTAGAATAATTTAGCTCTTCTTACTTTACCAGCACGAACAACTTCTACTTTTTCAACGTTTGGAGAATGTAAAGGCCAGGTTTTCTCAACGCCACATCCGTTAGAAATCTTTCTAACTGTGAATGTTTCACGGTTGCTTCCACCCTGTCTCTTAATTACAACACCTTCGAAAACCTGGATTCTTTCACGGTTTCCTTCTTTGATCTTACCGTAAACTTTTACAGTATCACCAACACGGAATTCAGGTACTTCAGCTTTTAACTGTTCTGCTTCAATGCTTTTAATAATTTCACTTGCGTTCATTTTGTGACCTCCTATTATTTGGATGTTCTTAATACGCCTATTCGTAACAGAGGACCATCTCCTTTATTCACAACTCGTTAACATTACCATGCTTTCACGGAAAAGTCAAGTGCTTTTCACATTTTACAACAAATAAATAACACTGATGATCCAGAGTGCTATTCCAACTGCAACCGCAGCAATGCCTATCCAGAATCCAGCATATGCCATTTTAGATTTTGCCTCCGACATGGTCTTCTTCCCCAGAATAATCGCTGCAATTCCAAAGAGAATTCCAAAAAGCGGAGAAAGAAAAGCAATGACCAGTGCTGCCATGCCAAGCGTTAATACCCATATTGATCTTGTATAGTGATTCATATCAAAACCCGCTCCTTCTCTCGTAACATTTTCACAGGATCTGCATGGCATATATGCAGACCTCATAAAATAGTTACAGATATTCCTGATATTTCATCTGCTCTTTTTTCGTGAGTTCCGCTTTTTTCAACAGATCCGGTCTGCGCTCGATTGTCCGTAATATTGCCTGTTCTCTCCGCCATTCATCTACTTTTTTATGATCACCGGACAACAGGATGGAAGGAACTTTTTTCCCCATCCACTCTTCCGGGCGGCTGTACTGCGGATATTCCAGCAGATTACCTTCAAATGATTCCGTGGAACCCGATTCATCATTCGTAAGAACCCCGGGTACCATACGCGAGATTGCATCCACCATGACCATCGCAGGAAGTTCCCCTCCTGTCAGCACATAATCGCCAATCGAAACATAATCGGTCACAATCTCTTCTAACACACGCTCATCGATTCCTTCGTAATGACCGCATAATAAAATCAGATCTTTTTCCTGAGCCAGGTCTTTTGCCATCGGTTGTGTGAATGTCGGTCCCTGCGGTGTCAGATAAACCGTCCTTGGCTTGTATCCAATACGATCCACAACAGACTTCCACGCATCATATACCGGCTGTGCCTGCATGAGCATGCCTGCGCCGCCTCCGTAAGGATAATCATCCACTTTTTTATGACGTTCCAGCGTATAATCCCTGATATTCACTGCCTCAATGGAAAGCAGTCCTCTGTCTTTTGCTCTTCCGATAATGCTGGTAGACAATCCCTGCATGACCATATCCGGAAATAATGTTAATATATGAAAATTCATTCTTCTCTCTTTCATTCAATTTATTTCTCGTTCAGCTCACGAAGTCCCGGAAGTAAATGCACGATGATTTTTCCATTTTCCAGATCAACTTCTTTGACACACTCTTTGATTGCCGGAAGCAAAATATCATCCGTTCCCTCTTTGCTTAAAACATATACATCATTCGCACCTGTCTGGAGAACATCGCTCAATTCGCCTAAATCTTCCCCCTCGTCCGACTCTGCCTCCAAACCGATCAGATCTGCGATAAAGTACTCGTTTTTCTTTAATTTTACCGCATTTTCACGGGTGACATACAAACTCTTTTTGCGATATTTTTCCACGTCATTGATATTGTCAATTCCCTTGAACTTGACAATAACCATATTTTTGAAAAATTTCACACCGGCAACTTCAAGGTCGACTAACTCTTTCCCGGTATCCAAAACAACGTTTTTCAGTTTTTTAAATCTTGCCGGATCATCCGTCGTAGGAAATACTTTCACTTCTCCCCTGACACCATGTGTGGTTGTTATTACACCTACCTGTAATAAATCTTCCATGTAATCTCCTTTATCAACTTTCTTCTGCTATCCAAATTAGCATGGTAAGGAAAAAGCTATCCCAGACAACTGGGATAGCCCATCATGTTACTGCATAATCTCAACAATAACTTTTTTTTCTTCTTTTGAGGCTGCTGCCTTCACAACGGCACGGATCGCTTTTGCAATTCTACCCTGTTTGCCGATTACCTTACCCATGTCAGACTGTGCAACGCGCAGCTCCAACACGATGGCTTTCTCATTCTCGGTCTCTGTCACAACAACTTCGTCCGGGTAATCAACTAGTGATTTGGCAATTACTTCAACTAATTCTTTCATTAGACCACCTCACTAATCTTATTTTTCGATTCCAGCATTTTTGAAGATTCTAGCTACTGTATCTGTTGGCTGAGCTCCGTTAGCTAACCATTTCTTTGCTAACTCTTCATTTACATGATATTCGCTTGGATCTTTTGTTGGATCATAAGTTCCGATCTCTTCGATACATCTTCCGTCTCTTGGGGATCTGGAATCTGCAACTACGATTCTATAGAAAGGAGCTTTCTTCTGTCCCATTCTTCTTAATCTGATCTTTACTGCCATGTCATTTCACCTCCTACGTGATTGCTAAAAATTTATTAAAAAGGAAGCCCTTTGAACATTCCTCTTTTACCTTTTTTCATCATGCCTGGCATCTGTTTCATCATCTTTTTCATCTGTTCAAACTGTTTTACCAGACGATTTACTTCCGCAATATCAACTCCTGCACCTTTTGCAATGCGGTTCTTGCGGCTCGGATTCATAAGCGACGGATTACGTCTCTCTTCCGGTGTCATGGAATAAATGATTGCTTCGGTGCGCGCCATACTCTTCTCAGCTGCTTCCTGATCGATCTCAGGCATCTTTCCTTTGCCCATTCCCATTCCAAGACCGGGCATCATTCCAAGGATACTGGATAATCCACCCATTTTCTTCATTTGACTCATAGATTCCAAATACATCTCAAAGTCAAATTCATTTTTGCGCATCTTCTGCTCAATACGCTTTGCCTGCTCCTCATCGATATCAGCCTGTGCTTTTTCAATCAATGTCAGCACATCACCCATACCAAGGATTCTTGAAGCCATTCTGTCAGGATAAAACTGCTCCAGATCAGAAAGTTTTTCTCCCATACCTATATATAAAATAGGTTTTCCGGTAACAGCACGGATTGAAAGTGCCGCACCACCTCTGGTGTCACCGTCTAACTTCGTTAAGATCACACCATCTATGCCAACCTTTTCATCAAACATCTTGGCTACATTCACTGCATCCTGTCCAGTCATGGCATCCACAACTAAAACGGTCTGATGAACGGTAACATTCTCTTTGATTTCCTGCAACTCAGCCATCATGTCATCATCAATATGAAGACGTCCTGCTGTATCCAGGATTACAATATTAAATTCATTCTTTGTCGCATGCTCGATTGCTGCTTTGGCAATGTTCACAGGTTTGATCTTATCTCCCATGGAAAATACTTCCACACCCTGCTTCTCACCATTGATCTGTAACTGTTCAATCGCACCCGGACGGTAAATATCACAGGCAGTCAGTAAAACTTTCTTTCCTTTCAGCTTAAACTTTCCTGCAAGCTTTGCTGCGGTGGTTGTTTTACCTGCACCCTGTAAACCTTCCATCATAATGACTGTCAATGCTTTTCCCGGCTGAAGCTTAATCTCTGTTGTCTCAGAGCCCATCAGCTTCACCATCTCTTCATTTACAATCTTAATGACCATCTGCCCAGGATTCAGTCCGTTCATCACATCCTGTCCGATTGCCCGTTCCTGCACATCTTTTACAAACTGCTTTACGACTTTGAAGTTAACATCCGCTTCTAAAAGAGCCATCTTAACTTCCTTCAAAGCTGCCTTGACATCATCCTCTGTCAAACGGCCTTTGCTTCGCAGGTTTTTGAATACATTTTGAAGTTTTTCAGATAAACTGTCAAATGCCATCTTATAGCTCCTCTAAAATCTGATTGGAAATCTGCTCGATCTCCTCCATAATCGCTTCATTGTGACTGGAATGAAACTCCTTCGCCAGTGCATCAATCTGTGCTACTTTCTGCTTTGCTGACTGAAACTTTGCAATCAGATGAAGTTTTTCTTCATATCCTTCCAGAGACTTGGTACACCGCTTAATCATATCATGTACCCCCTGGCGGCTGATTCCCTCTTCGTTTGCAATCTCTCCAAGAGAAAGGTCATTGAACACGAAGTCCTCATAGATTCTTCTCTGGTGTTCGTTCAGCAGTTCTCCGTAGAAGTCATAGAGATAAGCCTGTTCGATTTTCTCTTCCATTCTTCACACCATGCCTTTATTTTACTATTCATACATCGGCACCTTTGCTAAGATAACATAAAACAAAACAGGTGTCAAGCATTTTTTCTTTACAGTAAAGGGATTTTGCTTGACACCTGTCTTTTAACACATTCTAAAACACGATCGCTGCCTGCACAATCGCACACGCGATGCTTACTATCGAAAGTGCTCCATATATTTTTTCTGTTTTCTTATCTGTGATAAAATACCCTGCACTTGTGAAAATAAACACAATCACGCAGATCATAAATGGAACATATTTCATCTGGTTCACGCTCTTTTATAAGAAGATATACTTACATACAAACAATACAGCAAGTACATACATTAACGGTGTGATTTTCTTTGCCTTACCGCAGATCACATTAATCACAACGTAAGAGATAACACCGATTGCGATACCTTCTGAAATGCTGTACATCAGTGGCATTGCGAGCATACATAAGTAAGCTGGAATTGCCTCTGTCATATCCGTAAAGTCAATCGAGATCACCGTTGTTACCATTAAAAATCCTACGAAGATCAATGCCGGAGCTGTTGCGAATCCCGGGATTGCGCAGAAAATTGGTGAGAAGAAAATAGCAAGCAGGAATAAGAAACCTGTCACTACAGAAGCAAGACCTGTTCTTGCACCTTCTGCCACACCGGAAGAACTCTCAACAAACGTAGTGGTTGTGGAAGTACCGAGAACTGCACCTGCACTTGTTGCGATCGCATCTGCGAGCAGTGCCTGTTTGATCCTTGGAAGTTTATCATTCTCATCTAACATCTGTGCTTTGTTTGCTACACCGATCAAAGTTCCTAATGTATCAAACATATCAACGAATAAGAAGGATAAAATAATAACCACAAAATCAAATACTCTTACCGTAGAAAAATCTGCTTTAAAGCACTGTCCGAATGTCTCTCCCAAAGAAGTGAAATCTGTCAGTCCCCAGACCGGATATAAAGAATAAAATCCTGCTTCTGCATCCGGGATATAAAGACCAGCTGCCTGAGCGATCATTCCTAAGATCCATGTGGCAGCAATACCGATGAGGATTGCTCCTTTTACACCTCTGATATATAAAATAGAGATGATAAAAAGACCGATCAGTGCAAGGATCGCTCCGATTCCAAGTGTATGGAAATCTCCTGTAAAGTCAACGATCGTAACAAGTGTGGAATCGTTATTTACAACAATGTGGCCATCCTGTAAACCTAAAAATGCGATGAAGAAACCGATACCGACACTCACACCTTTTTTCAGAGTAGTAGGGATCGCATTGAAAATCGCCTCACGCACATTAGTAAGGGAGAGCACGATAAAAATCAGACCTTCTGCAAAAACTGCCATCAGGGCGATTTTCCAGTCGTATCCCATTGCGCCACATACCGTGTATGCAAAATAAGCATTTAATCCCATACC
>ERZ857775.3430-NODE-3430-length-12929-cov-3.117368_pt1 | contig 12929 bp, 9 predicted proteins | sample MGYA00519698_ERZ857775 | MGnify/ENA primary metagenome ERZ857775 (study PRJEB31778, sample SAMEA3449363) | human gut metagenome | biome: human gut; feature: human-associated habitat; material: faeces | place: United Kingdom | collected 2010/2012 ...
CCTCGTCGGGACAAAGCCGCTCGATTTGATTTTTGGCAAATGCCGTTCCCGGCTCTATCTTTAGCAGATAGCCGGAGATGTGCTGCACGCCCAGCTGTGCAAAGGTGCTGACAAAATGCTCCACCGACTGCCGTCCCTGTCCCGGTGTCCCCAGCATCAAATCGACCGATACGTTTTCAAAACCCGCCTGCTGCGCCATCTGCACGCTCTGCACCGCCTGCTCAAAGCTGTGCCGCCGCCCCAAAGTTTGCAACTCCCGGTCCGATGCCGACTGCACCCCCATCGAGATGCGGTTGAATCCTCCCCCATGCAGCTGCCGCAGAGTTTGCAGGGTCATCGCCGCCGGGTTCGCCTCCAGTGTCACTTCGCAGTCCGGCTGCACCGAAAAGTTTCGGTACACTCCCTGCAAAATTTCCAGCAACGCACCGCCCAGCAGCACCGGTGTCCCGCCGCCAAAGTAGATGCTGTCCACCTCTCGTCCCTTTCCGGGAGCGGTGTCCAGCGCGTGCAGCAAGGCACCGACATACTGCTGTGCGTTCTGCTCACAGTAGGGCAGCGAGTAAAAATCACAGTACGGGCACTTGCTTATACAAAACGGGATGTGAAGATAAATCCCGATTGGGTTCGACATAACATACCCTCCTTGTCAAATCAAAAAGCCTTCGCTCCTACACGCAGCGAAGGCTTTTGCTTATCCTGTCCGATTTTCTTATTCTGCCAGATAGATGGTGGAAATGCTGTTGACATCCTCCAACAGACAGCTTGCCTTCTTCTGACCATATTGCAGGAACATCAGGTCGGTCTGCTCCTCCTGCTCCTCGCCGGATTGACCTACCACCGGCTGCTGCTGCGATTTTTGCAGGAAATACAGCCCATGGCTGGTTGCAACCGCCTGTGTCACATCCGATGCAATGCGCTTTGGATTGGAGCGGCTGGTCAGCGATTTTGCATACAGGCTGTTGTCCTCCGAAATGAAATAGATATTCTCTCCATCGTTGTCCATGCCAATCAGATTGAGCTGACCGACATTTTCCAGAATGGTGATGCTGCTTTCATCATCAAAGTTTTTGAGCACCAGCTTCTGCTCGGTTTCCTCGACGACATCCCCGCTGCCGGTGACAAAATAGCCCACCTGTGCATCGTTGCCCGCCTTATCCTCCAGCGATTCGTCCAGCGGCAGCACCTGTGGGGACTGCATACTGCCCAACTGATAGCGGTAGAGCTGGTCGCCCAGACTCCAATAAAGCGCCTTGTCGGTGGCGCTGGCAAAGTCAATATCATAATTGATGGCATAGCCGTTCACACTGTAAAAATTCTCAAAGATGGTAAAACCCTGAAGACCGCTGTCCCCTACTGTTGCGCTGCCCTTTGCCACCACGCACAGGTTGCCCTGTCCGTCGATATAATGCAGTTGTCCTGCATACAGGGTGTCTTCCTCCTCCGAGCTGCCCATCATCTCGCCGGTGGCAAGCTCTTTGGCATTCTCATTGAGCCAGCCGCTCGAACGGACGGTCGATTCCAGCACAGCGGCTACATTGTCCGCCATCTTTTCGACTGCACCGGTGGCTGGGTCATACAGATACAGGCTGCCGATTGGGTTATATTTGTTGGAAGCAAGGTCGCAGTCGCCTACAAAGCTCACCGAACCGTCGCCGTACAGCATTGCTTCACTGATTTTGCCTCCCAGCTTTTCCAGCTCGCCGGTTTCCAGATTGCTGACCCGGTACAGCTCCACCAAACCGTCCTCGCCATCCATCTTGATGGCAAAGACATCTTTGGTTTTGGAGGAAATATTGTAGACAGTGTATTCGCTGTCCAGCAGGTGCAGCTGACCGTTGTACAGGTAGCCGCCGCCGATGGTGTTGCGTTCATCGTCCAACTGGAGCACCTGCAACAGAGTGTCGTCCGCAGAGGTTTTGACCGCTACGATGTTCTCCTGCCCTGCCACCTCCGACATCGGGCTGAGCTGACCGTCCTTGTAACGAATTTGCTGTAGCTTTCCGTCCTCGTCCAGCTTGTTGTAGTAAACTGCCAGACCGTTGCTGCAATAGATCAGGTTTGCGCCCTCGTCCAGGATTTCCTCCTCGCCGGACGTCTTTTTCACGCGCAAATCGCCCACCATCTCTGCGGTGGTTTCAAAGGTCATCGGCAGGTAGACCACATCGCCGTTGTCCAGCTCCACATAGTTTTTGCTGCCGATGTAAGGGGATGCCAGCGACAGTCCGTTGGCAACCTGCCGGTGCTGCTCCTCATCCTGCGCCTCGTTGAGGTACATCCCGATCATCTTTTCGCCTTTCGCAAAGCCGATGGCATCATCGCTGGTGTAGGCTAACACGGTCGGATTTTTGTGGTCCTGTGCGGTGACTGTCTGCTGCGAGCCGCCTGCTGCCAGCCAGATGACCGCCGCTACTGCCGCTGCCAGCACGATTGCACCCAGTACAAACGGCAGTGGGCTGCGCTTTTTCACCGGCTTTTGTGGCTGTTCCTGTTGGGCATCCCCGTTCTCGTTTGGCTCCGGCTGTTCCTGCGGCTGTTGCCCGGTTAGCTGCTCGTCCGGCTGCTTGCCGCAGTGCGGACAAAGTCCTTTATTTTCTTCCAGTTGCTCGGCAGAAATCTCTCTGCCGCAATGACTGCATTTCATCTTTTTTAGACACACCTTTCCTGATTTTGCCGTACAAACGGCTGTACACATTGCTTCATTATAGCGGATTTTCCTTAGAAAAAATAGACCTCAACTATTAAATTTTCCAAAACAGCCGCCGAGAATCCTTTAATTTGCTAATATTTAAAAAGGATTTTTGTTTATTTTAATGAAACAACCTGAATATCATTTTCGCATCCGAAAAGGTATGGTATAATAAATATAAATGAATTTGAAATTTTAGCCTGATTCGATCTATGGCAAAATTTTCAAGGCTTTTCTATCTAATTTTATTGCCAAGAGGTGACTGATCATAATGGATGCCCGAAAAGAAACTATCAGCCCCAGACAGCTGAAAATCTTAAAAATGGATACCCTGCATCTGAACCAATACCTGAATGAGGCGATGCTGGAAAATCCGGTGATCGAGCTGGAGGAAAATCTGACCGGCTACACCGATGAAGATATGCGCGCCCGCAAAGCCGAGTGGCTGGAATCCAACGACTTTGAGGAAGGCTTGGGCTATTTTGACAAGGAGATGGAACTGCCCGCTCTGGAACAGCCCGATTATGCCATGCTCAACGTCGGCAGCGACGAAACGCTGGAGCAGCATCTGACCAAACAAATCGGCGTGCTGCAACTGCCCGAACGGGTGCGCAGCGCCGCCATCTACCTGGCAGGCTGCCTGGATGAAAACGGCTACCTGCTGGCACAGGCGCAGGACCTTGCCAAAGAGGGCTACTGTGAATCGGAATTTGAGGAAGCGCTGGCTGTCCTGCAAAACTTGGAGCCGCTGGGCGTTGGTGCTACCAGCCTGAAGGAATGTCTTTGCTTACAGCTGGACGAGGACGACCAGACCGCCAGACGGCTGCTGGATGAAATCGACCTGACCGGCAGCGCCGACGTGCATCAGCTGGCAGAGCAGTTTGGACAATCGGAACAGCAGATCGAGCAGGCAATGCTGCGCATCCGCCAGCTCAACCCGAAACCCGGCTCCCAGTACAGCAGCCACGACCGTTCCTCCTACATCCTGCCGGACGTAATGATGATTAAATTTGTCAACGAGTATTACGTTGCCCTCAGCGACTTCTCCCTCCCGCAGATTCGCATCAGCGAGGATTACCGCAATCTGCTTGCCCGTTCCCGCGGAGAGGAACACCGGGAAGAGCGGGAATATCTGGAGGACAAGATTGCAGATGCACAGCTTCTTGAGCAGGAGGTCACCTTACGCGGCAACTTGTTGGTCGAAGTGACCAAAGAGCTGATTAAATTACAGGAACCGTTCTTCCGCTTCGGTCCCCGCTACATGAAGCTGCTGCCTATCCAGGAGCTTGCCGAGGCAGTCCATCTGCCGGTGGAGCTGGTCAGCGCTGTTCTCAAGCATAAATACCTGCAATCTCCATTCGGCGTGTACCCGATGAAATTCTTCGTTGCACGGGAACACCAGCCGCAGCAGGAGGGCATGGAGGCAATCCGCACCCAGCTGTCCGCCATCGTGCGCACAGAACAGCCCGATGAGCCGTACACCGACGAACAGCTTGCTCAGCTGCTGGCACAGGACGGCATCTTTGCCACCGAAGAGCTGGTGGAACGTCTGCGCGAGGAGCTGAACATCCCCGACAGCGAACACCGCATCTTCTATGACCCGCATCAGGCTTGCTGTGAGGAAGAGGATTCCTGCGGTTGTGAAGACGAACATTGCAGCTGTGGACATGACCACTGCGGATGTGAAGACGAGCATTGCAGCTGTGGACATGACCATTGCTAAAATAAAAAAATAAATTGCAAAAGCCACCGGACCTTTTAAAGGTCCGGTGGCTTTTTTGTCTGCTTTATTGTTTGACCGGTGCATACTGCCCGATAATCTGCTGGGCAATCCGAACACCGTCCACTGCGGCACTCATAATGCCTCCCGCATAGCCTGCACCCTCTCCACAGGGGTACAGTCCCTGCATCCCCAGCGCCTGAAAGCTCTGGGCATCGCGGGTGATGCGCACCGGCGACGAGGTTCTGGTCTCCACGCCGGTCATCACCGCATCGGCATCGGCAAAGCCCGGCAATCTGCGATTAAAGCGGCGCAGTCCCTGCTCCAGCATCTGGTTGATGGGTTGCGGGAACAGGCTGTGCAGATCCGCTTCCCGCACACCGCAGGAAAAGCTGGGTGCGGTGGCAGCCTGCGAAAGGTCGGGAGCAGCTGCCTCCAGATAGCTTTTGACCGACTGCGCCGGTGCGCGGTAATCCTTGCCGCCCAGCACAAACGCCTGCCGCTCCAATCTGCGCTGAAACGCTACGCCGTCCAGCACGCCGCTGCCAAAATCGGAAGCATCCACCGACACCACCAGCGCTGCGTTGGCATTCTCTCCATCGCGGGCATATTCGCTCATTCCGTTGGTGACCACCGTCTCCTCCTCCGAGGAGGAAGCCACCACATATCCTCCGGGACACATACAGAAGGTGTAGACCCCTCTGCCCTGCTCATCCCGCCAGGAAAGCTGATACTCTCCCTTTGGCAGAGCCGGATGCCCCGCCTGCTTGCCGTACAGTCCGGCATCGATTACCGACTGCCGCTGCTCGATGCGCACACCCACCGAAAATGGCTTCGGCTCCAAAAATACACCGTCGGCACACAGCTGTTCGAAGGTGTCCCGCGCACTGTGACCGATTGCCATCACCAAGACCTGTGTCGGAATCTCTCCAGCGCTACTCTTGACCGCCTGCACCCGTCCCTGCCGCAAAAGCACACGCTCCATCTTGGTTTCAAACAACACCTGTCCACCCAGCCGGATGATTTCCTCTCGGATGGATTTGACCACCCCGCGCAGCAGGTCGGTCCCCACGTGCGGCTTCTGCCGGTAACGTATCTCCTCCGGCGCGCCGTGGCGGATCATCTCTTCCAGCACAAAATCGCACCGCGGGTCGCTGATGCGGGTGGTCAGCTTGCCGTCCGAAAAGGTTCCGGCTCCCCCTTCGCCGAACTGCACGTTGGTTTTGACATCCAAATGCCTTTGCTGCCAGAAGCCCTGCACTGCCTGCACCCGGCTGTCCACATCTGCGCCGCGCTCCAGCACAACAGGACAGTAACCCAGACGGGCAAGGGTCAAGGCGGCAAACATCCCTGCCGGACCAAAGCCTACTACCACCGGCGGATGCTCCATCGGGCTCTGACCCTGCACAAATTCCAGCGGCTGCTTTTCCTCCCATTTGACCGACGAAGCTGCCTTTGTCCTTTGCAGCCGTGCCACCGTCTGCTGTTCTTCTTTCGCTGTATGAAGCTCAAATCCCACCGAGCTGACCAGCAATATGTTCTCCTGGTGTCTTGCGTCCACGCTGCTTTTGATGAGATAGCTGCGCTTAATCTGTTCCGGGCGCAGCTGCGCTGTTTTTCTTGCCGATTCGATGATCTGCTGATGGCTGCTGCCATCCTTCAATCTGGTTTTGACTTGCGAAACAATGATTGCCATATCCAACCGCCTTTCCTGTTTTCTTCCGGCAAAAAGCCCGCGGGCTGTCATGCAGACGGCTGCGGGCTTCCTGCTCTATCTTCGTTTTATTCTGTCTGTTGCTCGGTTGGCTCCGACTGCGGCTCCTGCGGCTGTTCTGTTTCATCCTCCGTCGTTGTCTGTGAGCCGTTCTGCTCGGCGATGGAGATGATTGCCTTATAGCTGCCGCTTGCCCAGACCAGACCCTTTTTCGGAATGGAGATCTTGACCGGCAGCTCAATCTGTCCCGAAGCGATGCTCGAGCTTTCCTCCAGATCGACCGTTGCCACGATGTCGCCCGCTACCAGATTCTCTACAATCGACTGCGGACCCACCACCTTGACATTCGGAATCTCCTGGGTGGTTGCGGTCGCCTGATAGTTGAGCGGCACATTGTTGATCAGAATGGTGCTTACGTTAAAGTTTTTGCTGACCATTCCCTCCGAATTGAGCTGAACCAGAACGCTCTGGATATTCTGGGTGTTGACAAATCCGGTCGGCAGCTCGACTGCAAAGGATTCTGTCATACCAATATCCAGTGTGCGCAGGTCAATCTGTCCCAGTGGAATCTCCTTATAACGGTCGATTGCCTCCGCCGGTCCTGCCACCTCGATCTCCTCGTTGGAAATATGGAAGCTCAGCTGTCCGACCGGGAAGCCCTCCGGCACATTGATGAAATCCAGACGAACCGGAACGACCTTCTTCTTGAGGATTGGGATGGTCACTCTGGCTTCGGTGACATCGCTGACCACATATTTTAAATCCAGTTCGTTGCCGTCCACATCCAAAAATTGAATCGGAAGGGTTTCACTGTAGCTGCTGGTCAACTCCTGGTCGATGTCCTTTTCCACCACGCACTGGCTGATTCTTGCAATATCTTCTGCCGGTCCGGTCAGCTCCACACTGGACGGGCTGACGCTGACATCGCGGATCAGATAATCGTCTGCCGGTGCGCTGTACCCGGACAGTCTTGCCTTGATGTCCATGGTAACGGTTTCCAGGCTGTCAAACTTGATTTGGATGCTGGCCGGTGAGATGGACTCGATGCTGATATTCTTGTCGCCGTCCTCCACCTCTCCTTTGAGCTCCACCGTGTGTACGCCTGCGGTGGTCACCTTGGAAATATCCGGGTAGACCCGCACATCCGAAGCGGTCAGGTTTCCGATGTCATAAATTACACCCTCCACCCGAACGGTCACCTTCGGCTGCTCTGCTGAGATGGTGCTCAAGCCCAGCTTGCCAATCAATTCGTCCACCTGCTGCATATCAATGGCAATGCCGCTGATGGTCTTTCCTTTGGTATCATTGGAGTTGAGCGACACAAAAATCCACGCCCAAAATGCCATGACGACCGAAAGTACCACCAAAAAGGTTTTGTTATCAAAAATAGATTCTTTTTTCACCCACAGATCATCCTCTCCGCCGTCTTACTTTTTGACCTTGCGCAGCAGCGCCTTGACGCTGCTCTGCTTGCGCTGACCTTCCTCGTTTTTGTGAAGGATTTCATGGCGCAGACGCTTTTCCAGCTGTGGAATGGTAAAATTCCGCTCGATGACGCCGCCCTCTGCAATGGAAATGGTCCCGGTTTCCTCCGAAACCACCACGACCACCGCATCCGAGTTTTCACTCACGCCCAGCGCTGCGCGGTGACGGGTGCCCATCTCCTTGCTGATGGTATAGTTCTGGCTCAGCGGCAAGAAGCATCCCGAAGCGCAGATGCGTCCGTCTCGAATAATCATCGCGCCGTCGTGCAGCGGCGAGTTGACAAAAAACAGGTTTCCAATCAGCTCGTTGCTCGGGGTTGCATCCACCACCGTTCCGGTCTTGATGATTTCCCCCAGCTTGGTCTGCCGTTCAAAGACAATCAGAGCACCGGTCTTGGTTTTGGAAAGGGTTTCGCAGGCGTTGGCAATGACCGAAATCGACTCGTTCCAAACGCCGGTCAGCTCGCTGTCCTTATCCTGCGAGGACTGAAAAATATTGAGCTTGTTGAGCTTGGTCTGTGCCACGTGCTCAAGCATCCTGCGCAGCTCCGGCTGAAAGACGATGACCAACGCCAGCACACCGGTTGCCACTACATTCTGCATGATGAATCGCACCGTCTTCATATTTAAGTTGTATGCTACAAAATATAACAGCAGCAGCAAAATCAATCCCTTTGCCAGCTGCATCGCTCTGGTTTCCCGAATCAGTTTGATCACCTGATAGATCAGCAGGGCAACAATCACAATATCCAGAATATCCCAAATTCCGATTGCCTTTACCGTACCGATGATCTGGTTCCATTCACTTACCATCGTCATCATCCTTCTCTTCTCTGCCTGTTTTTTCGTTGTTCAACAGCCTGTCCCCTCTGGCTGCCGACGCTGCCGTGCAGCGCCGGAAGATGATGTGGCTGTCCTTATTTTATTTTAACATATTTTGTGCAGCAATCCAACAGCTCCTACAAAATTTCCCGCAAACATTTTTCCCTTTTCACACAATCTCACAAATTTTACGATAAAATAGCTCGCACCGCTGCACAGCAGGCATCCGCCTGCGCGCGGGTGTTGAAGGCACCCAGACTCATCCGCACCACACCGTCGCGGTCGGTGTGCATCTTGCGGTGTGCCAGTGCCGCACAGTGAAAACCTGCCCGCACCGCAATCCCCTTTTCATTCAAACACTCTGCTGCCGCAGTCGAATCCAGATTTCCCAGATTCAGCGCAATCACCGGCAGATTTTTTCCTATACACGGCGGCTGTGAATACAGCTGTACGCCCCGAATCCCGCACAGCTGCTCGTAGAGAGAAGCACACAGCTGCATCTCCTTTTCATACAGCCGCTGCGGCGTGTTTTGCAGCACAAAGGAGATACCGGCGCTCAGTCCCAGGATTCCGGGTGTGTTGACCGTCCCGCCCTCCAGCCGGTCGGGCAGCAGGTCGGGCATCACCGGCTCCATCGAAAAGCTGCCCGTTCCGCCGGACAGCAGCGGCTGCGGCAGCACCGGACAGTTGACGATGAGCAGCCCGGTCCCTGCCGGTCCGTACAATCCCTTGTGACCCGGCAGACACAGGTAGTCGATTGCCTGCCGTCTGAGGTCCAACGGCAGCAATCCCGCGCTCTGCGCAGCGTCCACCGTCATCATCACGCCGCGGCAGCGTGCCATTGCACCGATGCGCTCCACCGGCACCCGCATTCCAAAGACGTTGGATGCCTGGGTGCAGACGATCATGCGGGTGTTCGGGCGAATCAGATGCTCAAAATTCCAAACAGTCTTCTGCTCGTTTTCCTCCACCGCAGCCACGCTGTATTCGATTATCCCCTGCCGCCGCAGCTGCTCCACCACACGGTAGACCGCGTTGTGCTCCAGGTCGGAGATGATGAAATGGTCCCCCGGCTGCGCCAGTCCCTTGATGACGATATTGAGCGATTCGGTGCAGTTTTTGGTGAACACCACCTGCTCGGGCTGACAGCCGAACAGGGCAGCTGCCCGCTCGCGGCAGCGGTGGATCATCCTGCCGGTCTGCATCGAAAGGTCGTGACCTCCTCTGCCCGGATTGGCTCCATAGTACAGCATCGCCTGCTGCACCGCCTGCACCACACAGCCCGGCTTCGGGAAGGTGGTGGCAGCGTTGTCAAAATAGATCATCGCCCCTCACCTGCCTTTGGCTGAGTCGAGCGCGCCAGCTTGATGCCGCCCGATTGCAGCAGCTGTTTTGCGCGCTGTGCATCCCCCTTCACCGTTAGCTTGTATCCACAGCCCTGGATGCGGTCATGGTCTCTGCCCGCCCAGACACGAAATCCCTTCTGTTCCAGCAGCTTCTGCCCTTTGAGTGCATAGGTCAGCGAGCTGACCGGTATATCGGTCGATAAATATTCTTTGTTCATCTGACGTTCCCCCTTTCTGATTATCGGACAAACAATGTCCTCTTCCATTCTATGCAGGGAACCGGATGCACGCGCCCATTGCGGCAATGTATTTTTTAGACTAGCCTCGGGTAATCAGACAAACGCTGTGGGCGCTCATCCCTTCACCGCTGCCGGTAAAGCCCAGCTGCTCCTCGGTGGTCGCCTTGACGTTGACCTGTTCTGTGTCGATTTGGCAGGCATCGGCAATGTTTTTTGCCATCTGTGGGATATAGTTCTTGAGCTTTGGTCTTTGTGCAATGATGGTGCAATCGATGTTGGAGATGGAATATCCCTTTCCCTTCAGCAGCAGTACCACCTGCTTCAGCAGGCAGATGCTGTCTGCTCCGGCATAGCGCGGGTCGGTGTCGGGAAAATGTCTGCCGATGTCCCCCAGTGCCGCTGCACCCAGCAGGGCATCCATCACTGCGTGTACCAGCACATCTGCATCCGAATGACCCAACAGTCCTTTCTCCCACGGGATTTCCACCCCGCCCAAAATCAGCTTTCTCCCCTGTGTCAGTCGGTGTACGTCGTACCCGTGTCCTGTGCGAATCTCCATCCTCTTCTCCTCCTGTTGCTCCTGCTGACCTGCCATCGCCTTTGCCACCGCAATGTCCTCTGGCGTAGTAATCTTGATGTTGCGGTAATCTCCTTCACACAGCTTCACCGCATGACCGATGTGCTCCACCAGCTGGCAGTCATCGGTAAAATCCAGTCCTTCCCGCTGCGCCTGCTTTACTGCACGGCGGTACAGTCCTGCCTCAAACACCTGCGGTGTCTGGGTCAGATACAGCCTGCTGCGGTCCGGTGTCTGCTCGATGAAACCTTCCTCGTTTGCCTGCTTGATGGTGTCCTTGACACGCACCGCTGCCGTTGCCGCTCCATATTCGACCGCCGCCTGGATGCACCGTTCAATCATCTGCGGCTGGGCAAAGGGTCTGGCTCCGTCGTGGATAACAAAATATTCCACCTGCTCGGACAGCTTTGCAATCCCCGACTGCACCGACTGCTGTCGGGTCGCACCTCCGGTGGTGAGGACAAAATCGGGCAGGTGATACTGCTCCTTCCAGCTTTGCAACTGGGCAAACTGCTCCTGCCGCGCTACCACCACCAGCTCCTGAATCGACCGGACCTGTGCCAGCGCCTGGATGGAACGCACTAAAACCGGCACTCCGTTTAACTCCAATAGCTGCTTGTCCACTCCCTGCATCCGCTGTGCCATTCCTCCTGCGGCAATCACAGCTCCCACTCTTATGGTGTCCTGCTTCATTTTGCTGCCTCCTCTAATTCGGACCGGTTTGCCTACGGTATATCCTACCAGCAAACACCCGATATTTTTAGTGATAAATGTAAAAGTTTTGCAAAAAATAAAAATCAGGCTCCGACCAATCGCCGGAGCCTTCCCATACGCAAACTGTGATTACCCAAACAGCCTATCCTTGCCGCTGTGGACATAGACGCTCAGTACCACACCGATGGCAAGGTAGAGGGTACCGGTCGAGGTTCCGCCTGCGGACAAAAACGGCAAGGTGACACCGATAACCGGCATCATCCCCAGACACATTCCGATGTTGATGATGATTTGAATGCCAATCATCGCAAAGACTCCCACGCAGATATATTTTCCCAAATCATCGGGTGCGCGCAGACCGTTGCTCAGGATGCGGATGCACAAAAACGCCAGCACCAGCAGCACCGCCAAGCAACCGATGAAGCCCACCGTTTCCCCGATGTAGGTAAAGATGAAGTCGTTGTACACCTCAGGGACATAGCGAAACTGTCCGGTTTCCATGAACACACCGTTGCCCCACAGCCCGCCGTTGCCAATCGAAATCAGTCCCCGCTGCTGCTGCCAGGAATCCGCTGCCTCCACCAGCGTCGGGTCGATGACCGCCAGGATCCGGTTCTTTTTGTCGTCGTCCAACAGGAAATTCCACGCCACAATGGCTGCCGGCGGAATCATCGCCGCTACCGGCAGGATGTACTTCCAGGAAAGTCCCGCTGTAAACAGCATCGCTGCAAAGATGACCGCCATGACCAGCGCGGTGCCGTCATCTCACGGTGAATTTCCTCATACCATTGCTCCTGATAATTACAGGAAATCAGATCTACATGCGCAGCGATTCCGCGAATTCGTTCGATCCGCTCCTCCATTCCATAGATTTCCCGGTCGTCTATCTCATCCACATACTTCTGAATATCCTTTACCTTGGAAAGATGATAAGCAAAGGTGATAATAAACGAAATCTTGAGCAACTCGGAGGGCTGAAAGTTAATCCCTAAAAACGGGATAGGCAGCCAGTTGCGGTCGTCTACCCATTCGACACGCTGCACTCCAAAGGGAAAAAGCAGCAGCAGCAAACCGTAGCAGACTGCTGTATGAAACTTCCACATCCGCGCCATCGTGTGGTAGTCAATTTTGGAAAGAACGATTGCCGCAGCAATGCCGCACAGCGCCATCGCCGGCTGCACCACAACGGTATTGATTCTGCCGATTTCCCCGTTTTGGTACAGGCTGTAAATCAGCAGGGTGCTGAATACCGACAGACCGGTGCAGCACAGCAGCAACAGCCAGTCGGTCTGTTTAAAATATCTGCCTATGGCAGAAAAAATATTTTTTATCATCTGTAAAAAAGCCTTTCTGTTCCCGTTTTTCGGCTGTTTGACCCTCAGAACAGTCTTATTATATTATGAAACCTGTCGGGATTCAAGCTAAAATCTATAAATATTCGCCTGCATTTCTCTTCCACCTTTCACAAAATTATGGTATACTGTGGATACCAGTATATGACAGAACCGGTTTTCAGACCGATGGATGCATATACCTGCGGCAGTTTCGCGGGACATCCGCTTTTGGTCAGTCGGTATTGTTCCGCACTCTTTTTGAGTTTTCACTGCATCTTTATTTTATCAAAGAC
>ERZ857775.3449-NODE-3449-length-12880-cov-8.496296_pt1 | contig 12880 bp, 8 predicted proteins | sample MGYA00519698_ERZ857775 | MGnify/ENA primary metagenome ERZ857775 (study PRJEB31778, sample SAMEA3449363) | human gut metagenome | biome: human gut; feature: human-associated habitat; material: faeces | place: United Kingdom | collected 2010/2012 ...
CGGTGCACAGGGTGTCGCCGATGGAGAAGATGCCCGGGTCAAACAGGCCGATGATATCGCCCGCGTAGGCCTCATCCACGATGGCACGGTCCTGCGCCATCAGCTGGGTGCCGGTGGCAAGCTTGATGTTCTTGCCCTCCTGCACGTGGTAAGCCTCCATGCCGCGCTCGAACTTGCCGGAGCAGATGCGCATAAAGGCGATGCGGTCACGGTGGGCCTTGTTCATGTTGGCCTGGATCTTGAAGATGAAGGCCGAGAACTCGTCGCGGCAGGGGTCCACCGGCTCGCCGGTCAGGCTGTCCACACGGGCCAGCGGGGTGGGGGTGAGCCGCAGGAAGTTTTCCAGGAAGGGCTCCACGCCGAAGTTGGTCAGAGCAGAGCCAAAGAACACAGGGCTCAGCTCACCGCGCAGCACCTTGTCGAGGTCAAATTCCTCGGCAGCGCCGTCCAGCAGCTCGATCTCGTCCACCAGCTGCTGGTGCAGGTAGGGGGTCAGCAGCTCGTCCAGTGCGGGGTCGCCCAGCTCGGCCTCGGTCTCGCTGACCTTCTTCACGCCGTTGGCGCGGCCGTCGCTGGAAAAAGCCAGCACCTTGCGTGCGTTGCGGTCGAACACGCCCTTGAACTCCTTGCCGCAGCCGATGGGCCAGTTCATGGGGTAGGTCTTGATGCCCAGGATCTCCTCGATGTTTTCCATCAGCTCAAAGGGGTCGCGGGCTTCGCGGTCCATCTTGTTGATGAAGGTGAAGATGGGGATGTGGCGCAGGGTGCAGACCTTGAACAGCTTGATGGTCTGGGCCTCGACGCCCTTGGCCGCGTCGATGACCATGACGGCGGAGTCCGCTGCCATCAGGGTGCGGTAGGTATCCTCCGAGAAGTCCTGATGTCCCGGCGTATCCAGAATGTTGACGCACTTGCCCGCGTAGTTGAACTGCAGCACCGAGGAGGTGACGGAAATACCGCGCTGCTTCTCGATGTCCATCCAGTCGGACACGGCGTGCTTGGCGCTCTGCTTGCCCTTGACGGAGCCTGCCTGATTGATGGCTCCACCGTACAGCAGCAGCTTTTCGGTGAGCGTGGTCTTACCGGCGTCGGGGTGGCTGATGATCGCAAACGTCCGACGGCGCTCGATTTCTTCACGATTTGTCATAGATAGTAGATTCTCCTATACGGATAAAACGCCTTCAGTCTCGCATTCGCTCGACAGCTCCCTCTGAGAGGGAGCCTTTCACGCTGCGGAAAAGCGAAAGCCTCCCTCCTTGAGGGAGGTGGCATCGCGCAGCGATGACGGAAGGAGTTTGCTTTTGCACATACACATCCTATTTTATCCGAAAACGCGTGATAATGCAAGACTTTTCTCATTTTTTCAGCACAAAGCAGGGCAGCGGGGCGGTTTCGGCCCAATTGGCGAAGCCGCACACGAGGACGGTGCAGCGGCTGAGGGGCAGTGTGCGCATCCAATTCAGGATCTCGGTCTTTTCGTCCGAGCCGATGACCCGCCCGCTGTACAGGATGGCACTGAGCACCCCGCCGGGCCGCAGCGCATCGAGGGCCGCTTCCAGCGCGGGGATGCTGCTGGACGCATGGGAGAACACGTTGTGGTCCGCCCCCGGCAGCCAGCCGAAGTTGAACATCACCGCATCCGCCGTGCCGGGCGTGACATACTGTAAGAGGTTTGCGTGGCTGTCGCAGTGGAGTTCTGCCGAAAGGCCCTTGGCCGCGAGGTTCCTTTCGGTGGAGGCAATGGCTTCCGGCTGGATGTCAAAGCCCAGCACCCGGCCCTCTTTCCCGGCCAGTCGGCAGAGGAAGGCCGTGTCGCCGCCGTTGCCGCAGGTGGCGTCCACCAGCAGCTTCGGCTCTGCAAGACGGGAGGTCAGAAAGTCCTGCACGAATTTCACCGCCGTCAGGTCCGGGGTGCGGCGGCGGCAAAGCTGCGCCCCCTCCGCCCGGAAGCCGAACTTCTCCCAGAACGCCCGCTCCCCTTCGTCCCCCGGCAGCGGGGCTGTGAAGACGGTGGCCGTCTCCTTGTCATAACCGCCAAAGCGGCGCAATACTTCTTTTAACAGGTAGGAACCGTAGCCTTTTCGCCGCCATTCTGGTACAATGGTAAGCAGCGTGAGCGCGGCCCCCTGCGCCGTTGCGGTCATTTCGCACCGGCCCACGGCGGTCTTTTCCTTATAAAGGGCGAACCCGCCCGGAATCTCAGCCAGTTTCATCGAAAGCCTCCTGTTTTTTACGACCTTATTTCACACATTCTTCACCCGCTCAGCGATTCGTTTTCACAATTAGCGGCTACAATAAAGCCAGTTCAAAGGAAGTGCGGCTCCCGCACCCATCTCCGAACCGATTCCCTTTAGAAAGGATGTTGCACCATGGATAATGAAAACAAATGGGAATACGATTATTCCTCTGCAAATAGTTCGTCCGGGGAGACCGGATACCCCAACGTCGGCTCCTCCGGCATGAACACCGCCAACACGGCGGGCACCTACGGCGAGTCTTCCCCCGCCGCCGACCCGGAACCCGCTTCGGCGGGCGGCAATGGCGGGGCCACGCCCCCTCCGGCAGACCCGGCTCCCCGCGCAGAGAACGCGAAACCCGCCAAAAAGCCCCGCAAGAAGAACGGGGCCAAGGTCGCCCGCAGCGCCGTTGCGCTGGTGCTGGCCGCGGCCATGGGCTTTGCGGGCGGCTTCGTGGGCGCACGGTTCGGCAACGCGGGCAGCAAGGTGGTCATCCAGCAGGTCGAACGCAGCTCCGATCCCTCCAGCGGTTCCGCCGCCGGCACCACCGTCTCCTCCAACGGCATGACCACCGCACAGGTGGCTGAAATGGTCAGCCCCAGCGTCGTGGTCATCACCACGGAGCAGGTCGTCTACTCCCAGTGGTCGTGGTACGGCCAGAGTCAGGTCGAGTCCGGCGCGGGCAGCGGCGTCATCATCAGTTCGGATGGCTACATCCTGACCTGCGCCCACGTCGTTTCCGGCGCTTCCCAGATCACGGTGACCGTCGGGGATACCGATTACACCGCCACCGTCGTGGGTGAGGACGACACCAGCGATGTTGCCGTGCTGAAGATCGACGCCACCGGCCTGACCCCCGCCACCGTCGGCGACAGCGACGGCCTCGCCGTGGGTGACAATGTCCTCGCTGTGGGCAACCCGCTGGGTGAGCTGGGCGGCACCGTCACCAGCGGCATCGTCAGTGCATTGAACCGCAGCGTGACCATTCAGGGCACCAGCTCCACCAACACCATGTCTCTGGTCCAGATGGATGCTTCCGTCAGCCCCGGCAACTCCGGCGGCGGCCTGTTCAACATGAACGGCGAGCTCATCGGTCTGGTCAACGCCAAGTCCTCCAGCTCCGACGCCGAGGGTCTGGGCTTCGCCATCCCCATCAATGACGCCATCAAGGTGGCGCAGGATCTGCTGGAGAACGGCTACGTCTCCGGCCGGCCCTACATGGGCATCACCTACCTTGCCGTTACCGATGCCCAGACGGCCGCGCAGCTGAACGTCAGCGCTTACGGCGTCTACGTCGTGGACGTCGTGCAGGGCGGCCCCGCTGATAAGGCGGGCCTCAAGGCCGGCGATCGCATCGTGAGCATCGACGGCACCGAGATCGCCCAGAGGGACGACCTTGGCACCCTGATCCAGCAGCACACTGCAGGCGACACGTTGTCCATCACCGTGGCCCGTGACGGCCAGATGCAGACTGTTTCCCTGACGCTGGGCGAAAAGAACACCTCCACCAATGCACAGGCGGCTCAGCGCTCGGCCAACGACTAAACCATTTTCCACGCCGCAAGGCATGATCAAGTTTTGATTTCTTTCTTCTCGGAAAAGCCCCTGACTGGCACCCAGAACGCCGGTCAGGGGCTTTTTCTGTCACACCAAGCCGAAGATGGTGGCGCTGACCGGGGCCAGCACGGCTTGGCCCTGCACCACCCGGCTGTTGCCCCGCCACAGGCTCGATGAGGTGCCGTCGCTCAGCAGCTTCCAGTTCCCGCCGGGGAGCCAGACCCGCTGCTCTTCCTCGGTGGGGTTATAGTAGACGCAGAGCGCCCCCCACCACGCACCGTCGCCGGGGACTGCGGGCAGCCGCCAGCCCACCAGCGGCTGCTCCAAGTTGAAAAATTCAATGGCGCTGGGGCTGGCTTTGTCCACCGCCCCCAGCCGGGGGAAGGCTCCCCGCAGCCCGATGAGGCCCCGGTAGTAATCCACAAGGCTGTGGAACTGCTGGGCCCGCTTCCAGTCCAGCCGGTTCAGCGCCGGGGAGGAGCGGTAGCTGTTGCCCTGCCCCTTTTTGGTGCGGGCAAACTCCTCGCCCGCCTGCCAGAAAGGCAGCCCCATGCTGGTGAGGTAGATGCCCGCCGCCAAGCGGTTCTGGGCCAGCGCAGCCTTGTCCACCGCACGAAACTCCGGGCGCTCGTACCGCACCATCAGCAGCTTGTCCCACAGGGTGAAGTTGTCGTGGGCGGAAACGTAGCTCACGATCTGCCCCGGCGTGTGGGGCGGGAACTTATCGCTGCGGCACCACGCCGCCACCGCCCCGCCGATATCCCAGAAACTGCCGGGTCTGCCTTCCACGTAGCCCGGTTCCCGCGCGTTGAAGCAGCCGCCCTTGATGGCGTCACGGGTGTCGTCGCAGAAGATGCCGATCCGGTCGTTCAGCATGGCGAGGTTATTTTTGTTGGCCTCGTACCGGCGCAGGGCACTTCCGCCGCCCTGCCACGGCTCGCCGTACATCAGGATATCCCGCCCGCCGGGGAGCTTGTCCAGCTCGGCCCGCAGCAGGTTCATCGTCTCCACATCGTACAGGCCCATCAGGTCGAACCGGAAGCCGTCGATGTGGTATTCCTGCGCCCAGTAGAGCACCGAGTCGATCATATACCGCCGGGCCATGGGCCGCTCGCTGGCGAACTCGTTGCCGCAGCCGCTGCCGTTGGAAAGGCTGCCGTCCTCGTTCTGGCGGAAATAATAGAGCGGCACCACCCGGTTCAGCACATTGTCGGCGCGGTACATGTGGTTATAGACCACATCCATCACCACGCCGATGCCCGCCGCGTGGAGGGCTTGGATCATCTGCTTGCACTCCCGCACCCGGACTTCGCCGCGGGCAGGGTCGGTGGAGTAGCTGCCCTCCGGCACATTGAAGTTGGCGGGGTCGTAGCCCCAGTTGTACTGCCGGGTCAGCGGGCGGCTCTCGTCCACGCTGCCGAAGTCAAAGATGGGCATGAGCTGGACATAGCTCACCCCCAGCCGCTTGAGATAGTTCAGGCAGGTGGGGTGGATGCCGTCGCCGTTCAGGGTCGTGCCCTGCTGGGTAAAGGCCAGAAATTTGCCCCGCCATGCGTTGCGCACGCCGCTGGCCGGGTCCTGCGAAAAGTCCCGGACGTTGATCTCCCAGACGCTCCGCTTCGCCGCCGGGATGACCGGTCGGCGGTCGTGCTCCCAGCCGGGCGGGTCGGTGCGGGCGGTGTCGAGGATCATGCTCCGCTCCCCGTTCACCCCCGCCGCGCGGGCGTAGGGGTCGGCGGCGGTGCAGCTGCCCCACTCGGTCGTCACCGTGAAATTATAGTAGCGTCCGTGCTGGTCGCCGGGCAGATAGACGCCCCAGACCCCCTGCCCCCACGGGCTGAGGGGCAGCGTGCCAATGCAGACCCCGCCGCCGCCTTTTCGGTAAAGGTTTACGCTGACCGATTGAGCCGTGGGGGCCCACAGCCGCAGATGGGTGCCCGCCGGGGCATATTGGGCCCCCAGCGGCCCCTGATAGCCGTTCTGCCGCGCAAAGTCCTCGCTTTCAAAGACCGTCTTCCACTGTGCTGAAGTCATAACGTCATCCTCACTCTTGCCGATTTGATTTAAGTGTAACGAACTTTTGTGCAGTTTGCAAGAGTTTCCTTGCAAAAGGGCGCGCGGTACACTATACTGGAGCAAAACGATGTACGGAGGGGACGACATGGCATACACTGACGATTGGGAATCTTTGATGAACGGCGTCTTCGGGCCGGGTGGCAAGTTCAAGACGGCACCCACCGCACCCGCCCCGAAGCCGAAGCAGCCCGGCGGCCTGAGCGATCTGAACGCGGCCCTGCTGGAGCAGCAGAAAAAGCTGGACGCGATGCTGAAAGCCCAGTCCGCCCAGATCAAGACGCAGGACACCGCCACCGAAGCTGCCCTCGCCGACAGCCGCCAGATGCTGCGGGATATGGAGAACGACGGGCTGCTGGCCAAGGGCACTGTGGACACAAAGCCCGAACATCTGGGCAGCTTCGAGGGGCTGGCCGACGAGGTCAAGCAGACCGTGCTGGGGCAGGACGCCTTTGTGGAGAGTGTCGTCCGGGCCATGCGCCGCCCCTTCGTGCTGGGCACCGAGGCACCGGCGGCTCGGAACGTCATCCTGCTGTGGGGCGGCACCGGCACCGGGCGGCACTTCACCCTTGAAGAAACGGCCCGCTGCATGGCCGCCCGCGGGCTGCTGAAAAACGACAGCATCGCCGCCCTCGACCTTTCGCTCTACGCGAACCCCGGCGCGGAGAAGCTGTTTTTGCAGGACCTGTACGCCGCCCTCCACGCCCCCGGCGAGATTCTGGTCTTTGAGCACTACGAAAGCTGCTATCCCGGCTTTCTGAAGACCCTTTCCGACCTTGCGGTCAAGGGCAGCGCCCCCCTGTCCAGCCGCTATCTCGTCAACCGGGAGGGCATTCTTGTGGACGCCGGGACCGCGCTGGCTCCCGGCGCGGTGAGCCGCCTTGACCCCTGCGGCAAGTATCTCATCTTCTTCTCGAACAAGGGCCGCGCCGCGCTGGCGGACAAGTTCGGCGCGGGCATGGTCGCGGCGCTGGGCGATGTCTGCGAGACCACCGCCTACGCGCGAGAGGATCTTGCCGCCCTCGCGGCCCAGCAGTTGAACGCGCTGGCCCAGAAGGTCACCGCCCGGCTGGGCCTGACCCTCGCCGCCGGAGTCGATGTGCGGGATCACGTCGCCGCCCAGTGCACACCCCAGAAGGGGGCCGCCGGGCTTTCCGGCTGCTGTGACCGCATCTTCCGGGCTCTGAGTGAATACTGCCTCCAGACCGACAAAAAGCTGACCGGCACCGTCACCCTGACTGCCGCGCCGGAGGGGCTTTTCTTCCGCCTGAACGATGCCGCCCCCGCCCCCCTGTTCGACCTGCTGCCCGCCGCCTACACCGGCGCGCTGGACGAGATCAAGGCCGAGATCTCGGAGCTGGTGGGCCTTGCCCCGGTCAAGGAATACGTCTTCGGTCTGGCCGATAATCTCCAAGTCCAGCAGCGCCGCGCCGCCGCCGGGATGAAGACGACCAGCCTTTCGATGCACATGATCTTCACCGGCAACCCCGGCACCGGCAAGACCACCATCGCCCGGCTCGTGGCAAAGTACCTCAAGGTCATCGGCGCCCTCAAGGGCGGGCAGCTGGTGGAGGTGAGCCGGGGAGACCTCGTGGGCCGCTACACCGGCCACACCGCCCCCCTGACCAACAGCGTCATCCAGAGCGCGCTGGGCGGCGTCCTTTTCATCGACGAGGCCTACAGCCTCTACCGGGGCGAGCAGGACAGCTTCGGCCTTGAGGCCATCGACACGCTGGTGAAGGGGATGGAAGACCACCGCGACGAGCTGGTGGTCATCCTTGCGGGCTACACCAGGGAGATGGAGACGTTCCTGACCGCCAACAGCGGCCTTGCCAGCCGCTTCCCGAACAAGATAGAGTTCCCGGACTACACCGCCGATGAGCTGCTGGACATCACGAATGTGCTGGCGAGGGGCAAGGGCTACAGGCTGGCCGAGAGCTGCACAGAACCGCTGCGAGGCTACTACGAGCGCCGCCAGGCAGAGGATGCCCGCACGGCGGGCAATGGACGTCTCGCCCGCAACACGCTGGAAAAGGCCATCTTCAACCAGAGCCGCCGCCTCGTGGCAGAGCCTGCGGCGGAGCTGGATGTCATCCTGCCCAGTGATCTAGAGCTCTGATGATGAAACAAACGCTGGCACGAACGTGCCAGCGTTTGTTTTTTACAGATTTTCCATCCGCAGCAGGTAGTAAAGCACCTCGATAAGGACGTTCGGCGAGAGCAACGATGCTGCATGGCTGCCCTCGATGAGCCGCTGTTCGCGGTTGGAAGCCGTCATCACATAGTCGGCTAGCTGGGCCAGCGGGCCGTGGCTGTCACAGGTGATGACCAGCACCGGTACATCCCGCCCTTTGGCGACAGCGGACACCTCTTCCAGCCTGGCGCTCTGCCCGGAGGCCGAGAGCACGATGAGGATGTCTTTGGGGGTCAGTGTCTGAGCAAAGGCAAGGTTCTTCTCGTGGACTGCGCTGGAAACGCACCGCTTGCCCAGGTGGCTGAACCGGATGGAGGCATCGAAGGCCACCGGCAGGCCGCCGCCCTCAGAGACCACCTCCATGACCTCGCAGCTGCGCAGCAGAGAGAGTATCTGCCGCAGCTGGCGGGTATCAATGGCCTGAATGGTGGCCCGCAGCTCCTCTTCGCGGTTTGCCAGAATGTTCAGAAGTGCCTGATGCAGCTCGTCCTGCCCTTCGTCCCGCATACGCTGGGCTTCCTGCTGCTCCATGGCGTCCCGTGCCAGCGCCAGCTGGAATTTGCGGTAGTTCTCGAATCCCAGTTTGTGGCACAGCCGGGTGATGGTGGCCTCGGACGAACAGCTCAGCCGGGCCAGTTCTGCTGACGTACACATCGACGCCCGCTTTACATCTGCAAGGATGCAGTCCGCAATGCGCCTCTCGGCGCTGTAAAGCTGGATGCCGGAACATAGCAGCGTTACTACGCTTCCGGGGGCTTCGCACATAAGTGATCCCTCCTCGCATTATGCGCAAGACGCAATTTCTTCTTGAGTTCTACTTGAGATTGTAGCAGTTTGAACGAAGAAAATCAATTCAAATTCCCATAAATTTTCAGGGTTGACGGAAATTGACTTTTTCTGCCGATTTTTGTATCCTGCACAGTTTTGCCGCAGGAAGCGCAAAAAATGCCCCTCCGCGGAGTGCGGAGAGGCATCGGGAACCAAATATTCAGCGCAGCTTAGTGCAGAAAGGCGTTTCAGCAGCCTTCCTTCTCAGCCAGCTTGCGGCCCATCAGCACGCCCATGACGGAGGCCATCATCAGGCCGCGGGTCCAGCCGGAAGAGTCGCCGAGGCAGTGCAGGCCCTTGATGTTGGTGTCGAGGTTCGAGTCCATCTTGACCTTGTTGGAGTAGAACTTCAGCTCAGGGCTGTACAGCAGGGTCTCGTTGGCGGCGAAGCCGGGGACGACCATGTCCAGCATCTTGATGAACTCGATGATGTTGGTCATGGCGCGGTAGGGCATGGCGGCGGTGATATCACCGGCCACGGCATCCTTCAACGTGGGCTTCACGTTGGACTGTGCCAGTTCCTTCTGCCATGTGCGCTTGCCGTCCAGAATATCGCCGTAGCGCTGCACCATAATGTGGCCTGCGCCCAGCATATTGGTCAGCTCGCCCACCTTCTGGGCGTAGGCGATGGGCTGGTTGAAGGGCTCGGTAAAGTTGTGGGACACCAGAATGGCAAGGTTGGTGTTCGGGCTCTTCTTTTCCTTAAAGCTGTGTCCGTTGACCACCGCAAGGTCGTTGTCGTAGTTCTCCTGCGCCACAAAGCCGCCGGGGTTCTGGCAGAAGGTGCGCACCTTGTTCTTCCACGGCTTCGGGTAGCCGATGAGCTTGGACTCATACAGCACCTTGTTCACCTTTTCCATCACCTCATTGCGGCACTCCACACGCACGCCGATGTCCACCGTGCCGGGCTTGTGGGCGATGTGGTGCTCTGCGCAGAGCTTTTCCAGCCAGTCTGCGCCGCGGCGTCCGGTGCCGATGACCACCTCGTCCGCATACACGGGCAGCAGGCTATCGCCATCCTTCAGCAGCACGCCCTTGCAGCCTTCTTCTTCCAAAATGATGTTCTCGCACTCGGTATTGAAGCGCATCTCCACGCCGTTGTCTGCCAGATAGTTCTGGATGGCCAGATACAGCTCCTGTGCCTTTTCGGTGCCCAGATGGCGGATGGGGCAGTCCACCAGCTTCAGGCCTGCGTGGATGGCGTTTTTGCGGATCTCCTTGATGTCCTCACCGGTGTAGATGCCCTCCACATGGGGGTCTGCGCCGAACTCCAGATAGATCTTATCGGTGTAGTCGATGAGTTCCTGCGCAAACTCCTCCCCGATGAGGGTGGGCAGGTCGCCGCCCACCTCGTAGGAAAGGCTCAGCTTGCCGTCCGAGAACGCGCCCGCACCGGAAAAGCCGGTGGTGATGGCGCAGGTGGGGCGGCAATTGACGCAGTGGCCTACCTCTGCCTTGGGGCAGTGGCGTTTTTCTACCGGCTTGCCCTTTTCCACCAGCAGCATCTTCTTTTTGCTGCCGTGGCGCAGCAGCTCCACAGCGGTAAAGATGCCGGCAGGGCCCGCACCCACAATGATCAGATCGTACTTTTCCATGATTTTGTTCCTTTTTCCTTTTCTTGATAATTGGTGTAGAATCCTCTCAGTCAACGCCTGACGGCGTTGACTGAGAGGGTTTATTCCTTACTCCCGCTTCTCCTGCTCCACGGTGGCGCTCTCGTCCACATGGTCCAGTTCCACGGCGGTAGCCTCTGCATCGGTGCGGGTCACGTCCGGGGCGACAACGCCGTCGCCGTTCAGATCCTCGCCGGTAATGCTTTCCAGCACAGACTGGGTCTCCGGGTGCAGCTTGGCAAAGCGGCGCACGGCCAGTACGGTGTACAGAGCGCTGAGCAGGTTGATGGCACCCTCTACGATTAGGATGACGCCGATGGCCATCACCAGCGTTTCCATGGCGCCGAAGGGGTTTGCGATCAGGATGACGCCCAGCACCACGCTGAGCACCGGCAGCAGCAGAAAGCCCTTCCAGCTGTCGTAGCCGCAGCGGCGCAGGTCCAAAGCGTTCTGCACCCGGCCAATGGCGTCAAAGATGACGAACAGGCCGAACACGATGGGCAAGATACTTACCACGATATCGCTGCGCAGCAGCAGAAAAACACCCAGTGCAAGGCAGATAAGGCCGGAGATCAGGGTAAGCTGGCTCTGGAACACCCCGCGCTCCACCACAAAGTAGCGGATCAGCTGCACCGCTGCGCAGGCCAGCACCACGCCGCCCAGCGCGTAGCAGACGATGTTCAGCGCCGTGCCGGGCTTCATGACCAGAAAAATGCCCAGCCCGACGTACAGCAGGCTCATGAGGATCAGATTCCACTTCAGCTTTTTTACCATAGAGATCACGTTCCTTTCGTTTGCAGGGCCGCTGCCCGCACCCGGGTCAGTGGTACAGGGGTGCGATGGTGGTCTTGTTGATACGGGCATAGAAGGCCAAGCTCATCAGGATGCTGACGACTTCCGCAATGAGGAAGGCCCACCAGACATTGTTGACACTGCCGGTCTGTGCCAGCAGCCACGCTGCCGGCAGCAGCACGAACAGCTGGCGGCAGACCGAAACGATGAGGCTGAAGACGCCGTTGCCCAGCGCCTGAAAGACCGAGCTGAGCACGATGCTGACGCCCGCCAGCAGGAAATGCAGGCAGATGATGCGCATGGCCGGGATGCCGATGGCCAGCATGGCGTCGCTGGCGGCAAAGATGCTCAGCACCTGCCGGGGTGCGAACTGGAAGATGCAGAAGCCTGCCAGCATGATGCCCTCGGCGTAGCACACCGCCAGCTTGATGGTCTTTTTCACACGGTTCGGTCTGCGGGCACCATAGTTGTAGCTGATGATGGGCACCATGCCGTTGTTCAGGCCAAAAATGGGCATGAACACGAAGCTTTGCAGCTTGAAGTAGACGCCGAACACCGCCACCGCTGTAGCGGAGAAGGCCATCAGGATCAGGTTCATGCCAAAGGTCATCAGGCTGCCCACGCACTGCATGGCGATGCTGGGCAGACCCACGGTGTAGATGCGGCCAATGGCCTTGGCGCTGGGACGGAAGCCTTTGAAGCTGATCTGGATATCCGGGTTTTTGCGGGTGTTGAAGTACAACGTCATGCCTGCACCGCAGAACTGGCCGATGACCGTAGCCACCGCCGCGCCGGTGGTGCCGGACAGCGCCTCGCCGCAGTAGCCGAAGATGAAGATGGGGTCCAGAATGATGTTCACCACAGCGCCCACCAGCTGGCTGATCATGCTCAGATAGGTGCGCCCGGTAGCCGCCAGCAGCTTTTCGCCCATGGTCTGGGTGAACAGACCCAGACTGAAGATGCAGCACACCGACAGATACTGGATGCCCTGCTGCGCGATGACGGGGTCACTGGTCTGGGCGTAGAAGTAGGGCTTCATGCAGGTAAGTCCGATGACAAAAAACACCGCAAAGCTGCACAGGGAAAGAAAGATGCCGTTTTCTGCGGTGGCGTTGGCGCGGCTCTGGTTCTTTTCGCCAAGGCTCTTGCTCAGCAGGGCGTTCACGCCCACGCCGGTGCCCACGCCCACGGCGATCATGACATTCTGCAATGAAAAGGCCAGCGATACGGCGGTGAGGGCGCTTTCGCTGACATGGGACACGAACACCGAGTCCACCACGTTATACAGCGCCTGCACCAGCATGGAGATCATCATCGGGATGCTGAGTTTCAGCAAAAGGGGGTTGATCTCCATGGTGCCCATGATGTTTTCCCGCACCTCGGCGGGTGCGGTCTGCGATTGATTTGTTTTCACGATTTCTCCTTTTGAACACTTGGGATTGGGGATGCTGCGGCATGGATATCACTCTCAGTCAACGCCGCAGCCACTAAAGCCTTTCCCCCAAGGGGGGGAAGCCTTCAGAAGGTATACGCTCTGTAAGAACTTCCCTTGCCGGAAACGTGGGCAGGGCGCAGAAGCGCCCTGC
>ERZ857775.3468-NODE-3468-length-12809-cov-3.533480_pt1 | contig 12809 bp, 11 predicted proteins | sample MGYA00519698_ERZ857775 | MGnify/ENA primary metagenome ERZ857775 (study PRJEB31778, sample SAMEA3449363) | human gut metagenome | biome: human gut; feature: human-associated habitat; material: faeces | place: United Kingdom | collected 2010/2012 ...
TCTCCTTCCGTTTTAACTCTCTTCGTTATCTTTATATATCAAACTTATATTTATAATAAAATGTATTTTATTATCTGTCAACTTTAAACTGAAAATTAAATTGTATTTTAGTTACAACAATTTGCCCATCACTTTCAGAACGTCTCAACGATTTCCTGCATCTGATCAAACTGTTCTTCCATCTCTTTTACAAGCCTGAACTGTGTTCTTGCCCGAACAAGATTGTGTTCTGGATAAGTTGTTTTGAAATATACATCGCCCTGGAGGAAGTCAGTAAGAAAACGCATACCGCATTCCAGCGTCATAAGTCTCGCTCCCCACGGAAGACTGGCGTTCTCCGCCGGTGTCAGTACATCCTTCGCCATCTCCAGATACCCTTTCACGTAGATGCGGTAAAGCTCTATATCAAAGTGTACCTTGTTCAGATCCTTCTCATCTTCTTCCGCTGTCGATGCCCCGAACCGGATGGAATCACCAAAGTCATTTGCCGCAAGTCCCGGCATGATCGTGTCCAGATCGATGATGCACAGTCCCTCTCCTGTATTCTTATCAAACAAAATGTTATTTAGCTTGGTATCGTTGTGCGTCACACGGAGCGGAAGTATTTCTTCCTCAAGCTGCTTCATAAGGACACCGCAGTCATCCTCGCGTGCCAGTACAAACTCTATTTCTTCACGGCAAAGTCTTGCCCTGTTCTTCACATCTTTCCGCAGTGCGTCTTTGAAATCATGGAAACGCTTCACCGTATCGTGGAACTTCGGAATCGTCTCATAGAGACTCTCGGCCGGATAATCCCCCAGCTGCTTCAGAAAATGGCCAAAGCTGAGTGCCGACTGATAGAACTGTTCCGGTCTCTCCACCATCTGATAGCACACAGAATCCGGTACATAATGCAGGCAGCGCCATGGCTGTCCATCCGCATCTTCAAAATAGCTCTCTCCTGATTTTGTCTTAATATAAGACAATGCCTCTCTGTCTAGATCTCCGCCTGCCTCACGGATCATACTGCGCAGATACTCCGTAACGCCGAATATATTCGCCATTACCTGATCCGGGTTCTTGAATACATTAATATTGATGCGCTGCAAAACATAAAGCGGCGTATCCTTTCCATCTGCGCCCGGCATATAGACTGCATAAGTCTCATTGATGTGTCCTTCTCCGAATGGCTTCACATAACTGCACTGCTGCCCGAAACCAAATGCGTATACGGCATCTTCCAGACTCCGGCTGTCCACGCCCTCGATCTTCCTTCTGGTTGAGAAAATCACTTCTCCTGCCTCCACTTTACATCCGCTCTCGATCGTACAGTCTGACTTTACAACACTCCCCAGTCCGACATGCGCTCCGGCACATACCACCGAATTATGATCTACGATCGCCCCGCTGTTCACCAGCACCGCACGTCCGATCCGGGTATTGGTATTTACCACCGCTCTCTGCATCACAAAGCAGCCCGGCTCCAGCACCGCACTCGGACTTACAACTGCAGACGGATGCACGATTGCCGGTACCTCATACCCTTTTTCCAGCAATTTATCCGTCCAGTACAGACGCATCTTGTTATTTCCAAATGCTGCTACTGCCACCGGATACTCCTTATGTCTGATCTCATAATCACAGCACATTCCGATGACCGGTTCATCCTTCACCGCATCATCCAAAAATACAACCTTTTCATACCCCAGTGCCTGCGCAGTCTCCGCTACCATCCGGCCGAATCCGCCTGCACCGAGAATCAGCAAACTTTTCATTACGTATTTCCCCCAATTGTTTTTTTATTGATCAGTTATACTATATCATATCATAGAAGTGGACCCGGAGATAGTTATTTTCACAAAAAGCTTCGGAGAATCACAGGTAGCAGGATTCTCCGAAGCTTCTTTGTATTTATATTTATATTGGAAAGGGGTTCCCTTTTAGGGACATATTTTAAAGATAGTTCAATCTTTCAAGGGTATTCAATACCATATGGCGTCCGGCATCCGTTCCGTCAATGATACGTCTCGCACGTACAGAAGCCCTGTGCCGCCACGTGCACGCAGCTCATAATATTTGATATGTTCGTCGCTCAGTTCCCCATCATGTCCGGCGAAATCACTTCCCATAGGCATCATTACAACACGGTTTTTGAGTGTCATACCTCTGGCTGAATACGTGTGGAAGATAGATTTTGTCTATGAATTATCAATCTTATTTTTTCTGATTTTTTTCAGGTATTAATTTCCCGGCGATCAGACACAGGATGATCGTGATCACCATATCCGGCAATGTATTTCCTACCGGCATATCTACATTCATAAGAATTCTGTACGCAACGAATCCAATCACCCAGATAATCATATTAGGCACATATGCTGCCCGACTGCTCTTGTCTTGTTTTAACAGGAAAAAATCAGCAATCTGAATAGCGATCATCGGTGCAAATACAGAACCGATCAAATACAGGAAATCCGTTATATTATCCATCGGATATACAATTGCTGCGGCCGTTCCAATCACTGTCACAACGATAGCAACATGCTTTCCGTTCCATCTGCTTACAACCGTCTCACTGGAGATTCCAGCAGAGTATGCATCCAGGAAAGTGGTTGTAACTGTTGAAAATACAATGATCAGAAGTCCCAGGATACCAAGACCTGCCTTTAACATGATCTGTGCAATGTCATACTCTCCGGTAATGATAGCAGCTCCCATACCAATCACATACATCCAGCAGCTTACAATTCCATATGTAACCGCACTGACTGCAGTTGCTTTCACAGGCTCCTTCGCCTCTCTTGTGTAGTCACTGATCAGCGGCAGCCACGATAATGGCATTGCAACCGCAAGCTCTACTGCTGCTCCAAATGTCATACTGTCGTCAGACGGTGTTCTCACCCCGCTTCCTGTAAATATCACCTTACACAGAATCAGTGTCAGGATAAATAATGCTGCCATCGCAACGGTATTGATCTTGCCCAGATTCGTAATTCCGATCACAATCCACAGAATGATCAATGCTCCGATCACCAGGCACCATATCCATCTGCCGGTATGCATCACACCGTCTGCTGCCAGTGCCCCGTCATAGATCATGATCGCAGTCCAGCCGACAAGCTGCAACACATTCAGGACCGCAAAAAGGATACTTCCCTTCTGTCCAAAGCTCATCTTTACAGTCTCCATTGCACTCTTTCTGACTTTACCGCCAATCACTCCTGCCAGGGACAGCATCAGACAACCAATGATGTGTCCCTACTATGATTGCCGCCAGTCCTTTTCCCATGCCAAGCGGGGCCAGATATGTTCCGGTCAGGATCTCTGCGATCGAAACCCCTGCGCCGAACCAGATCAGACCGTTTTCAAATAAGCCGGTACGCTTCTCTTCCATAATGTTTATTCCTCCTCGTCTTCCTTTGTAGTCTTATATAATAGTCTTTTTCAAAGCCTGTTCCAGCAGCTGCATCTCATCATCACTTAGTTTCCACTCAAATACCTTGCAGTTCTCTTCAATTTTATCGCGGCTCTGCGCTCCTATAATACAAGAAGAAATAAAAGGTCTCTGCAAGGTCCAGTTCAATGCAATCTGCGACAATGGAACATTTCGTTCCACGCTAATCTGATCCATTGTTCTTAAAAGAAGCATTACTTTTGAAAACAACGGTTCTTTAAAATATGGGTAAAACCGGTTTCGGTTATCATCCACACCATATTCCTTGAGTTCTCTGTATTTTCCGGTTAAAATGCCTCCTCCGAGCGTTCCATAAGTCATAACTCCCATTTTCTGAGCACAGGCCCACCGGATCAGCTGCTCCCATTTCCGATCTACCATAGAATACTGTGGCTGATATACTTCTATAGCACAATATTTTTCTGCTTCTTCCATCTGTTCTTTTGTAAAATTCGATACTCCGATATGCAGAATCTTTCCTTGCTTTTTCAGTGTATTAAGCGCATCCATTGTCTCTTCCATCGGAACATTCGGATCCGGCCAGTGGACCAGATATACATCGATATAATCTGTCTTCAGATTACGGAGTGATTCTTCGCATTCCCGCATAATCTTATCTGCCGACCCACAGCGTACATATTTTCCATTAATAAATTCATTTCCACACTTGGTAGCCAGGATCACTTCTTTCCTGACGCCAAGTTTGTGCACAACTTCTCCGATATACTGTTCTGCCCTGCCTCCGTTGTAGGCGGGTGCCGTATCAATAAAATTGATTCCACAATCTACTGCTGCCTTGATCGCATCCATCCGGCTTTCGTCGGAATAAGAATCCCATCCGGCACCTCCGATTCCCCATGTACCAAGACACATCCTGGATACACGAAGCTGTGTCTTTCCAAATTCTGTATATTCCATTTTCTTCATCTCCGTTTCACTTTTCGCTCATTTTGTCAATCTATCATTTTTATATTTAGAATAATGATATCAGAAAACTTTTTATGACTTAAGAGCTGAATGCTTTCTTCCAAGCTTGCCCGTTCCCGTCTCCAACGACTGTCAATACCGCAGCGGAATCTCCGACTTTTTCACACGCACTTCCAGATTTCTGCTTCCAAAATAATGCCGCAATCCCTTAACCGCCAGATCACTTATATTCTTCGTCCCAACGCAAACAAATTTTAAACAACTTATATCTCCAAGCTTCATTCTTATAAACGGAATAAACACTTCATCTTTTATCCGATATTCCACCGGAATGCTATTTTCCGGCACTTGATGCTCTCTTTTATGTACACAGAGGAACACCATGCGATATTCCTGTTCCTGTGCAAAACATTCCTTTTTGAAGAACATATTATACAACAGGCAGATCACTGAGATATGATCTACAAATAATTTGACATCCTCTTCTTCTGCGCTATCCAGATCATCCCAGCCATGAATGGTTTTATAATCTTCTCCATCCGATAACAGCAGCCGTTCTATGGTAACATGTTTTATACGTCCATCTCTTCTTCGTAGTACTTAATCAGTGCCTGGGTACCGAGATCTCCACAGCCTTCTGCCTGAAGGAGTTCGTAGTTGGCAAGCACCTGGCTTAATACGTCCAGATTGAGATTGCTCATGTTCGCTTCGGTAAGGGCGATCTTCATGTCTTTGACGAAGTGCTTCAGGAAGAATCCCGGTGCGTAGTCTCCTGCCAGAATCTTCGGTCCGAAGGTATCTAACTGTTTGCTTCCTGCCGCTCCGGTCGATACGGAATCGAGTACCGTCTGAAGATCCAGGCCTTTTGCCTTCGCATAGGTGAGTGCCTCGCAGACTCCGGATAAGGTGCCGGCGATCATGATCTGGTTCGCAAGCTTGGCGTGCTGGCCGCAACCGGATCCTCCCTGGTAATTGATATTGGTTCCCATCGCCTCGAATAACGGCATGCAGGCTTCGTAGTCTTCTCTGGAACCGCCGACCAGGATGGAGAGTGTACCGTTCTTCGCTCCGGTGTCACCGCCGGTGACCGGTGCGTCCAGTACGTGGAAGCCTCTTTTGGTTCCTTCTTCTGCGATCTTCTGGTCCAGCATCGGGCTTGTGGTCGTCATGTCGATCAGGTATGTGCCTTCTTTTGCGCTCTCTAAGATGTTGCCTGCATCGAAGTAGACTTCTTCTACGTCGGTCGGGAAGCCTACGATGGTGATGACTGCTTCTGCGTCTTTTACGCAGTCTGCAATGGCGTCGTGGAAGGTGGCTCCTTCGCTGATCACGTCTTCGACTTTGGATCTGGTTCTGGCGTAGATGTGTAATTCGAATCCTGCTTTCATGAGATTGCGGACCATGGATCTGCCCATGATGCCTACGCCGATGAATGCTATTTTGTTCATTGATTTTTCCTCCGTGGTCTGATTACTCTTCTACTTTCTCCACTACTTCACCCTGTCTCTTGTAGATGCTGTGTGCCGGTACGAATCCTCTGACGCTTGACAATGGGTAGATGTTGCTGTGGCTTCCGATCACGGTTCCCGGATTCAATACGCTGCCGCAGCCGACTTCTACTTCGTCTCCGAGCATGGCTCCGAATTTCTTAAGACCTGTCTCGATCCTTTCGTCTCCGGCTTTTACTACGACGAGTTTTTTGTCGGATTTGACATTGGATGTGATGGATCCGGCTCCCATGTGGGATTTGTAGCCGAGGATGGAATCTCCCACGTAGTTATAGTGCGGCACCTGTACTTTATTGAACAGGATGACGTTCTTAAGTTCTGTCGAGTTACCTACGACTGCGCCTTCGCCGACGATCGCATTTCCGCGGATGAATGCGCACTGACGGACTTCTGCGTTCTTTCCGATGATCGCCGGTCCGTGGATGTAGGCTGTCTGAAATACGGTTGCGGATTTGGCGATCCATACGTCTTCGCCGACCTGATCGTATTCATCTGCCGGAAGGGTCTTTCCGAGTTCTTTGATGAAGCCGCTAATCTTTGGAAGGATTTCCCATGGGTAGGTGGCTCCTTCGAAGATGTCTTTTGCGATGGTTTCTTCCATGTGGTTGTAGAGGTTTTTGATGGTTAATTGTTCTGACATGTTGGTTCTCCTTTTTTATTTTTTAGTTTTTCCGGTCTTTCTCACCGGCTTCTTATAAAACTGCGCTGCCTTATCATAGCACGCCCGCATCTGATACTGATTGTTCAGACCTTTGACTGCAAGTGTGCGTCTTGATACAAAATCATCCAGCTTTTTCATATATTCATCTGATGTGATATCTCCGTCTGCCACATACGTCAGACCTTTTTCCCAGCTTGCCGTAAGTTCCGGGTTCAGGAGCGGCCGGATGGAGTGGTCTACGACATCGTAGATCATTTCCCCTAACATCGTCGGCGTGACGATCTGGGTCTTTTTATTGAGGGCCAGATATTTATTATTGAATAATTTCTTCAGTATCTCGCCTCTGGTGGCACTGGTGCCGATTCCGCTTCCTTTGATCTGGGCGCGGAGTTCTTCGTCTTCGATGAGCTGTCCTGCATTTTCCATGGCAAGGATCAGTGAACCGGAATTGTAGCGCTTCGGCGGCGAGGTCTTGCCTTCTTTGATGTCCAGGGACTGTACCGGAAGGGTCATGCCTTTCTTGAGTCTCTGGATCCTGGCGAAGAAGGCTGCATCAGTGTCTTTGTCCTCGGTACTGTCTGCGCTGCTGTCTGTATTGTCGTTATTATCGTTATTGTCGTTCTTGTCGTTCTTGTCGTTCTTCCTGCCCGGCACGCCTGTAACTTTCAGATAGCCTTCTTCTGCCAGTACTTTGAAGCTTGAGAAGAAGGATTCTTCTTTGATCTTCGTCACGATCGATACTTTCTGATAGACAGCCGGTGGATAGAAGATGCTTAAGAATCGTCTTACGATCACATCATACACCCTCTGTGACAGATTCGGAAGTCCTTTTAGTGCTCCCATACCCTGTCCTGTCGGGATGATCGCATAGTGGTCTGTGATCTGTTTGTCGTTGACGTATCTCGTCTTCTCCAGTCCTTTGTGGCTGCCGAATTTCACGATATCCTGAAGATATGGCTTTGCCGGTTCGTACTGCATCAGACCGTTTAAGTTCTTGTGGATCTCTTTTGCCACTGCTGTCGACAGGACACGGGCATCTGTTCTTGGGTAGGTGACGAGCTTTTTTTCATATAGTTCCTGGATGATCCGGAGTGTCTCATCTGGGCTGATCTTGAACCGCTTGGAACATTCATTCTGGATCTCGGCCAGGTTGAATAATAACGGCGGGTTCTTCTTTTCTTTCTTCTTTTCTATGGACACGATCTGGCAAGTCAGGGGCTGGCTGGCGTCTGACTCGCTGTTGCTTAGGAAGCGGATCAGTTCTTCTGCCTTTTCCTTTTCTTTGAATCCATTTTCCTTATAGAGATCGAAGGATTCGAACCATTTTGATCCTTTGACTGCCCGCCATTCGCCTTCGAATGTTGCCCCTTTCTCTCCGATGGTGCTTAGGACTCTGTAGAACGGGGTCTCTACGAATTCCCGGATCTCCCGTTCTCTGCGTACGACCATACCGAGGACGCAGGTCATAACACGTCCTACGGATACGACGGAATATTTCGTATTCAGGTAATTGGAGATGCTGTTGCCGTATTTTAACGTCAGGAGACGGGAGAAGTTGATTCCCATCAGGTAGTCTTCTTTGGCTCTTAGGTAAGCCGATGCTGCCAGGTTGTCGTATTCTTTTAAGTCTTTTGCTTCTTTGATCCCGCGCAGGATCTCTTCTTCTGTCTGGGAGTCGATCCATACGCGGCGGCGGTTCTTGCCTTTTACGCCTGCCTGCTGTTCGACCAAACGGTAGATGTATTCTCCTTCCCGTCCGGAGTCGGTACAGACGTAGATGGTGTCTACGTCTGTACGGTTCAGAAGTCCCGATACGATTCGGAACTGCTTAGATACCGCCGGGATGACTTCGTATTTGAACTCCTGCGGGATAAAAGGCAGAGTCTCAAGACTCCACCTTTTTAATGCCGGATCGTATTCTTCCGGATAGCTCATCGTGACCAGGTGTCCGACACACCAGGTTACGATTGCTTCTGCTGATTCGAGATATCCGTCTTTTCTCTGTGTATTGATATGCAATGCCTTAGCGAACTCCTGTGCTACACTGGGTTTCTCGGCAATGTATAATGATTTTCCCATGTTACTCCTTCCAGTAGGGTGAAACAGCGGCTTTTTCTTTTATCTTTTTCTGTGCCAGAGAGACCGGAAAAAGGTTATCACTCTTCCACCGCCACAGTTCTCACGGGCACGCTGCTGACTTTTGTCGACTTCTTCTGCTGCTTTTAATGCTTCTTCCATGAAAGCTGCCTGAGAATCCACCGCTTTTATGCCGCCGGTCCGTTTCATATATGTGCCGTCTTTCTGCATGATCCTTGCTTTCACGTTATCATTTAACATAATCTTCAGATCATGGTTGATCTGACGTCTGATCTGCCCGTCTAATACCGGGCAGGCTACTTCTACTCTTTTTTCTGTATTTCTTGTCATCATGTCTGCGGAGCCGATATAGATCTTCTGTTCTTTTCCGGTTCCGAAGCTGAAGATACGTGAATGTTCCAGATAGCGGCCAACCACGCTCATCACCCTGACATTTTCTGTAAATCCAGGCACTCCCGGTAGTATACAGCAGATTCCGCGAACAATCAAGTCTACCCTTACTCCGGCGCAGGAGGCCTCGGATACTTTCTTTATGAAGTCCACATCTGTCACGGAGTTCATCTTCATAATGATGCGTCCTTCGCTTCCTTTTGCTATCTCTTCGTCCATCATCTGTAAGATACGGCTCTTTAAGCTGACCGGTGATACGATCAGGTATTGATAGCTGCCCTGCAGATTGCCGATGGACATATTCTTGAAAAATTCTGCGGCGTCCTGTCCGATTCGCGGATCAGCAGTCATCAAGGACAGATCGGTATACATGGCAGCTGTCTTCTCGTTATAATTGCCGGTTCCGACCTGTGTGATATACTGGATGTCATTTCGGTTCCTGTATGTGATCAGACAAATCTTGGAATGCACTTTGTAACCGTCGAATCCATAGATCACACGGCATCCTGCTTCTTCCAGACGTTCCGACCAGTCGATGTTGTTCTGCTCGTCAAATCTTGCACGCAGCTCGATCAGCACGGTGACTTCTTTGCCATTTTCCGCAGCTGCGCACAGGTATTCTACCAGTCTTGCCTTCTTCGCCAGGCGGTAGATAGTGATCTTGATCGTCATAACGTTCGGATCTGCCGCGGCATCTTTGATCAGCTTCAGGAACGGATCCATGCTTTCGTATGGGTAGAACAACAGGATATCATTCTTTTTCACCTGTTTTAACATGTTTCCGCCCTGTACATGTGCTGATTTTTGCGGGGAGAATGGTTCGTAGACCAGTGCTTTCTTCATAGACTCCGGGAGATTTCCTGCGATGGAGAACATATAATCCAGTTTCATCGGCATCTTCGTGCGGAAGATCTGCTCCGGTATGATCTTGAATTTCTTACAGAAGTATTCCTGCATTTCTGGTGTCAGTTTCTCCGCTGTTTCTAATCTTACTACCGCCATCCTGCGGCGTTTGTGCAGGGTACTCTGCATGAGTTTCCGGAAATCATCGGTAACCTCCAGTGCTTCATCGTCCGGAGATACGTCTGCATTTCTTGTCACGCAGATGTAGTTCGGGTCGGATACTTCGTACTGATCAAATACCAGATCCAGGTATTCCATGATGACTTTCTCCATGCGGATATAACGGATGTCATGTCCCGGAAGCATCAGGATATCGGATACATAGGTCGGAACCGGTACGATTCCGAGGATCTGTTCTTTTTCTTTGTCGTCTTTATTCTTCCTGCTATTGATATGCTTCAGATTGGCTGTTACGTAGATATCTTTATTCATAAGATGCGGGAACGGGTGGCTGCTGTCTACGATCTGCGGTGACAGTACCGGCAGGATCTGCTCTTTGAAACATTTCTTAACATATTTCTTCTCGTCTGTCTCCAGTTCTTTAAAGTCTAGTCCGCAGACTCCGTATGGGGACAGTTCTTTCTTGATCCCGGCGTAGGTCTTGTCACGTTCTTTATATAACGGGGCAACTGCTGCGTAGATCGCATCCAGCTGCTCCTGCGGTGTCATTCCCGACCGGCTGTCTCTGTGTCTGTCGTCTGTCTGCACCATATCATAGAGGCTTCCGACACGGATCATGAAGAATTCATCTAAGTTACTGGTGAAGATGGCCACGAATTTCATACGTTCCAGCAATGGCACGCTCTTATCTCTTGCTTCTTCCAATACACGCTGATCGAATCTCAGCCAGGAAAGTTCTCGGTTCTGTGTGTAGTTTAATAGTTCTCGGTCCATAGGGTCTGCCTCCGTTTCTTGCCGGTGCCATTGGTGCCATTGGCACTTTGTAATCAGCGAATTTATTGTATACTTTATTATAGCAAAACCATCTTTTATTCTCAACACTGAGATGTATTGTGTTCAGATTTGTAATCTGATTTATAATCTGATTGGTATCGGCAGGCGAAGCCGGATATCGGTAAACGGGGTCGAATTTGCTGGATGTATAATGCAAAAAAGGCGAGAACTACGCCTTTTCACATGTTGCAGTTCCCACCTTTTTATTATTATTTTATGCTCTCACCTTATGAACGATAAACAGGTGAGTATGAGTGTGCCACCAAGGACACTAAAAGAGCCTGTTTTCCCGTCCCCTGGCTACTTTGCCTGAATATATCCCTTGGCAGTCAGTGCTTCGGCGCAAAGTACGGCTCCGCCTGCTGCACCGCGAACAGTGTTGTGTGACAGTCCGATGAATTTGTAATCATACATGCTGTCTTCTCTCAGACGTCCGATAGACACACCCATTCCGTTCTCATAATTTACATCCGCTTTTACCTGTGGTCTATCATCTTCTGACAGATACTGGATGAACTGCTTTGGAGCACTTGGAAGTTCTGCTTCCTGTGGGAATCCCTTGAAGCTTTCCAGTTTCTCGATCAGCTGTTCTTTAGTTGGCTTCTTCTCGAAGTTGATGAATACAGCTGCTGTATGTCCGTTGAGTACAGGAACTCTTAAGCACTGGCATGTGATCTTTGGTTCTTCTGCAAGTTTGATTTCTCCGTTTTCCAGTGTTCCGAGTACACGAAGAGGTTCTTTTTCACTCTTTTCTTCTTCTCCGCCGATGTATGGAATGATATTCTCGATCATTTCCGGCCAGTCTTTGAATGTCTTTCCTGCTCCTGAGATTGCCTGGTATGTTGTTACAACAACTTCTTTTGGTCCAAATTCTTTCCATGCTGCAAGTGCAGGTGTATAGCTCTGGATTGAGCAGTTTGGTTTTACTGCGATAAATCCGCGTGTTGTTCCGAGACGCTCTTTCTGAGTCTTGATGAGGTCAAAGTGTGCTGCATTGATCTCCGGAACTACCATCGGCACGTCTTTTGTCCAGCGGTGAGCACTGTTATTAGATACTACAGGGGTCTCTGTCTTTGCATATTCTTCTTCGATCGCTCTGATCTCATCTTTTGTCATATCTACGGCACTGAATACAAAATCTACAGTAGAAGCAACTTCTTCTACTTCATTTACATTCTTTACGATTAAGTTCTTTACACCTTCCGGCATCGGTGTATCCATTTTCCAACGTCCGCCTACGGCTTCTTCATATGTTTTTCCTGCTGAACGTGGGCTTGCTGCTACAGTTACAACCTCGAACCAAGGGTGATTTTCAAGCAATGAGATAAAACGCTGTCCAACCATTCCTGTTGCTCCTAAAATACCTACTCTTAATTTCTTATCCATCTTTGTTCTCTCCCTTTCTTTTTATCATTCCTTAATACAGCCTTACGCTACCTTCATCCGTATGACATGTACTAGTATTTATAAATGTATATTTTAATATTCTTCCATATATTTCTGATAAGCCGCAATTGATTTTGCCATAGCATCTTTTCCTGGTGCTCCTATGGCGACACGCTTATTCACACATGTCTCAAGATCGATTGCTTTATAGATATCTTCTTCAAATACCGGCGAGATCTTTCTGTACTCTTCCAGTGGAAGTTCATCTAACGGAATCTTCTTCTCAATGCATGTCAGTACCAGTTTTCCCACGATACCATGTGCATCTCTGAATGGTACACCGTGATTTACCAGATAATCTGCTGCATCTGTCGCATTGGTAAATCCGTGTTTTGCACTTTCTTCCATGCGGTCTTTATTAAACTGCATCGTCTTTAACATTCCGGCAAATAATGTGATACATCCTTTGGCTGTATCCATAGCATCAAATGCCCATTCTTTATCTTCCTGCATGTCTTTATTGTATGCAAGCGGAATTCCCTTCATCGTA
>ERZ857775.3472-NODE-3472-length-12805-cov-2.938353_pt1 | contig 12805 bp, 9 predicted proteins | sample MGYA00519698_ERZ857775 | MGnify/ENA primary metagenome ERZ857775 (study PRJEB31778, sample SAMEA3449363) | human gut metagenome | biome: human gut; feature: human-associated habitat; material: faeces | place: United Kingdom | collected 2010/2012 ...
ATTTTTTATTCCATTAAAAACGAATTTCAAGAGAAACCCATCTATATGAAAGTGTTAATTGTATTCAGAGAAGACGACACAGACAATCTCTTCGTCCCTGTACTCTGCGAAGCCATCCGCAAGCAGGGCATCGACGTGCATTGTTCCGGCCGGGATTTCTGGGAAAAGGATGAACCTTATGACATCATCCATTTTCAATGGCCCGAAGAGGCGGTGGGATGGAACTGTACGGACATCTCCGTGATGCGGCAGCGCATACGCCACTTCAAAGACGGCGGGAGCAAGATCGTCTATACAAGGCACAACGCCTGTCCGCACTACAATGCCAATCCGGTCATCCGGCAGGCATACGGGCTCATCGAATCGTGCAGCGACGTAGTGGTGCATATGGGGCGATACAGCGAGGAGGAATTTGGAAAGGCGCATCCCGGCAGCCGGAATGTCATCATCCCCCACCATATCTACGAAAACACCTACAACGAAAGCATCTCACGCGAAGAAGCCCGCAGGCACTTAGGGCTTCCGGCCGATAAAATGATCATCACCGCCTTCGGAAAATTCCGCAACCGCGAAGAGATCCGCATGGTGCTGGACGCCTTCTCCGCCTTGCGGAATAAAAGAAAGTTCCTGCTGGCCCCCCGATGTTCCCGTTTGCCAAACATCCCGGGCAGCGCAATCCGCTGAAAAGGCTCCTTTCGCTGGCCGGCTACTACCTTGTACCGGCTCTGCTCCGCCTGAGAAACATCCGGGCAGGCGCCAACGGCGAACTGATCGACAACGACGAGCTCCCCTACTACATCGCCGCGTCGGACGTGATATTCGTGCAGAGGAAACGGATACTGAACTCGGGCAACGTCCCTTTGGCTTTCCTGTTCCGGAAAGTGGTGGCAGGCCCGGACAACGGGAATGTGGGCGAACTGCTGCGCGAGACCGGAAACCCGGTTTTCTCTCCCGACGACAACGCCGGCATCGTACGTGCGCTGGAACAGGCCGGACGGCTGGCGGAACAGGGCAAGGGAGAAGAGAATTACCGCTACGCCCGGCAGCATATGAATCTCGAGGTGGTGGCAAACGCATATATCGACGCTTATGGCAAGTAATCTCAAGCAACAGCTCTTTTCCGGTGTCTTCTACACCGCGCTCGCCAAGTATAGCGGCATCGTCATCTCCCTCGTCGTGGCCGGAGTACTGGCCCGCCTGCTCACGCCCGACGACTTCGGCATCGTAGCCATCGCCACGGTCATCATCGCCTTTTTCAGCATCTTCACCGACATGGGCATCTCGCCCGCCATCGTGCAGAACAAGGCATTGACGGAGAAAGACCTGTCGGACATCTTCTCCTTCACCCTCTGGATGGGCGCCGGCCTTTCGGTGCTTTTCTTCGCCGCCTCGTGGCCCATTGCCGCCTATTACGAGAGCCCCATCCTGCGCACCCTGTGCCAACTGCTCTGCGTGAACCTCTTTTTCGCTTCGGCCACCATCGTGCCCAACGCCCTGTTTTTCAAGAACAAGGAGTTCAAGTTCATCGCCCTCCGCAGCTTCGCCGTGCAGGTGGCCAGCGGCACGGCCGCCGTCATAGCCGCCTTGAACGGCGCGGGACTGTATGCGCTGATCATCAGCCCGATCCTCTCCAGCATCCTCCTTTTCATCATCTCGCTGAAACGCTACCCGCAACACCCCGCGATGACGCTCGGATGGGGCGCCCTCCGCAAGATATTCTCCTCCTCCGCCTACCAGTTCCTTTTCAACGTCATCAACTACTTCAGCCGCAACCTCGACAAGCTGCTGATAGGCAAGTACATGGGCATGTCGGAGCTGGGATATTACGAGAAGTCATACCGCCTGATGATGCTGCCGTTGCAGAACATCACCCAAGTCGTCACCCCGGTGATGCACCCCATATTCAGCGATTACCAGAACGACCTGAACCGGCTTGCCTCGGCCTACGAACGCATCCTGCGCCTGCTCGCCTTCATCGGGATACCGCTCAGCGTGCTGCTGTTCTTCACGGCCGAAGAGGTGACGCTGATCATCTTCGGTCAGCAATGGCTGCCGTCCGTGCCGGTGTTCCGCATACTCACGCTCTCGGTCGGCGTACAGATCATCCTCTCCTCCTCCGGAAGCATCTTCCAGGCTGCCGGAGACACGCGCAGCCTGTTCGCCTGCGGGGTATTCTCGTCCGTGCTCAATGTGACGGGGATGCTGCTCGGCATCTTCTGGTTCGGCACGCTGGAAGCCGTGGCATGGTGCATCGTCACCACGTTCTGCGTCAACTTCATCCAGTGCTACTGGCAGATGTACCGCGTGACGCTCCGGCGAAGCATGTGGACACTGCTGCGCCAGTTCACATCGCCCATCATTGCAGGCATGCTCATAGCGGCCGCCCTCATCCCGCTACATTACTTGACAAACAACGGGAATATTTTTCTCACGTTTATATTGAAAAGTATCGTAAGTTTCACTATCTTTGGGATTTATATACAAATCACGCGCGAGTATGACCTGATGGGAAAGATACAAAAAATAGCGCACAAACGAAAAAAGTAAAATAACTAAAGAAATCCTTAAAGCAAACAATGAAATTATTATTTCTTATCTTTCACGGATTTGACGAAGCAAACGGTATCAGCAAAAAAATCCGATACCAGACAAAAGCACTGCGCGAATGCGGGGCGGACGTACGGATGTGTTATTACCAGATCACAGACGACGGCAACCGGCGTTGGATGGTAAACGATGAAGTGATAGCCGATCTCGGATCGGGAAAGATGGCAAAGGCCAAAAAAAGGTTTTTCTTTCGTCCCATCTGCGAGTATGCGCAACGCGAAGGCATCGAGCTGGTATACATCCGGTCTTTTCACAACGCCAATCCTTTCACAATCAACCTGATAAAAGAACTTAAACGGCAAGTGAGGCATGTGGTCATGGAAATCCCCACGTATCCTTATGACCAGGAGTACGCCAGCACCGGAATGAAGCTGAAACTCTACATCGACCGCCTGTTCCGCAAAAAACTGGCGAAGCAACTGGACGCAATCGTCACCTTTTCAGCGGCAAAAACCATTTTCGGCATTCCGGCCATACGCATTTCCAACGGCATCGACTTCGATGCCGTGCCACTCAAGCAGCACATGAACGACACTTCGGACGAACTGCATCTGATAGGGGTGGCCGAAGTGCATTATTGGCACGGATTCGACCGCCTGGTGCGCGGACTGGCCGCCTACTACGACCGCGGACGATCCTACAAAGTGTATTTCCACATCGTAGGCGAACTGACGGGCGAACGCGAACGGAAAGAAATACTGCCCCTCATCCGTGAACACGGGCTGGAACCCTACGTCATTCTGCACGGAGCCCGGCATGGCCTCGAATTGGACGAGCTCTTCGAACATGCCGATTTCGGGATAGGCAGCCTGGGCCGCCACCGGAGCGGCATCACCCACATCAAAACATTGAAAAACCGTGAATATGCCGCACGCGGGCTTGCGTTCGCCTATTCGGAAACCGATGAGGACTTTGACGACAAGGCATACGTGATGAAAATTCCGGCGGACGAGACAGCAGTGGACATCGACGGCATAGTGGCCTTCTGCCGGTCGCTGCCGATGACCGGCCGGGAGATACGCGACAGCATCGGAAATCTGTCGTGGAAGTGCCAGATGCAGAAAGTATTGTGCGAAGTAGTGCCGTGCACGAAGACGCCGGCACTGCCTGTTCCACCTCAAAACATCAGAAAAATATGATACCCAAACGAATACACCTCTGCTGGCTGAGCGGCGACCCTTATCCTCAGAAGATACAAAAATGTATCGACAGTTGGAAAATCCATCTGCCGGACTATGAAATCATGCTATGGGACTTGAAACGGTTCGACATCGCGCAAGTGCCCTGGGTAGAGCAGGCCTTTCGGGTCAAGAAGTATGCTTTTGCCGCAGACTACATCCGCCTGTACGCCCTCTACAACTACGGCGGCATTTATCTGGACTCGGACGTGGAAGTCTTGAAGAGCTTCGATCCGTTGCTGGATCTCCCCTACTTCGTCGGTGCGGAAAACGCAGGCACGATCGAAGCCGCCATAATCGGGGCCGAAAAAGGATGCGACTGGATAAAGGCCTGTCTGGACTACTATAAAGGAAGAAATTTCATACAGGAAAACGGACAGATGGATATCCGCATGCTGCCGGAAATCATGAACGAAACCATCCAGCGCTTCAAGCCGGTGGTCAATCTGACGGACAGCAACATCGACGCACTGAAGGGCCTGGATATGGAAAAAGCCGTATATGTGCTGCCCAACGATTTTTTCTCTCCGAAGATATTCGACTCCAGAGAGGTGATCGTCACCGGCAACACCTATGCCATCCATCACTATCAGAATTCCTGGTTCTCACACCAGGCGTTCATTTACTACCGCACGAGAACCTTCTTTATAAAGCTATTCGGATACAATTGTATCCGGCGCATCGAGAAACTGATTCTAAAAAGATAACCTCAAAAAGCAGAATATGAAGAAATGGTACAGCAAATACCTGCAAGTCTACGGGAAACCCTTCTCCTATGCACCGGCAGCAGTCGTCGAAGAAGTGCGCGGCAAACTGGCCGGATTGCAGTCCGAACAGCCACTGGTCACCGTATCCCTGATCGGATACAATGAAGAACGGCATCTGCTGGCCTGCCTGTGGTCGCTGAGCGAGATGCAGTGCCGCTATCCGGTAGAAATCATCGGGGTAGACAACGAATCGAAAGACCGCACGGCCGAGATATACCGGGCCACCGGAGTGCCTTATTACACGGAAACGCGGCACAGCTGCGGTTTCGCACGCCTGTGCGGGTTGAACCATGCAAGGGGAAAATACCACATCAACATAGATTCGGATACCCTGTATCCGCCCCGCTACGTAGAAACGATGGTGGAAGCCCTCGAACGTCCCGGTATCGTGGCCGTCAGCTCACTGTGGAGCTACATCCCCGACAAGGAGCACTCATGGCTGGGACTGAAATTCTATGAATTCGCCCGTGACACGCACCTGTGGCTGCAAGCATTCAAGCGTCCGGAACTGAGCGTGCGCGGACTGGTGTTTGCTTATCGCACCGATCTGGCGCAGAAAACGGGTATCCGCACGGATATCATCCGTGGCGAAGACGGCTCATTGGCACTGGAATTGAAAAAGTATGGAAAGATCGCTTTCGTACGCAAACGCCGGGCACGCGCAGTGACGGGATATGGCACGGTGGGCACTGACGGAACCCTGCTGAACAGCTTTAAAGTACGCGTAGCCGGAGCGATGAAAAACATCACCGGATTGTTTACTCAAAAAGAAAAATATGAGGATGAGGATTCCAACTTGATAAAATAACCGGTAAAACTCATAAAGTATGAAAAGAAGAACACCATACGACAGAGATAATTTGCACATAAAAAAGAGAGACTGGGTATTGGAAGTCGGTCCGGGACACAACCCGTCTCATCGCGCCAACGTTGTAACTGAAAAGTTTACAGACCAGAATTATCACCGATGTGGAGATATGAAGATCTATCCACACCAGATATTTGCCAATGCGGATGGTGAAAACTTACCGTTCAAAGACAAAGAGTTCGATTATGTCATCTGCAACCAAGTGTTGGAACATGTAGAGAATCCCGAAAAATTTATCAGCGAACAATGCCGGGTAGCATCCCGGGGATACATGGAAACTCCCAGCCTGTTGGGGGAATTTCTATTTCCGAAGAAATCGCACCGATGGATTATACTGGATATAGACAACAAACTCGTACTCTTTGAGAAAAGCAAAATGCCCGACCATTATGAAAATAACTATGGTGAGCTATTCCTGAATTACCTGCCTTACCAATCGTTGATATACAAGCTGCTCTGGTTTACCGAAGGAGACCTGATGCTGAACCGGTACGAATGGGAAGAAAAAATCGATTTCATCGTAAACCCGACGGATGAATACTATCTGCGCTTTTTTACCAAGCCGTGGAACAAAGAGATGGTAAGGAAACTATACCCGCCACGTAGTCCTTTTAAGGAATTACACAAGACCTTTGCTGCGTTATGGTATATCATGTGGACCAAATTCAGGCACAAATTCTTTGAACGCCACCAACCTATACTTTTAAGCGAATATATGAAAAATAAATAAAGCTACAAATATGAACCATAAACTGATATTTTATTGTATCTGTATGTTGCTGTTCACCTCCTGCATAAAACAAATCAACTTGTATACCGGAGATGATGAACAACATGAAGGCGGCAATAATGATGATGACAAGGAAAAGCCTCAGGAACAGACCTATCTTTACCCTTTCGGCAACGAAGTGCAGGGAGATATCACAGCCGGCATCTTCATAAAGGTAAAGGATGCCCCACAAGTTCCACTGGAAGCCGGTATGCCTTGTTTGAAATACAACAAGCCGCTTCTGCTGCTGTTGGTGCAGGACGACTGCAAGCAATCGGCCTACTGCCGCACGTGGGCCGCCATCAACGGAAAGCCGGTATCCAATTCCGATCCGTATCCCACCCCCACCGTTCAGGAACCGGATAAAACGGCACAACTATATTACAACTCCGCCCATCTGAGAAAAGGAGACCTTCCACCCAATGTACTCCCTGCCGTCCGCACTTTGGGAAGCACTGACGGAACGGGGAAAGAGGTCAGGTTCGCATTCACCACCACCCTGTCCGCAGAAGAAGAGTGGATGGACCAAGACGTGGATGTGAATCCCGGATACGAGAAGGATTATTACCGCTTTTTCATGAAAAGAGGGCTGAACTGGGACGAAATAAAAGAGATGCTGAACTATGGTGTCGGAATCGCCTTTCATGATGTAATGGCCGAAAATGTAAACGACGTGGAGGAAATCAAACAGCATTACGGCATAGCGCAAAGCAAAATACAGGAACAACTGGCTGGGAGAAAATGCAAGATGCTGGCCCGCCCTAATGGAAACGACACCTATATAGATGCCGCCCTGCAATATGAAGATATCCGAACCATGGCAACCGAATCGAAAGAAGACTTATACCCGTTCAGAGCAATAGAGAGCCTGGACAAAGTGGCGCTCAACAGATCGTTCGAAGAGGTACAGGAAAACATAAAAGACGAAATACGGCAGCAACGAAGAGCACCCGAGAGGAACCGCAAAGCCGTCCATATAGGCGTGCACAACACCGACAATGACTGGATAAAGTTGCTCGAATGGATCAACGATAACTACGGGAAAGACGGTGACGACTCCGTCTGGTTCCCCTCACAGGAAGAGTATTACGAATACAATTATTATCGCACGCACGGAAATGTGAAAGTCGAACAGACTGACGAACATACCATCAAGCTGACCGTACACTTGCCAATCGGGGAATGCTTCTATTACCCTTCGGTCACCGTCAATCTGAGCGGTCTGAAAAAAGAAGATATCGTCTCCGTCGAAACGGATGATGCCGTCAGCGGGCTTTCCTACAATAACTTCGAAGAAGGAATCATGCTGAACATCGACTGCCGGAAACATTTGGCAGAACATGCCACCCACTTTGTAGAGCAATACGAGAAAGACCGAAGCAATGCCTCCAACAAAGCGGATGCCCTCTACTTCGTGGGGATGCTGAAAGACTCGGAAAGAAAAACCGCATTACTCAACAGAATACAATAAAAATAATTACCCGGCAGAATAATATAATGAAACAGATATGCCATGAATACAAAAAATATATACCATGAATAATTCCCTTTGGATCGAAATCAGCTTTTGGACAGCCCTTTTCATCGTGTTCTACACCTATTTAGGCTATGGCATCGTGCTCTGCCTGCTCGTCAAGCTCAAAGAGCTTTTCGTGAAGCCCGTGAGACGCGTGCTGCCGGCAGCAGACCGGGATCTGCCCGAAGTGACCCTTTTCATCACCGCCTTCAACGAAGCGGACATCGTAGACGAAAAGATGGCGAACTCCCTCGAACTGGACTATCCCGAGGAGAAACTGCACATCGTGTGGGTGACGGATGGCAGCGACGACGGCACGAACGAGCGTCTGCGCACCCGTTGGGAAGGGAAAGCCACCGTCTTCTTCCAACCCGAACGGCAGGGAAAAACCGCCGCCATGAACCGGGGGATGAAACTGGTGGATACCCCTATCGTCGTGTTCACCGACGCCAACACGATGGTGAACCGGCAGGCGGTCCGCGAAATCGTGCTCGCCTTTGAAGATCCGCGCGTAGGCTGCGTGGCCGGAGAAAAACGCATTGCCGTACAGGCAAAAGACAATGCCGCCTCCGGAGGAGAAGGCATCTACTGGAGATACGAATCCACCCTGAAAGCGCTCGATGCACGGCTGTACTCCGCCGTAGGAGCTGCGGGAGAATTGTTTGCCGTGCGCCGGGAGCTGTTTGCAGAAATGGAACGCGACACGCTGCTGGACGATTTCGTACTGTCGCTGCGCATCGCCATGCAAGGATACATCATCGCCTACTGCACGGAAGCATATGCCATCGAAAGCGGTTCGGCAGACATGCGCGAAGAAGAAAAACGGAAAGTACGCATCGCCGCCGGCGGACTGCAATCCATCTGGCGGCTGCGCCCCCTGCTGAACCCGTTCCGCTACGGGATACTGAGCTTCCAGTACGTATCCCATCGGGTGCTGAGATGGTCCGTCACCCCTTTCCTGCTGTTCCTGCTGCTGCCGCTCAACGTGCTGCTCCTGCTGATGAAGGGGCTTGCAGGTGATTCCTGCACCTTGTACGGTGTCCTGTTGGTACTTCAAATCCTGTTCTACGTCCTCGGCCTGTGGGGTTACTATCTGTCTACCAAACAGATAAAGAACAAGCTCCTGTTCATCCCCTACTACTTCCTCTTCATGAACGTCAACGTACTGAAAGGAATCGGCTACCTGAAGAAAAAACGCGGAACAGGCGTGTGGGAAAAAGCCAAAAGAAGTTCCGAATCATGATTCATAAGTCATAAATCATAAGTCATAAATCCTATAAATCTATACACACATGAACAGAATATTGCATCATCCGCAAAACGCCCGGAGAATTCTCCGGATAACGGCCGATACAATGCTATTGGTCTCGCAGGAAGGCGTTTGCATAGACATCGACACACACAGCGATCTTTGGTTTTTGAAGGAGGAGCTCCTCCTGGGAAAGAACGTATTCGACCTGTTGCCCCTGCACACGCGGGAGAAGCTGGTACCGACTTTCCGGAGCGTGGTCGACGAACAAAAAACCGTCAGCCGGAATTACAGGCTGGAGCTGCCGGACGGCACCTATTATTTCAAGTGCATCATGCATCCGTATGACGACATGGTGCTATGCCAATACCGGGACATCACTGCACGGAGCAACGTCAAGCTGCAACTGGAACGCACAAACCGTGAGCTGAAAGCCATCCAGAAAGCAGCACAGATCGGCCGGTGGAAATATGCCAGCAATGAACGCATCTTCTACTATCAAGGCTATACCGATATCCTCTGTTCCGAAGAATTGCAGTCCATCCCCATCGACCGCTATTGTGAGCTGGTGGTGGAAGAAGACAAGGCCGTGTTTGCCCAATGGCTCGAGAACAACGAACGGCAACCCGACGAGAATGGCGCAAGCTACCGCATCAGCCACAAAGGCAGCATCTATTACCTGCAAATCCAGACCTGCGTCCGGGAGGAACAGCCCGACGGCACGTACTATATAGAAGGCTATATACAGAACGTGACGGACATACAACGCCACCGGAATGACATCAACACCCTCACACATGCCATCGACAATGCCAAAGAGAGCATATTTGCCGCCCGCGAAGACGGTACGCTGATATTTACCAACAGGCTGTTCCGGCAGAACCACAGGATACAGGGCGACCGGGAACTCAGCTCTTATAAGATTTACGAGTTGGCAGGAGACATGTCCGGCTCGAATGCCTGGCAACGCAGATGTGAACAGACGAAAGAGAAAAACTACACCGACTTCATCGCCTATCATCCGGTGCCGGACAATACGGAAATACAAGCTTTTGAAGGGACAATGTATCATGTCACCAGTGATGAGGGCGAGGTCAGTTATTGGTCGTTCACGCATGACATTACGGAACGCCTGCGCTACGAGTCGCAGATCAAACGGCTGAACCGGATCATGGACACCACGATGAAGAATCTCCCGGCAGGCATCGTTGTGAAAGATATCAATAACGACTTCCGCTACGTATACCGCAACCGGGAAGCGTATACTCAGGAAGCATATAACCGGAAAACACCTGATCAGGAAGCACCCGATCAAGGATCATGCAGCCGGGAAATATTCAATCAGGAAGCACCCGATCAGGAAGTCAGCACGGAAAATGCCATCGGTAAAAACGATTTCGATTATTATCCGCCGGAACTGGCCGAACAGAAACGGAAAGAGGACATGGAAATTGCAGCCACCGGAACAGGCAAACACTGGATATTGGAAGGCAAAGACGAAAACGGCAACCTCCTCATTCTGGACAAACAGAAGATAAAGGTAGACAGCAAGGACTTCTCACCGGTCATCATCAGCATCGAATGGGACATCACCCAACTGGAACTGATGAAACGCGAACTGCAGGCCTCCAAGGAGAAAGCAGAAACATCGGACAAGCAGAAATCGGCTTTCCTTGCCAACATGAGCCATGAGATACGCACTCCGTTGAATGCCATCGTAGGTTTCTCCCGCATCATCGCCGAAAGCGAAGATGCCGATGAGAGGAAAGCATACTACGAAATCGTAGACGCCAACAACGAACGGTTACTGCAACTCATCAACGAGATACTCGACCTGTCGAAAATCGAATCGGGCATCGTGGAGTTCTCCTCCGGCCCCGTGAAGCTGCACAAGCTCTGCAAAGAGATATACGATGCACACATATTCCGTACACCGGACGGAGTGGAACTGATCTATGAACCATCGGACGAGATACTTGTTATCGATTCGGACAAGAACCGCATCTTCCAGGTGATTTCCAACCTGATAGGAAACGCCTTTAAATTCACCAAAGAAGGGAGCATCAGCTACGGATACCGGCGGGAGGGCGAACGGATCGTTTTCCATGTGACGGACACCGGCACGGGCATTGCCCCCGACAAGGTGGGAAAGGTCTTCGAACGTTTCATGAAGCTGAACAGCACCGCACAAGGTACGGGGTTGGGGCTTTCCATCTGCAAAACGATCATTGAACGGCTGGGTGGCGGGATCTCCGTAACCTCGGAGCCGGGCAAGGGAAGCACATTCAGCTTTTGGCTACCGGCAAAGGAGGTAGAGAATCCGGAAGATACCTGTCCGGAGCTATTTGCCGATGCCCCGCCCGCAAACCCGGAAAACGGCAATCCGGGAGGTGCCAATTCGGGAGGTGTCAAGCCTACCCTCCTCATCGCCGAGGATACAGACAGCAATTACGAACTGCTGCATGCCATTCTCGGAAAGATGTATAACTTGGTACGTGCCCGGGATGGCATGGAAGCCGTTACCTTATTCGATGAAATCAAACCGGATCTGATTCTGATGGATATCAAAATGCCGAATCTGAATGGCCTGGAAGCTACAAAAATCATCCGCGAACTTTCTCCAAAAGTGCCTATCATCATGCAGAGTGCATTCGCCTACGAATACGACCGGAATGCCGCCAAGGATGCCGGTTGCAATGAATTCATAACGAAGCCGATAGCGCAGGACAAGCTGAAGATGATAGTGAAAAGGCTGCTTTATTCAGTTAAAAGCCTTGTTCAGTTGAAAGCCTTATCCAGTTGAAAGTTGAGAGTTGAAAGTTGAAAGTTACTATGCAGCATGGCAGTATTTGTTCAGTTGAAAGCCTTGTTCAGTTGAAAGTTGAGAGTTGAAAGTTGAAAGTTGCTATGCAGCGTGGCAGTATTGTTCAGTTGAAAGCCTTGTTCAGTTGAAAGTTGAGAGTTGAAAGTTGAAAATTACTATGCAGCGTGGCAGTATTTATTCAGTTGAAAATTAGGAGTTGAAAGCTGCCATGCAATATGACAGTATTATTTAGTTAAAAATTAAGTAACGAACATAAAACTTCCCCTCCCTTCGGGGAGGGGGCAGGGGGAGAGGCCCATGGGAAAAAAAGCCGTATCAAAACTATTTTATCACCTATCCATCTTATCAACCTTCCTATTGGCAGGTATCACCCTTGCCGGAGCTTTCTCCGGCCAACTGTCTCCTGCCGGACATATCCGCTTTGCCTTTATCGGCTTGGCATTGCCCGTATTGCTGCTGATCAACTTCGCAGCACTCATCTATTGGGCTATACGGCTACGTGTCTGGCTGCTTATCCCCCTCATCGCCATCTTAGGCAATTGGGGATATCTGAGCCGGGTCATCCGGTTCTCTTCTCCGCCCCCCTCCCTCGCGGCATTCACCATCGCCACTTACAACGTAGATGCCTTTAATGGAGATCAGACCGGATATTCCTGCAAAGAAATAGCCCGGTATATGGAAGAACAGCACGCAGATATCCTCTGCATGCAGGAGTTCGGCAGCAATCGCGAATTCAATGTAGATAGTGTGAAAAAAGCCTTTTCCACATGGCCTTATTACTCTATTCCCCAAGCTCCCGCCGGAACACCGATCCTGCAACTCGCCGTATTCAGCAAGTATCCCATACTCAGCCAGCAACTCATCACATACCCCGACAGTAAAAACTGTAGCATATGGTGCGACATCGACATCAACGGAAAACGTATCCGGATATTCAACAATCACCTCCAGACAACCGAAGTAAGCAGCAACAAACGGACGCTGGAAAAGGAACTTAAAAAAGACAATACCACCGGAACCGAACATG
>ERZ857775.3499-NODE-3499-length-12731-cov-3.349795_pt1 | contig 12731 bp, 9 predicted proteins | sample MGYA00519698_ERZ857775 | MGnify/ENA primary metagenome ERZ857775 (study PRJEB31778, sample SAMEA3449363) | human gut metagenome | biome: human gut; feature: human-associated habitat; material: faeces | place: United Kingdom | collected 2010/2012 ...
ATTCTGAAGGGTTTGAACTATGAGTATGATCTTACGCAAATGGAAAAGACTTGGATGGAAGGCATCGAATACCTCAAGCAATTTAATCTGGTAGACAGCGAACATGAAGTGAACAACTTGTTGAAGTCCGGCAAGAGTGTGCTTTGCGAAGGTGCACAGGGAACGATGCTGGATATCGATTTCGGTTCTTATCCGTTTGTTACCTCTTCGAACACGGTTTGTGCCGGTGCCTGTACCGGGCTTGGTGTGGCTCCCAATCGTATAGGTGAAGTGTATGGTATCTTCAAGGCGTATTGTACTCGGGTAGGTGCGGGTCCGTTCCCTACGGAACTGTTTGATGAGACTGGTGATAAGATATGTACATTGGGACATGAATTCGGTTCGGTTACCGGTCGTAAACGTCGTTGTGGTTGGATCGACCTTGTTGCATTGAAGTATTCCGTTATGATCAACGGTGTCACTAAGCTGATTATGATGAAGAGTGATGTGCTCGATACATTCGAGACAATCAGAGCTTGTGTAGCTTATAAAGTGAACGGAGAAGAAATTGACTACTTCCCCTATGAAATTAATGATAGTGTAGAGCCTGTATATGCCGAACTTCCGGGTTGGCAGACCGATATGACGAAAATGCAGAACGAAGATGAGTTCCCGGAGGAATTCAATGCGTATCTGTCTTTCCTTGAAGAACAATTAGGTGTGGAAATCAAAATTGTTTCTGTAGGGCCGGATAGAGAGCAGACAATTGAAAGATATACGGAAGAATAAACGGAATTTTAGATAATTCTTCATAAATAGGAAGGGAAACTCTTGTGATATACAAAGTTTCCCTTTATTTTTGGCAAACTATTTGTACAGATACTTGTAGTAATCATTAAAAAAAGAAAGTATATGATATCGTATTGGGTATTATTTATCGGCATTGCCGTAGTGAGTTGGTTGGTACAAATGAACTTGCAGAACAAGTTTAAGAAGTATTCGAAGATACCGACCGGAAATGGAATGACAGGACGCGACGTGGCTATTAAGATGTTACATGATAATGGAATTTATGATGTTCAGGTGACTCATACTCCCGGACAACTGACTGACCACTATAATCCTGCCAATAAGACAGTGAACCTGAGTGAAGGTGTATATGAAAGTAACAGTATCATGGCTGCTGCTGTGGCTGCTCATGAGTGCGGACATGCCGTTCAGCATGCTCGTGCCTATGCTCCGCTAACCATGCGCAGCAAGTTGGTGCCTGTAGTGACTTTTGCATCCCAATGGATGACATGGCTGTTGCTTGCAGGTATTTTATTGATAAATACGTTCCCTCAACTTTTACTCGCAGGTATTATTTTGTTTGCCATGACAACGTTGTTTAGCTTTATCACCCTTCCGGTGGAAATCAATGCAAGTAAGCGTGCCCTGGTATGGTTGAGTTCATCCGGAATTACTAATTCCTATAATCATTCTCAGGCAGAAGATGCGCTTCGTTCGGCTGCTTACACTTATGTAGTTGCTGCATTGGGTTCTCTGGCTACATTGATCTATTATGTCATGATTTTCATGGGTAGAAGAGATTAAGCGGAATTTAGACAGGATCTAAGTTTGGAAATATGAATTCCCTCTTTCGGATAAGTTCCGGGAGAGGGAATTACTGTTTGTAGGCTTCCGACAAAAGTAAACCTTTTCATTGAATAATCAATTATTTCCTATAACTTTGCAATCCAAATACATAAAACTGTAAGAATTATGGCAGCAAAACCAAGCATACCTAAAGGAACGCGTGACTTTTCGCCTGTAGAGATGGCGAAACGCAATTATATTTTCAATACGATTCGTGAAGTTTATCACCTGTATGGGTTTCAGCAGATAGAAACCCCGTCTATGGAGATGCTTTCCACATTGATGGGAAAGTATGGTGAGGAAGGGGATAAACTCTTGTTTAAGATACAAAATTCCGGAGATTATTTTTCGGGAATAACGGATGAAGAGTTATTGGGCCGCAATGCTGTGAAGTTGGCCAGTAAGTTTTGTGAGAAGGGATTGCGGTATGATCTTACAGTGCCGTTTGCCCGTTATGTGGTGATGCACCGTGATGAAATTACTTTCCCGTTCAAACGTTATCAGATTCAGCCGGTATGGCGTGCAGACCGTCCGCAAAAGGGGCGTTATCGCGAGTTTTACCAATGTGATGCCGATGTGGTAGGTAGCGATTCGTTATTGAATGAGGTAGAATTGATGCAAATTGTGGATACAGTGTTCACTCGTTTCGGTATTCGCGTTTGTATTAAGATTAATAACCGTAAGATTTTGACAGGTATTGCCGAGATCATCGGTGAGGCTGATAAAATAGTAGATATAACGGTGGCTATCGATAAGCTGGATAAGATAGGTCTTGATAATGTGAATGCCGAGCTGAAAGAGAAGGGAATCAGTGATGAGGCGATTGCCAAATTACAACCGATTATTCTGTTGAGTGGAACCAATGCCGAAAAGTTGGCTACATTGAAGAATGTGCTGGCGGGCAGCGAGACCGGTATTAAGGGAGTGGAAGAGAGTGAATTCATATTGAATACACTTGCGGTTATGGGACTGAAGAATGAAATAGAACTCGACTTGACACTGGCGCGTGGTTTGAATTATTATACAGGTGCTATCTTTGAAGTGAAAGCGTTGGATGTGCAGATCGGTAGTATTACCGGTGGTGGCCGTTACGATAATCTGACCGGAGTATTCGGTATGGCAGGCGTTTCGGGAGTAGGTATTTCTTTTGGCGCCGACCGCATTTTTGATGTGTTGAATCAATTGGAACTTTATCCGAAGGAAGCGGTGAACGGCACGCAACTGTTGTTTGTAAACTTCGGTGAGAAGGAAGCGGCTTTCTCTATGGAGATATTGGCCAAAGCACGTTTGGCCGGTATACGTGCAGAGATTTTCCCGGATGCGGCAAAAATGAAGAAGCAGATGAGCTATGCCAATGCCAAGAATATTCCGTTTGTAGCTATTGTGGGCGAAAATGAGATGAATGAGGGCAAGGCGATGCTGAAAAATATGGAGACCGGTGAGCAGTCGTTGGTTTCAGGGGAAGAGTTGATCAAGGCTCTTTTGAAATAGTTTTTCTCCCCCGTTCTCCTCGGTGTCGGAGATATCTTTCTTCGGTGCCGGACCACTGTCTCCTCAGTGGTGAAGAAGATCCTCCCCGATGCCGGCAAGGTTGAACTGCAGTTCAATTCAGAAGCACCGGGGAGGATTTTTTATTCCTTTTACCATTCTATTTTATCGAGTATTCCGTTGAGACAGGCGATGGCCACTCCGTAATTGGTCATTGGAATTTTTTGCAGCCTGGCTTGTGCTATCCGGCTGAGGACATACTTCCGGTTGAACATGCAGGCACCACACTGGATTATTAGATCATACTTCTTGAGATCTTTTGGAAAATCATTGCCGGATACGATGTCTATTTGTAATCCTTCTCCTGCTTTTTTGCGTAAAAGGCGGGGAAGTTTTACACGGCCGATATCTTCTGACAATGGTGCATGAGTACATGCTTCGGCAATCAGCACATGAGATTTTTCAGTCAGTTTATCAATGGCCGACGCACTGGCGGTGTAGTATTCGATGTCCCCTTTATAAGCGGCGAATAGCACGGAAAAAGAGGTCAGCATGCTTTCTGCCGGTTTCTGTTCGTAGACAGTTTTGAATACCTGCGAATCGGTGATAATCAGTTTAGGAGGGCGTGATAGTGCTTGTAGGGTGGCTTTCAGCCGGTCAGTAGTGCAACTCATCACCGGGCATTTCCGGTCAAGCAATTCTCGGAGTGTCTGTACTTGCGGAAGGATGAGGCGCCCTTTGGGTGCTTGTATGTCTTGCGGCATGACGAGTAGAACGAGATCCCCTTCCGAAACCAGATTCCCCGTGATACTTTGTGCATCGAAATCTTCCGGCAGATGCCGTATGATGGCTTGCGAAATTTCTGCTATGCCTTGATGTGCCTTTGCGCTTACGATGAGAGGATACTGTCCGCTTTTATCTTTGATGTTTTGTGCTTCCCGTTCCGTATCATGCAGTATGTCCGACTTGTTTAGTAGCAAAATTACCGGAATATTCTTTTCTTTGAGTATCTTGATCCAGTGAAGTTCTTCTTTCATATCCGGGTGGCAGAGCAACAGGGCAATGTCTGTTTTTTCAATAGCCTGCAAAGTACGGGTTATACGCATCTTCCCCAGTTCGCCTTCATCGTCATATCCGGGCGTGTCGATGAAAAGGCAGGGGCCGATGCCGTGAATCTCCATTGCTTTAAGCACCGGATCGGTCGTTGTGCCTGGAGTGTCGGATACAAGGGCGGTATTCTGTCCTGTCAGTGCATTGATCAAGGAGGACTTGCCACTGTTTCGCCGCCCGAAAAGAGCGATATGCAGTCGGTTGGAATTAGGAGTTTTCTGAAAGCTCATACTGATTGAATTATAAAATGATGATTGTCGGTCCGATGTATCTTTCCGTTCGGGAAATATTTCTTGCAAGGACAATGCAGGGTAGCACCGGGTGCTACACTAAAACCGAAAGTCTCTTTTCCCATTAGCTATTTCGCTCAGGTTCCGGATGGCTATTTCTTTGATTTTCGGATTAGGTATTCCGGCAGCTTCGGCAGCTATCAACGATTCGCCTTTGATACGGGTGGCGGGAGAGGCATAATCTTCCAGATACTCTTTTAAAGTCATCAAGGCATTCGGTCCGCAGCAGTTGGCTATCTGGCCTGATTTAACCAGTGACATAAACCGGTCGCCTGTTCTTCCGGCCCGATAGCAGGCAGTGCAGAAACTGGGGATGTATCCTAAGTCGAGCAGCCAGCTCACGATTTCGTCCAGTGTACGGGTATCACTCAAATCAAACTGCGCTGAATTTTCGGATAAAGGTTCCGGCACCGCATAACCGCCTACGCTGGTGCGCGATCCGCCACTGATTTGTGAAATACCTATGTCAAGAACCTGTTGCCGAGACTCTTGTGATTCACGGGTAGAAATAATCATTCCTGTATAAGGTACGGCAATGCGGATCACTGCTACGATGCGGCGGAATATATCATCGGACACGGCATTGGGGAAGTCGGCAGTATCGATGTCATCGGCCGGGCAAATGCGTGGAACACTGATCGTATGCGGTCCTACTCCGAATACGGCTTCAAGATGTTCGGCATGCATTAGCAGTCCGGTAAAGTCATATTTAAAAGTATTCAGTCCGAACAAGACTCCGATGCCCACATCGTCTATTCCTCCTTGCATGGCACGGTCCATAGCTTCCGTATGCCAGGCATAGTTGCTTTTGGGTCCGGTGGGGTGGAGCTTTTCGTAGTTCTCTTTATGGTAAGTCTCTTGAAAGAGGATATAGGTTCCGATACCTGCATCTTTCAGTTTTCTGTAGTTCTCCACCGTAGTGGCGGCTATGTTGACGTTCACCCGGCGGATTGCTCCGTTTTTGTGTTTGATGCTGTATATCGTTTCGATGGATTCGAGAATATACTCCAACGGGTTGAGTATCGGGTGTTCACCAGCTTCCAATGCCAAACGCTTATGGCCCATATCCTGTAGGGCGATTACTTCACGACGAATTTCTTCTTGTGTCAGTTTTTTACGGGCAATCGTTTTGTTCTTCAGATGATACGGGCAATAGGTACAGCCGTTTACGCAATAGTTGGAGAGATAGAGTGGCGCAAACATCACGATGCGGTTACCGTAGAGTTTCTGTTTAATCTCTTTGGCTAAGTGAAAGATACGTTCTGTCAGATCCGGCTGGTCACATTCCAGCAGGAGAGCGGCTTCCCGGTGGGTGAGTCCTTTGCACAGGGCGGCTTTGTCTATGAGTCGCTCTATCAGCGTCCGGTTATTTTTGTTTTCGCGGGCATACTCCAGTGTGTCCAATATCTCCTGATGATTGATGAATTCATCAGCTCGGGAGGAATGGGGGAGGTAAGGTATGGTTTCCATTGTTTTTTAATTATTTAAACGGGTTATCACCGTTTGGGGCATCTCCTCGTGTGGGAAGTACTTTGTAACCGATAGCCTGTAACTGCTTGTTCAGCATGGCAAGACCTTCGGCAGCTTCGGCACCGAGAGAAGCTTTGTTATTATATAATGCATATTTTATTCGTTCTTCGCAAGGCGAGAGGTTAGGCATCACCACGTTGGCACCTGCCAGTATACCTCGTTCGCGCCCGTCGGGTGCAAGGGTGGCCAAGGCCGTAGTAGCCGGAATGAGTGCATCGGGCAGCATCAGCCGGAAGATGGAGAGTAACCGTAAAGTCTGCTCTATGCTTCCCGGCGCGGATGTGCCGAAAGGTGTATCCTGATGAGGGATAAAAGGACCTATGCCGATCATCTGCGGGCGGAAACATTCGATGAACCTGATGTCTTCGATGAGATGATCGGTCGTCTGCCCGGGGCTGCCTACCATTATTCCTGTCCCTGTCTGGTAGCCTATCTCTTTTAACCAATGCAAACATTGTATCCGGTTTTGTTGTGACATTTCTGCCGGGTGCAACAGCTTGTAATGTTCTGCGTTAAATGTCTCGTGACGCAGGAGATAACGATTGGCTCCTGCACGGAAAAAACGCTCGTATTCTTCCCGGGTCTTTTCTCCCAAAGACAGGGTAATGGCACAATCGGGGAAGCGGTTTCTTATGGCGGCTACGGTCTCTTCTACCCATTCGGACGATTGTGCCGCATCTTCTCCTCCCTGCATTACAAAGGTACGGAATCCCAACTCGTATCCTTGCGTGCAACAGTCGAGGATCGTTTCACGGCTGAGGCGATATCGTTCTACTTGTGGATTTCCTTTTCGTATTCCACAGTAATGGCAATTGTTCCGGCAGCAATTGCTGATTTCAATCAGTCCACGGATATAGATATTATTACCAAAACGTGCCTGTGTCACTTTCTGTGCCTGTCGGTGCAGATATGTGGTGACATCGACATGGGTGCAGGTCAGTAGTGCCTTGTATCCCTCGGGCGGGAGGGTATGTTCTTGTTTGAGACGGTCAACCCATATTTTCATAAGATTCTTTGCGTTTAAGCAAGCTCTGTACCAATTGCCGGCGACCGGAAACAATATCGTTGTGCGTACTCGGTCCGGTGATACAACCGCCCTCACAAGCCATTACCTCGATGAATTGTCCGGCGGCTTTGCCCGTTTTGGCGCATGCCCGGAGCAAGGCGATATTCTTTTTGTTTATATCGGACACTTGGATGGCGTTGATCTTGTCGGCTTCTTCTTTCAGGTAAGCTTTTACCGCTCCCATTACACCACCTGCCTGGGCAAATCCGTGTGCTTCGCGCACGGAAGTGTATGCCAGAGAGAAAGGTTGAGCCTGTTCCAACCGGATATCCATACCGTCGAGGATGGAACCTATTTCTTCAAATGTCAGAATGAAATCTACTGCTTCATCACGACGTATCTCCTGACGTTTTGCCACGCAAGGACCGACGAATACGATTTTTGCATCCGGGTGCTTTTCTTTTGCAATACGGGCTGCATAGTACATGGGCGAGCCGGTGGTGGATACGTAAGGTTTTAAATCGGGAATGTGCTTTTCTACCAATTCGATATACGACGGACAGCAGGAAGTTGTCATAAATGCTTGTCCTTCTTCCAACTTTTCCAGTAACTCATGGGCCTCATTGCTGGTGGTATCCATGGCCCCTTGTGCTACTTCGATCACATCTGTGAAACCGATCTCCTTGAAAGCGCCGTATACGTGTTCTATATCGGTTTTGAACTGTCCGAGGATGGAAGGAGCAATAATCGCTACCATCTTTTCTCCTTTACGTATGTGTTGCAGAACATCGAAGGCTTGTGAGATTTCGAAAATGGCACCGAACGGACAAGCGTTCATACACTTTCCGCAATAGATGCATTTGCTCTCGTCGATGTGTTCGATACCCCGTTCGTCTTTACTGATTGCCTTGACAGGACAAGCTTCTTCGCAAGGCACAGGAATATAGACGATGGCATGGTACGGGCAGCTTTTATGGCAGATGCCACAACTGACGCAAGTGTCATGGTCAATCATTGCTTGTCCGTTTTTCTTAAAGCGGATGGCATCTTTGGGGCAGTTCATATAGCAACTGCGTGCCACGCACCCCCGGCAGAGATTGGTTATTTCATAATTGATTTGTACGCAGGAAGAACAGGCTTCATCTATTACGCACAGGATATTCTCTTTAGTACACGTTTCGCGGTCTAATGCCTGACGGGCGTATTCGGACAAGGTAGTCAACTCATCCTTTTCATCTGCCATGTCCAGTCCCAACAAGGGGAGGCATTTGTATTTCCATACAGCGCGCTCTTTGTGGATGCAGCACCGTCCCAATGGTTTTGATTTACGGGGGCTCAATTCAATGGGAAGCCGGTCGATTTTGTCTGTTAATTCATCTTTCTTCCATAGTCTTACGAGGTCGGCCAGCAGTTTGTGGCGGACAATCATAACGTTGTTAGTAAATGCCATAATGTCTTTTTAGGGTTGTTAGGGACTGCAAAGATAATGAACAGTTTGCTGAAAAACTAATATTCGTTAAAGATGATTGTCATGCCAACTTCAAACAATTGTAATATCCCATGTGTTTCTTTGCACTCAACCGAATAAATTATTATGATAGGGCTTTTTAATGATTGTTTCCCTCCGATTATGGATGGGGTATCGCTTACTACACAGAATTATGCTTATTGGCTTCATAAAAAAGCCGGCAATGTTTGTGTTGTGACTCCTAAAACACCGGCTGCAAAAGATAAAGAGGCATATCCGGTGTATCGTTATTCTTCTGTTCCCATTCCTATGCGTAAACCGTATCGGTTGGGGTTTCCACGTATTGACTGGCCTTTTCACGAACGAATCAATAAACTCTCTTTTGAACTGGTGCACGCGCATTGTCCTTTTTCATCCGGTTCGCTTGCTCTGAAAATAGCCAAAACGCAGCATATTCCTTTGGTAGCTACATTTCATTCTAAGTACCGTTCTGATTTTGAGAGGGTCATTCCTTGCAAAGCTCTGGTTGACTATCTGATTCGAAGCATTATCCGTTTTTATGAAATGGCAGATGAAGTATGGATTCCACAGGCGGCGGTAGAAGAAACTTTGCGTGAATACGGGTATAAAGGTAAAGTGGAAGTCGTTGATAATGGCAGTGACTTTGCTGGGAATATCCCAGTAGAACAGTTACGGCGTTCGGCAAGGGATAAACTGCGGTTACCTTCCGATGAATTTATGTTTTTATTCGTGGGACAGCATATCTGGGAAAAGAATCTGGAATTTTTGTTGGAGGCCTTGGCTGAAATCCGAACACTTCCTTTTCGGATGTATTTTATCGGTTCGGGATATGCTGCTTCCGAGCTGCGGAGGAAAACAGAGGATTTGTATCTAACGGATAAGGTGATTTTCATGGGAAGTATCACAGAACGTGAGCGGTTGAAATTGTATTATGCGGCAGCAGATTTGTTTCTTTTTCCTTCTTTATATGATAACGCTCCGTTAGTTGTTCGTGAAGCAGCCGCATTGCATACTCCTTCGTTACTGATCAAAGGTTCCACTTCGGCAGAGGTAATACATGATTCTGTCAATGGATTCTTGAGTGATAACAGTGTTACGGCATATGCATCCCGTATCAGTCAGTTATTAGAGACTCCACAATTGATAGCGGAAGCCGGAGAGGCGGCTTCACACAGTATAGCCCGCTCATGGGAAGATGTGGCAGAAGAGGTATACGATCGGTATGTTAACCTTATCCATCGCAGCGGAAATTGAAAGACGACGTGATGGGTAATACGATAAAAACCTTTAAAATCTCTTATGTGTTTCTGCCTGTTCTTATAGGATTGGTTGTTGTAAGTTGGCTTTTCTATAGGGATTTTAATCCGGAGTTGTTTTCCGGACTTCATTTTTCCTGGCGGATGTGTGGAGGAATCTTATTGGCTTTTTTATTTATATTCGGTAGAGATTTTGGGGCAATGGCACGTTTGCGTTGGCTTAGCGACGATACGCTTACCTGGCGTCAAGTTTTTAATGTGAACATGCTTTGTGAGTTTACTTCGGCTGTTACCCCTTCGGCTGTGGGCGGGGGAAGTCTCATTGTTTTATTTCTCAATAAAGAAGGGGTTGATGCCGGAAAAAGTACGGCATTGATGATTTCCTGTATTTTTTTAGATGAGTTGTTTTTTGTATTTGCTTGTCCTGTTGCATTGCTTTTGTTTTCTTTTGACGAACTTTTTGGCAGTATCGGTGTCATCTCTTCAGGAATTAAAGCATTGTTTTTTATCGTTTATTCTTTGATTGTTTTTTGGACGTTATTATTATATGTGGCTTTGTTTCACCGCCCTGAATGGGTGAAACGTTTGTTACTGGCGGTTTTCCGTATTCCACTGCTTTACCGTTGGAAAGGAGCTGTCGAGACGCTGACTGATAATCTTGTCATCAGCTCTCATGAGATGAGTCATCGTTCATTGCTTTTTTGGCTAAAGGTTTTTGGGATGACTTGCATTTCATGGATATCACGCTATCTGGTGGTCAATGCATTGTTGGTTGCTTTCACGACAAACGGGCATCAATTATTGGCTTTTGTCAGGCAGCTTATTCTCTGGATTGTGATGACTGTCAGTCCCACACCGGGTGGTAGCGGTGTAAGCGAATATATGTTTCGGGTATATTATGCCGACTTTTTTACTATCGGTGGAATGGCTTTGCTTGTTGCTTTTATCTGGCGGATGATAACCTATTACATGTATCTTTTTATCGGAGTCTGTATATTACCCGGTTGGCTCAGAAAGTTGAAAATGTAAGCGAACTGTCACGTTTCTGTAAGGAAGATGTAAGATTCCGGCTTTATTTTTGTACTATGAATAATCAAAGAAAGAAATTACGATGGGTAAAAACGATTTGGTACGAAAAAGTCATTTTGCTATGGTGAGTACATTGATGGCCATTATAAGTTTGGTATTCCTTTTCTATATGGGTAGTTCGCTTATCGATTTTACAAAGAAGTACCAAAACCGGACGATAGAGATTGCAACTCGATAGAATATAATGGCTGTTACCTATGTGCTTCATATTTATAAAACGTATGTTTTCTCTTCGAAAGGTTTTCTCGGATTGCCCCGTTTTCTCGGATTAATTGATAAAAGGAGAAAGCATAGGATGTGTTTTTTATGCTTTCCCCTTTGTCGGTTGATATATATCGAGTATGTTGAATTGTAGTTAGAACATAAACATGGCTACTCCCACAACACGGTGATTGCTGATGGAATGGGTATCTTTGATTTTTCCGTTTGAAGTATCCATCGAACCATACCAGGCTGAACTGAATGTATATTCAAGTCCGAATTTCCAGTGAGCTACATTGTAAGTCAACTCAGCTCCCACGGTCGTGAGTTGATCGACATCAGTTCCTGTACCGTATAATTGGGTTACAGAATCCCCGGTCCCTAAATTCTTGATATATCCGAGGAAAACTCCCGGTTTCCACTTTTTGCCATATACCACATTCACCCATGAACTGGAGTTTAAGATAGATGCATACTCTTGTTTACCGGTCTTTGCGTCTTTGGATTTTATGCCGTAACCGCCTAACATGGAGGTTTGTGTCAGATTACTTCCTAATACGCTTTTTGCAGCAACAAGCCAGTTTGCATTGCTGTATTTCAGATGTGCTTCGTATGAGAGGGTGGTAATACGTTCGTTTACCTTATAAGTATTATAGTGTTTTTTTTCCAGTGTCGATTCCGGTGTCTCCACTTTTGATTCTGTTCTGGGCTTGATGGATAATAATTCGATACCTGCACCTACCAACCAGTTTTTTCCTTTGTAATCTGCTCCGGCATAAATCTCCGGGATGCAACTGTTTTTAATATAATTCTGGCTTTTTACATTATCCGGACCCACTGACAAGTATTGCGATTGCCAAATGGCAGCACCTGTCAATTGAAGATTCTTGTTAGTGTATTGATACCGTATTTGCGGTGCCCGGCTGAATGGCTGGAAAGGAGCCCCCACCGAGAGGTTTAATATTTGTGGGGAGACATCACCAAACAGGGGATGCCAGGTCTGTCCCATCAGGAGGGCCGACTTGCCCCAATCCAAATTTAGATAGGCATGGCGTACGCGTACAGTGGAAAAAGTGGTTCCCGAACCTCTGAAATCGACTTCCACTTTGGCGGATGTTTTGGCATTTCCCAATTTCGGCCCTGCCACGTCTACTCCCAAACGAGTATATAAAACATAGAAACTGCCGTTGGCTGTAGCATTCAAATCTTTTCCATCTGCATCCGGGAGTTTATCCAATGGATACATATAGAATAATCCGTCCACCGTTTCTTTATTGGCGCGGCTGTTGTAAAATAAATCCGTACGGATTTGCCCATAGAATTTGTATTTGAAATCTTTCTTTTGGGCAAAGCCGTTCATTGTTACCAAAAGGCAAATTGCGAGTAGTAATTTCTTTTTCATATGAATGTGTGCGTAAATGACGTGCAAAGGTACATAATTTATTCCTAATTCGTCAGCCACATCTGCGTCATTTTGTCAGTCTTTCGCTGACAAACAAACAAATTTTGATTTTGGCACGGTTTTCGCAATCTGTTTTTCGTTCGTTTGAAACGGACAGATTAATAATATAATTATGTATAACATATAAAACAAAAAAGTAACTATGAACATTAAACCATTGGCAGACAGAGTGCTGATACTCCCTGCACCTGCAGAA
>ERZ857775.3505-NODE-3505-length-12708-cov-5.367107_pt1 | contig 12708 bp, 9 predicted proteins | sample MGYA00519698_ERZ857775 | MGnify/ENA primary metagenome ERZ857775 (study PRJEB31778, sample SAMEA3449363) | human gut metagenome | biome: human gut; feature: human-associated habitat; material: faeces | place: United Kingdom | collected 2010/2012 ...
CGGTTCGAACATGGGGGACAGACTGAAGAACATAAACGGCGCTGTGCGCTCTCTGTCCCGCCTGCCAAAGACGAAAATAACGGCGTGCTCTCACGTCTATGAGACCCGCCCGGTCGGATATGAGGCACAGCCGCTGTTTTACAACGCCGCAATAATAGTGGAGACGGAGCTGTCCGCGCAGATGCTGCTCGGCGCATGCCTCGGCATCGAGGGAGCTTACGGCCGCGTGAGGACGATAAAAGACGGACCGCGCGTGCTCGACCTCGACCTGCTGCTCTATGAGGGCATGAAGAGCGAGAGCTTTCTGCTCACCCTGCCCCACCCGAGAATACACGAGCGCGCTTTCGTGATGGTTCCGCTGCTCGATCTGTTCCCGTCCGGCAGAGCACCCGGACTCTTCTTCCTGCCGGCTCTTCACGAGATCGGCACGGACGGTGTTGAAAGAATAAACGAAGAGATAACTCTTCCCGAATAAAGAACGAGGTGTACCAATGAAATACGACGTAGTTATCATCGGCGCGGGCCCTGCCGGTCTGACCGCCGCAGGCGACCTCGCCAAGCTGGGCTATAAGGTCACGGTCTACGAGGCCCTGCACGTCGCAGGCGGCGTGCTGATGTACGGCATCCCCGAGTTCCGTCTGCCCAAGGCCATCGTCCAGCAGGAGATCGACGGCCTCAAGAAGATGGGCGTCGATTTCGAGTGCAACATGGTCATCGGCAAGGTGCTGACCATCGACGAGCTGATGGGCGAGTACGGCTACGAGGCCGTGTTCGTTGGCTCCGGTGCCGGTCTGCCCCGCTTCATGGGCATCCCCGGCGAGAGCCTGAAGGGCGTGTACTCTGCCAACGAGTTCCTGACCCGCTCCAACCTGATGAAGGCCTACCTGCCCACCAGCAAGACCCCCATCCGCACTGGCCAAAAGGTAGCCGTTGTGGGCGGCGGCAACGTGGCCATGGATGCTGCCCGCAGCGCCCTGCGTCTGGGTGCTGAGACCGTGTACATCGTCTACCGCCGCGGCATGGCCGAGCTGCCTGCCCGTAAGGAGGAGGTCGGGCACGCCGAGGAAGAGGGCATCATCTTCAAGACCCTGTGCAACCCCGTGGAGATCCACGCCAACGACGAAGGCTTCGTCAAGTCCATCACCTGCATTGAGATGGAGCTGGGTGAGCCTGATGCTTCCGGCCGCCGCCGTCCCATTGAAAAGAAGGGCAGCGAGTTTGAGCTGGATGTGGATACCGTGATCATGAGCCTGGGCACCAGCCCCAACCCCCTGATCCGCTCCACCACTCCCGGCCTGGAGACCAACAAGCACGGCTGCATCGTCACCGAGGGCGACGAGGGCAAGACCAGCCGTGAGGGCGTGTACGCCGGCGGCGATGCCGTGACCGGTGCCGCCACCGTCATCAAGGCCATGGGTGCCGGTAAGGCAGCCGCGAAGGCCATTGACGAGTACATTCAGAACAAGTAAGTTTCCCGTGTAGAAAAAACCGGTGCACCATGTGAGGTGCACCGGTTTTTGTATTTACCAAATGTATCCCAGTTGTTGTGCAACCTGCTCAATTTTCCGATATGCTTTTTGTCGGTTATTTCTGGCGTATTGTGATTGATTTTGACGGAAATCTTGCTATAATAAGGACAGAAAGCTTCATAAAGCTTCAAATTCAATCACAAAGCACCAAAGGAGTGACACTTCCTCATGTTGGCTGAAGAACGCTTCGCCCTCATCCTTGACCTGCTGGCCCGCCAGCGCACTGCCACCGTGCAGGAGCTGTGCGAGGCGCTGAGCGCCAGCGAGTCCACCATCCGGCGCGATCTGAACGAGCTGGACAAACTGGGCAAGCTGAACAAAGTCCACGGCGGAGCCACGCTGCCGGACAGCCCCTTCCGCACCGACGAACCCACCATGGCCGCCAAGGAAACGCTGGCCGTGGACCAGAAACAGAGCATCGCACAGGCGGCAGCTTCCCTCATCCAGCCGGAGGACTTCATCTTTTTGGATGCCGGTTCCACCACCCTTGCAGTGGCCCGGCTGCTCAGCGGCCCGGCGCTCAAGGCCAGCTATGTGACCAACGGCGTGGCCCACGCGCGGCTGCTGGCCCAGAAGGGCTGCCGGGTGTTCCTGCCCGGCGGGCTGCTCCGCCCCCAGACCGAAGCCATCATCGGGGCGGCGGCGCTGACGGCTTTGCAGCAGTACAACTTTACCAAAGCCTTCATGGGGGCCAACGGCGTGGCGCTGGAGGCCGGGTTCACCACCCCGGACCCGGAGGAAGCCGCCGTCAAGGCTGCTGCCGTCCGCCGGGCGCGGGAGGCATGGTTCCTTGTGGACGATTCCAAGTTCGCGCAAGTCTACCCCGCCGTCATCACCGACCTGCACAGCGGAGCCATCCTGACCAACCGCTGCCCCAACCCCAAATACCGAGAATTTACTTTGATAAAGGAGACGGAATTATGATCTACACTGTAACCTTCAACCCTGCCATTGATTATGTCGTCCGTCTGGACAAGGCGCTGGAAGTCGGCGAGGTGAACCGCGCCGTCGGCGAAGACTGCGTGCTGGGCGGCAAAGGCATCAATGTGTCTGGTGTGCTCCGGGAGCTGGGCTGCGAGAGCGTGGCGCTGGGCTTTGTGGCGGGCGAGACCGGCGCGTGGCTGGAACGCGGGCTGGCCGCGCAGGGGCTGTGCACCGACTTCATCCACCTCGACCACGGCATGACCCGCATCAACGTGAAGATCAAGGCCAGTGAAGAGACCGAGCTGAACGGCGCGGGCCCCTCCATCCCGGCGTCGGCCTTGCAGCAGCTGGAAGAAAAGCTCGATGCGCTGGCCGAAAACGATGTGCTCATCCTCGCGGGCAGCATCCCGTCCAGTATGCCGCAGGACACCTACGAGCGGCTGCTGGCCCGGCTGGACGGCAAGGGCGTGCGCTGCGTTGTGGACGCCACCCGCGCCCTGCTGGCCAACGTCCTGCCCTTCCATCCCTTCCTCATCAAGCCCAACGATCACGAACTGGGCGAACTGGTGGGCAGGGAACTGACCGGCGACGCCGAGATCACCGCCGCAGCCCGCACCTTGCAGGAGAAGGGTGCCCGGAACGTTCTGGTCAGCATGGCGGGCGACGGAGCCCTGCTGGTGGACGAAGCGGGCGGCGTGCACCGCATCGGCTGCCCCAAGGGCAAGGTCGTGAACAGCGTGGGCGCGGGCGACAGCATGGTGGCCGGGTTCGTGGCAGGGTATCTCAAGACCGGCCGCTACGACGACGCCCTGCGGCTCGGCACCGCCTGCGGCAGCGCCACGGCCTTCAGCCTTGGGCTTGCCAAACGGAGTGAGATCGAAGCACTGCTTGCAGCGCTTTAAGATCAGGAGAAAAGTGGAAAAGCTCCGCACCGCCAAGACGCCGAAGGAATTCCTCGACTGCATCGACCAGCAGGAGCAGGACCAGCCCCAGAGCTGAATTTCTCCCAACTATAAGAAAAGCCACCCGTTCGGGTGGCTTTTCTTCGTTGTATCACGCTTTCGGCCCACAGACATGTTTCTCTTCCAATTCCAACCCAAGGTCGCCCTCGATCTCCACAAAGCATTCCAGCAGGATGGGGTTGAAGGCACCGCACTCGCCGTTCAGGATCATGTCCACAGCCTTCCGGTGGGGGTACGCCTTTTTGTAGCAGCGCTCACTGGTCAGCGCGTCGTAGACGTCCGCCAGCGCAACGACCTGTGCTTCGATGGGGATCTCGTCCCCTTTCAGCCCGTCCGGGTAGCCGCAGCCGTCCCACCGCTCGTGGTGCCAGCGGGCAATGCTGTAAGCCGTCTGGAGCAGAGGCTCGGTGTTGAAGTTCTCCAGCTTGCTCAGCATCTCCGCGCCGATGGTGGTGTGGGTCTTGATGACCTCGAACTCCTCCTTGGTCAGGCGGCCGGGTTTGTTCAGGATCTTCTCGTCGATGGCGATCTTGCCGATGTCGTGCAGGGCTGCAGCCAGCGGGATATTATCCTGCATTTCGGAGGTGATGTGGTAGCGGTTGGGCCGTTCCAGCAGCTTTTCCAGCACCCGTTCGGTCAGGCGCTGGATGTGCTGGACATGCAGCCCGCTCTCACCGTTGCGGAACTCGACCATCTGGCTCAGAACGCCCACCAGCATGGTGGTGTTCTTCTCCCGCTCACGGATCTGCTCCGACAGCAACGTGATCAGCCGCCGCTGTTTTGCGTACAATTTAATGGTATTGAACACCCGGCGGTAGACCACGCGGGAGTCGAACGGGCGGGAGACGTAATCCGAAACGCCCATTTCGTAGGCACGGCGGACGGAGGCTTCGCTGTCCTCACTGGAGATCATGATAACGGGCAGGTCCTCAATGGTGTGGTTGCGGTTCATGAAGTCCAGCACCTCGAAGCCGTCCATCTTGGGCATCACGAGATCCAGCAGCACCAAGGCGATATCCCCCATGTGCTGATGCAGCTTTTCAAGGCACTCCTCGCCGTCGGCAGCTTCCAGAATGCGGTAGTCCCCCCGCAGGATCTCCGAAAGGATGGCGCGGTTCATCTCGGAATCGTCCACGATGAGCACCTGCTGCTTTTGTTCCCGCTTGGAGTTTGCTTCATCGGGCAGGTCCTCCGCACCGGCCATCACGACGCTGTTCTTGCGGAGCTTGGCCTGATACATCAGCCGGTCGGCCTGACGCACCACGGCATCCATGGAGCCGCCGGGCATCTGGACGATGCCGCCTATGCTGGCCGAAAGCCGCATGTGGCTGTAGCCGGGCACGATGGCATCGTGGATCTTTTCGCGGATCAGCTCCAGCTTGACTTTGAAGTAATCCTCCGGGATGCCGGGCAGCACCAGCAGAAATTCGTCGCCGCCGAAGCGCACCAGTGCATCGGTCTGGCGGATGCAGCTCCGCACGATGTTAACGGCGGTCTTCAGCGCCATATCACCGGCGTGGTGGCCGTAGGTATCGTTGTAGACCTTGAAGTCGTCGAGATCCATCAGCGCCACGCCGGTGGGGCCCTTCATCCCCCGGACGATCTCCTCATAGTAGCGGCGATTGTACACATCGGTCAGGACATCGTGGTAAAGCTTGGTGTTGTAGCCGGAGATCGCGCTGAACAGGGCCTCGGTGTCGTCCGGGTCAATGATGGTATCGCTGTGCATCCGCTGCAGCAGTTCCAGCACGAAGGGATCCCCGTCCACTTCCAGATATCTGGCCGTCACCTGTACGATATCTGGTGCAAAGTATTCCAGTTTTACACGCTGATCGTGGTTCTCATAGGCGCTTTTCACGGCACAGTGGCGGCAGCGGCGGCTCTTGTAGCGGCAGGCATAGCACAGATCTTCGCCGTTGGGGTCGGAGCGCGCTCCCTCCTCGATCCGTGCAATGGCGTCCCTGTCCAGCAGCCGCACATCGGTGTACAATTGCTGTAGGTCGCGGAGCATTGCCTGAACTTCCTGCATCGTCTTCATCTTTGCCGCTCCCCATGCCTTTCTATGCTGCTTTGCCAAAACGCAAAGCAAATCTCTGGTATTTTTAGGATATATACTCATTATAAACGGTTTTCCGGCAAATGGAAGGGCTTTCTTGAAACTTTTCCGCAAAAGAGAGGGATTTCGTTGGGTTTTTCGGAAAAAAGCCAATTTTTTCGGTGCAAACAGTAGCCCCACAGAGGAAAAAGTGCTATAATGGCTTATATATCACCGTTGACGATACAGGGGGATTTTTGTACATGACGCTCGAAGAATGCTACACCGCCATGGGCGCGAATTATCAGGATGTGCTCAAGCGGTTCTATAAGTCGGATATGATCCGCCGCTTTGTCAAAATGTTTTTGCAGGACGACAGTTTCCGTCTGCTGACCGACGCCATGGCCAAGCAGGACGTGAAAGAGGCGTTCCGTGCCGCGCACACCCTGAAGGGCGTCTGCCTCAACCTCGGCTTCGACAACCTCAGCTCCCCGGCGGTAGCCCTGACGGAGATTCTCCGCGCAGGAACGTTTGAGGGCGCTGCGGAGCAGTATGCTATCGTGAAAACCGAATACGACCGCACCATCAAGGCCATCAAGGCCCTTGATTAAGGTGCGCATTCTGAGCCACGGGGTCACCGGGGCTCTTTTTTACGGGGTCCGGGCCGGAGATGCCCGCCCCGCGCAGGAGAAGCAAACAGTATGAAACTTCATTTTCGTTCTTTGGTCAGCATCGCACTGAGTGCTGCGCTCTTGCTGGGCTGTGTGGGCTGCGGCGGCGCCCCCAAGGCAGCCACCACCATCACCGTCTGGACCTACTACAGCGGCGACCAGCTCACCAGCTTCAATGAGCTGGTGGACGAATTCAATTCCACCGTCGGGCAGGAAAAGCACATCGTGGTCAAAAGCTCCAGCCAAGGCAGCGTGACCGATCTTGAGACCAATGTGCTGGCCGCTGCCAAGGGCGAAGTGGGCGCGGCCGCCCTGCCTAACATCTACGCCGGCTATGCGGATATGGCCTACGACCTCGACCAACTCGGCGAGGTCGTGGATCTGGCCCCCTACCTGACGGATAAGGAAAAGGCCGCCTACGTGGACGGCTTTTTAAAAGAGGGCGACCTGATGAACAACGGCGAGCTGAAGGTCTTCCCCGTGGCGAAATCCACCGAGCTGTTCTACCTGAACGCGACCGACTGGGCCCCCTTCGCCGCCGCCACCGGCGTGACCTATGACGACCTTGCCACCGTGGAAGGCGTGACCGAAGCAGCCCACAAATATTACGACTGGACCGACGCCCAGACCGACACCCCCAACGACGGCAAGGCTTTCTTCGGCCGCGACGCGCTGGCGAACTACCTGCTCTGCGGCGCGCAGGAGCTGGGCGTGACCATCTTCGATGCCGAGAACGGCGTCATGACCCTGAACCTTGACAAAGACGTGATGCGCAAGCTGTGGGACAACTACTATGTTCCCTTCCTCAAGGGTTGGTTCGGGGCCAGCGGCCGCTTCCGCAGCGATGACGTGAAGACCGGCAACCTGCTTTCCTACGTAGGTTCCTCGTCCAGTTCCACCTTCTTCCCCAAGCAGGTGCTGACCAGTGACACCGAGAGCCACGACATTGAGATGGCGGTCCTGCCCTGCCCCAGCTTCTCTGGCTGCGCCCCCGTTGCCGCCCAGCAGGGTGCCGGCATGATCGTGACCAAGGGCACCGATGCCCAGATCGAAGCCAGCGTGGAATTTTTGAAGTGGTTCACCCAGCCGGAAAATAACATTGCCTTCTCGGTCAGCTCCGGTTACCTGCCCGTGACCCACGCCGCCGCCAGTCTCGACGCCATCCGGTCCAGCGGGCTGGAGCTGTCCGACTCCATCACCACGGTGCTGGATCTCTCACTGAATGCCGTAGAGAACGACGGCTTGTACACCACCCACGCCTTCCCGAAGGGTTCCACGGCCCGCAACAAATTGCAGTCCGCCATGGAGGACGCCGCCGAAGCCGACCGCGCCACGGTCGAGGAGCGGATCGCCGCCGGGCAGACCCCCGAAGAAGCCGAGGCTGAATTCTTGACCGACGACTATTTTGACCAGTGGTACGAGGCCACCCGCACCACGCTGGAAGCCTTTGCAGGCTGAACGGATCATTTGATTTGAAAGGAGCACCCGCCCTATGGGGATCTTATCCCAGCGCACCCCGCCGAAGAAACGCCGCGAGCGTTCCATCTTCGGCTCCATCTTCAACGCCCTGATGCTGGTGGTGCTCGTCGAAGTTCTGCTGCTGGTCGCATCCATCTACCTCATGCAGGTGGGGCCGCAGTTGAACCAGAACGCCGAGGATATCCTTGCCATGCAGGTAGAGACCCGCAGCGGCTACATCCAGTCCCAGTTGAACGATGCGCAGGAGCTTTCCTCCCTGACCAGCCAGATCAACACCCTGACGCAGGAACTGCTGGACAGTGGTGCCATCGACCTTGCCACGCTGGACAGCAGCAGCGACGCGGCTTACCCTCTGCTGGCGGCCGTCACCCCCAAGCTGATCTCTACCCTGCGCTCCAAGTCGGTGACGGGCATCTACCTCATCCTGAACACCCACGACCTGAACGAGCGGGCCAGCGGCGACCGGCTGCCCTCTGTCTACCTGCGGGATCTTGACCCCGACTCTCCGCCGCCGGAAAACAACTCGGACCTGACGTTCGAGCGGGCCCCCGCCAGACTGGTGCAGACCCAGAACATCGCCACGGATAAGGCGTGGAAGCCCGCCATCACCTACCGCTCCCTCGGCACAGGGGGGCTGCTCTACCCGGCGTTCCAGACCGCCTATGACGCGGAAACCAAGCTGGATGCCACTGCCTACGGCCACTGGACCACCAGCCTCTACGTCGTCAACGGCGATGACCGTCAGGCCATCGCTTACAGCCTCCCTCTCATCCTGCCGGACGGCACCGTTTACGGCGTGGTGGGCGTGGAGCTTCTGACCAGCTATCTGACCGAAAAACTGCCCTACAACGAGCTGCACACATCCAATTCCGGCAGTTACGCCCTGTGCTATTCGGGCACCACCCTCAATGCAGACACCCTCACGCTCACGGCGTTTCCGGTGATGAACAGCGGCGGGCTGGATCTCAGCACCGGCCTCCAACTGACGCGGACAGATGCAGACTGCTTCCGCTTTTCCAAGAACAACGTCTCTTACATCGCTTCCCTCGTTCCGCTGGAGGTTTACAGCCGAAACGCCCCCTTCTACGGGGAGCACTGGTGTCTGGTGGGCATCGTGCCCTCCTCCGCCCTCTTCGCCTTTGCCCAGCGGGTGCAGCAGCTGCTGTTTTTGACCGTGCTGCTCACCCTCATCGCGGGCTTTGGGGCCAGTTGGCTGGTCAGTGAGCGGATGTCCAAGCCCGTGGCCCAGCTCTCGGCGGAAGTGGCCAAGGCGCAAAACGCGGCGGCACTGCCCCAGCTTTCCACCACCGGCATCGCCGAGGTGGACCAGTTTGCTTCCGCCATCAGCCAGCTTTCTTCGGATATGCTGGCCTCCTCCACCCGCTTTCTGCGGATCATGGAGATGGCCAGTGTGGAGCTTGCAGGCTATGAGCTGCGCAGCGACAGCGTTTATGTCACCGACAACTTCTTCCGGATGCTCGGCGTCCAAACGCCTGACCCCCTGACCCCCTCTTCCTTCCGCGCCGCCCTCTCAGCGGTGGCCCACAGCAGCCTGTACCGCACCACTTCCATCGGCAGTTCCATTTTCACCATTGCGCAGCCGGACGGCAATGTGCAGTACATCGTCCTCCGCATCACCCGCATTGTGGCACAGACGCCCTCGGAGGTGGGTCTGCTGGAGGATGTCACCTCCGCCATTCTGGAGCAGCAGCGCATCGAGCGTGAGCGCGATTACGACATCCTGACCGGCCTGTACAGCCGTCAGGCCTTCAACCGGGTCTGCGCCGATCTCTTCGCCCATCCCGACCGGCTGCGCTGCGCGGCCCTGCTGATGATGGACCTCGACAACCTCAAGCACATCAACGACACCTACGGCCACGACTGGGGCGACCAGTACATCCGCCAGACCGGTCAGTGCTTCGCCGCCAACACCCCCAAGGGCACCGTCTGCTCCCGCCTGTCCGGCGACGAGTTCCTGCTGCTGTTCTACGGGTACGACTCGCAGGACGCCATCCGCAAAGAGTTGAGCACCCTGAACGGGGCCCTGCGGGCCAGTTGTTCCACCCTGCCCAACGGCAAGACGCTGAACATTAGCATTTCCGGCGGCGTGGCGTGGTTCCCGGAGGACGGCACCGACCTCAAGACCTTGAAGAAGTACGCCGACTTTGCGATGTATCAGGTCAAGCAGTCCCACAAGGGCCACACCGGCGACTTTGACATCGGCGTGTACCACCGGGAGGAGTACGCCGCCCAGACCCAGCGCGAGTTCGAACAGTTGCTGCGGGAGGAACTGGTGACCTACTATTTCCAGCCCATCTTCTCGGCCCACAGCGGGCGGGTCGCCGCCTACGAGGCGCTGATGCGGGTGAACATGCCCACCATCACCTCCCCCTCGCAGGTCATGACGCTGGCCCACGAGCTGGACCGGCTGTACGACATCGAGCGGATCACCCTGTTCAAATCCGGCGAGACCTACGAGCAATTGCAGCAGAAGGGTCTGCTCCAGAATGGAGCCTTCCTCTTCGTCAACTCCATCGCCAATGTCAGCCTGACCCCCGCAGATGTGGCCAAATATCAGCGCCGTTTCCCCGAACTGCTCAAGTATCTGGTGGTGGAGATCACCGAACAAGAGGATCTGGACCGCGATTCTCTGGAACGGAAGCGGAACGTGCCGGGCTTTTCCGGCTCCTTCGCGCTGGATGATTACGGCAGCGGCTACAGCAACGAGCTGAACCTTCTGGCGCTGGCTCCCCGGTACATCAAGATCGACATTTCCATCGTCCGCGGCATCGACACCGACCGCGACAAACAGCAGATCGTTTCCAATATCGTAGACTATGCCCACGCCCGCAGTATGCAGCTGATTGCGGAGGGCATTGAGAACGACGCCGAACTGCGCAAGGTCATCGACCTCGGCGTGGACCTGCTGCAGGGCTTCTACCTCAGCCGCCCCGCTGCAGTGCCTGCCCCCCTCGCGCAGCCCGCACTGGATACCATCCGCAGGATCCACACCCGGAATTCCAGTGCCGGGTGATCGGCAGCAGCTTCCTCAGTGCTTTCCCAGCTGCCAGAACGCAACGGCGCTGGCGGCGGCGACATTCAGCGAATCGACGCCGTGGGACATGGGGATCTTGACCGTGTAATCACAGGCGGCAATGGTGGAGTGGGCCAGCCCGTCGCCCTCGGTGCCCAGCACGATGGCAAGCTTCGGCTCGGCGGCAAGAGCCTCGTCGTCGATGCTCACCGAGCGGTCGCTCAGGGCCATGGCCGCGGTCTTAAAGCCGAGGGCATGGAGCTGCGCCAGCCCCTTTTCGGGCCAGTCGGCGGGCGTTTCGCCAAGCTGCGCCCACGGCACCTGAAACACCGTGCCCATGCTCACCCGCACCGCGCGACGGCAGAGCGGGTCGCAGCAGGAGGGGTTGATGAGGACGGCGTCCATGTTCAGCGCCGCCGCACTACGGAAGATTGCCCCCACGTTGGTGGAATCCACAATGCCTTCCAGCACCGCCACCCGCTTAGCGTCCCGGCAAAGCTCCTCCACGCTGCGGGGAGCCGGGCGGCGGAAGGCGCAGAGCACGCCCCGCGTCAGCTCAAAGCCGGTCAGCGCGGCCAGCAGCTCCCGGTCTGCGGTGTAGACCGGCGCATCCCCGCAGCGGGTCAGGATCTCCGCCGCCGGGCCGGTGATCTGTTTGCGCTCCATGAGCAGCGAAACGGGCCGGTATCCGGCATCCAGCGCACGGGAGATCACCTTGGGGCTCTCGGCGATGAAGATGCCTTTTTCCGGCTCCAGCCGGTTCCGGAGCTGGTTCTGCGTCAGGCGGGCGTAGGGGTCCAGCTCCGGCGCGTGAAAATCGGTGATCTCGACGATGTTCGGCATAAAAATTCCTCCTTCGGTTCCTTGATGGCTCTATTGTAGCACAACCGGCGCTCCATTGCAAAAGCATGGCTGCCATGTGGGATTTACATGGTCGTTCTTGCCAAAAATCGCGTTCAGATTTTGACAAATCCGACAAATTGCGTTATCATAGACTGGAACTTGTGAAGAGGGGGAAATTTTCGTGTCCATCAGCAAAAAACTGTCCCACAACGGGCAGATGTCCGAAGCGTTCTGCACCGCGATGTTCCTGTCGCTTTCCGGCGGATTGCAGGATGTTTACACCTATTTGTATCGCGGCAAAGTTTTCGCCAACGCTCAGACCGGCAACATCGTGCTGTGCGGCGTGAAGCTGGTCGAAGGCGACTGGGGGGCCGTGTTGCACTATCTGGTGCCGCTCTGCTTCTTCGCGCTGGGCGTTTTTGCGGCGGAACTGCTGCGCCAGAAATTCCGGCAGATGCAGCGGCTCCACTGGCGGCAGTTGGTGGTGCTGTGCGAAATTTTGATGCTCTTCGTGGTGGGCTTCTTCCCGCAGGAATGGAATCTGGTGGCCAACGCCCTCGTCTCCTTCGCCTGTGCGATGCAGGTACAGGCCTTCCGTAAGGTGAACGGCTACGCCTTTGCCAGCACCATGTGCATCGGCAACCTGCGCAGCGGCATGGACTCTCTGTGCAGTTGGCTCGTGGCGGGCAACCGCACCGCCAAGGACAAGGCGCTCCACTACTTCGCCATCATCTTCCTGTTCGCGCTGGGCGCAGCCCTCGGCAGCGTGGCGCTGAATTTCTGCAGTGCCAAGGCCATCTGGTTCTCCTGCCTTCTGCTGACCGTCAGCTTCGGGCTGATGTTCTTCAAAGAGGACATCGAGGAGATCAAAGAGGATCTTGAAAAGCTGGAAGCAAAGCATTGACCACTCCATCTCCCCACCGGGCTGCGTCTAGCCTTATACTGCCTATTCCGCACGATGCGGGCTGATTTTCCGTTTTTGGCACTGATTTTTCATTGCGCTGCTCGGCTTAGTATGGTATACTGACTCTATGTGTTGAAACTTCCGGCGGCAGCCCACGGTGTAACAGCCGCCGCCGGGTTTGTTACAAAGAATAGGAGCAACGAATGAAAAAAGGATTTGACAACGACAAATACCTTCAGATGCAGTCGGAGCACATCCGGGAGCGGATCGCACAGTTCGACAACAAGCTGTATCTGGAATTCGGCGGCAAGCTGTTCGATGACTACC
>ERZ857775.3514-NODE-3514-length-12684-cov-10.387283_pt1 | contig 12684 bp, 9 predicted proteins | sample MGYA00519698_ERZ857775 | MGnify/ENA primary metagenome ERZ857775 (study PRJEB31778, sample SAMEA3449363) | human gut metagenome | biome: human gut; feature: human-associated habitat; material: faeces | place: United Kingdom | collected 2010/2012 ...
ATGTCCAGGAAGCGTCCGAAGGCTTCCATCTGTTCTTGTCTGGTATGTGACATAAGTCTCTTTATTTAAAAGTTGATGCAAAGATATGACTAATAATTCATCCCGAAGTTCCAAAGCGGAATAATATTCCCATAACCGGTTTCAATATCGTCTTTCACAATATATCCTTCTTGTGCTTTAGCAATCTGTTGCTGTCCTTTGTTTTTTCCTCCTATTTCGAATGTTCTTTCTCCAATTTGAAAATCAGAAATCTTGGAAGATATAACATCCTGTTTCACTCGCATCTGATTATAAAAGAATGTTTCACGGATATTACCAATATTGGAATTTTCTCTTCCTAACGCATAAATGAGATTAGTATTATCAAGATATATTTTTTCTACTTTTCCTAACCCTCTGATTCCACCTGTATCATCCCTAACCTGAGCTATCATTCCCGCTTTCTCAATATAAAGTAAGTAATCGCTTAAATAATTACGACTTACTCCGATGATGTCAGCGAGTTTCTGCATGACAGGTTTAAATGGGACGCTTTTGGCAATAATCATCAACAATTGTTTGAGTTTTCGCCCTGTCGAGACATTCATATTAGCGTATTGAGGAATGTCATTCTCCATGGTTTGATTGATTACTTGGTTTAACTCAATTTCAAAAGTGGTATCTTTGCTAAACGGGTAATAGCCGTGTCGTATATATTCAGCGAATAGCGGAAGAGGATGTGCTATTCCCGGAATTTCAACTTTATGCTCCAGTATTTCTTCTAATGAGTAGGCTGGTACATGAATTTGATGGAACATACTTAAATATTCTCTGAAAGACAGTCCTTGCATTTCATAGATTGGTGCACGTCTGCTCAAATCTGCCGTTCCTTTATAAATATCCAGAATAGAGGAACCGGTAAAAAGAACTTGCATATCCGGATAAGAATCGAATATCTGCTTTAATTCACGAGACCAATTAGGATATTTGTGTATTTCATCAATGAATAAATGTTTGCCGCCTTGTTTGCTGAATTTGTCCGTTAGGTCAATCAGGGAATTATCGGCAAAATACATATTGTCTGCTGAAACATATAATGTATCTTTCGGATTCATGTTCTGCTTGATATGTTGCAGGAACATGGTGGTTTTACCTACTCCGCGTGGTCCGACAAGTCCGAGCATATGGCTGCCCCAATTTATTTCAGCATACTTGTATCGGATGAAATCGGTACTTGTAGCTTTAAGGAGTTTATTGAAGTTTTCGTATAATCTGTCCATGGTTGGCATATATTTATATGCAAATATACATTAATTGCACAACAAAAGTGCAGAAAACTATTAATTTCTGCACTTTTGTTGTGCAATTGATGGATTGACGCAATGAAAACAACTTTTCTATGACTTTGAATTAATCTTTAGGTGAGTTGTTATATTTCATTGTAATAAAATTAATTTAGTTTACGGTGATAGTAAGTCCATCGTTATAATCGAAATTGAACACAAAATTAGGGCTGATATTGAAGTCTACAAATGTTACTTGAAACTTCTTACTTCCCAACTTATGGAATTCATTAAGCTGTAATTCATTATAGGGCAGATAACCATCGAATATTTCAAACCATTGGCTATTCAGAACAACTTCATGTTTGTTTAGGCAATCGATTGCTATGTTTCCAAGATCGCTTTCAAATAAGTCACCTCTGTATTTTCTGTTGCCATTTGCGTAAGCTCTTAATAGACGGGAAAAGTTTGAAAATTCGAATTGTTGCAACAACCATTGATAATCTTCATTGGATATCAAAAGCAAATCGTCATTTATTACTTCATCGCCACCAACTACTTCGAGACCAATACCTCTGTATCCATTGGTTATGGCTTGTTTCATGTTGTAACAGAAAGTATAGATAGCATAATAGCAAGCATAGTCGTGTATAATCTGTTTTTTGAAATTTTCATCGTTTCCGTTATTTATATTCTGTCTGTTCTCGGAATAGTTTACGTTGTCTAACGTGTCTACTCCGGCAGTGTCTTCATCAAGATACCAATTGCTGTTTTGAGGTTGGGATGCCTGAAATTTTTCAGCAGGTTGTAAACAGACCAGCGTAACCAGAACTGCTGCAATGATTGCAGATACGCTGAGTACTATTTTATCTGTAAAGGTTAAAGGAATATGCAGATTGCCCGCATTCCCTTTCTTGCATAGCAGAACGAGTAGCCAAAATATGCCTACTACGGGAACAAGAACGATTAGATACCACCATCCACTTTTTCCGATATCATGCAAGCGGCGTACACTTATTGCCAACGAAGGAACAAAAAGAGCCAATGACGCAAAAGTGAACAGCCAGCCGTAGCCAAGACTCTCATCGTATAGTTTAAAATCTATTCCCAATAACAGGTCGGCACATGAAGTAACGCTGAGGATGATCGAATAAAACAGTATATATAACCAATACTGTTTTCTTGTTGCTATACCACTAAAATCAGCATACTGTTTCAGAATAACGTTGGTAAAATAGTGAGATAAGAATGAAGTTCTTTTCACCTCCTTGTTATCCTTTATTTGTAATGATTTATCTTTATCTTTTTGCTTTTCTTCTAGCCATTCACCACAGTATTTACACTTCTTAGCTACAGCCAAGATCGTTTCCCCGCAATAAGGGCATTTTTTTATATCTTTTTCCATAAGGCTTATTTTTTTTGAAGTGAAGAAATTTTATACCGAACTTCTCTATTCTCATTAACAAAGAATGAAACCTTGACACTAAGTGTCTCTTCTTTCTTTTCATTACTGAATTGATAGGTGAAATTGGTTCCATCTATTCTATTGATAGTGTAATTTCTGATTAAGGGGTAGTTGTCATTACGCAGTTGCTCCAAGTACCGTTTTCCAGCATTTATTTCCGGGCTTTCACTATCTGCCATTGCTTGATATACGGATTCTGTAGATTTGGCTCCCAATTTTATTTTAATTCTATTGTACGTGTTCAAATCGATTTCTCCTTTACGTAGCCTTTCTTGTGCTATACGGAGTTTTTGGGCGTTAGCTATCATCTCTTTATATACAGGACTGTCGGCAGGTGTTGACTGTTTTTTAAGACCTAATTTTGCTTTTATGTATTCTTGGGTTTTGGATGATTCTTTTTGTATATCATATTTGTTGTTTAGAAAGTCTTGCTGGCATAAAAAAGTCATCATGTCTATGCGAAAAAGATGGTCTTGCTCGCTTTGGTCCTTATCGTTTTTAGTTGGGTGGCATACCCCAACTAATTTTCCATTCAAATAGGCATTTTTATTTATTACTTGATATTGGGGAAACAGTGAATTTACTTGATAGTGTTCTTCTTTAGGGTATGTGCGGTCTACTTTTTCCCATTTGCCTTTTTTGTCGTACAACCATTCCCATGTTTGAGCAGCTCGGATTAAATACAAAGAATCGGCTATTCTTTCTTGTTCTATTTTTATGATTTCATTAACTTTTTGAATGGAATCAGTTCTTTGCAGTTCGAGTTCTTTCTTGATGATATCCTGCTCTATTCTTTTTTTTATTTTCTCTAATTCTTTAGATTTCCTTTTTAGGCTTTCCATTGATTCTCCTGAATAGAATATAGGGAAATTATATGTGTAAGGATTATCAATAGCCATTCCAATATCATCTAAAGATGTACTTTTGTATAACTTATTATCTATTACTTTCAAAAGTGAATCTTTTGTGTTTTGTAATTGCCGAGAGAATGCTTCTGTTTTATCTTTCTTAGACTTAATCAATTTTGATAAATCCATTATTTGTGCATTCGTCTTGCACACTCCCATACAGAGAAATATGCATATTAATAAAGACTTTCCCATATTTACCAGTATCTTAACCAAAACTCGTTAAACAAATCGCTTTCCGAATCTTGCTGTTCATAATCATTTAAATCTCCCAGGCAGAATGGAGTATATCCGTTCTCTTTACATTCGCTTGTCAGCATAGACGGCATTTCATCTAAGGCGGTGATTAGTGTATAATGTCTTTTGGCATCAGGCATATACTCTTCACATACTTGGTCGAAAATAGCCTTGTATCGCGCTAACTGATTATGGTGAGTCGATGTATATGCTTTGTTTTCAATCAAAACGGTATGAAGTTCTTCTTTCCCATTGTACGTTATATGTATATTGGCCCAAAGATCAATATATTTCCATTGTTTCCAAGTTTCAACGGAGATCACTTGCACGTCGTCTGTCATTGCGATGTTAATCAGTTTGCCAAGAATCTTTCTGCAATATTGGTAAAGGATAGGTTTCTCTTTACTGTATTGTTGCATAGATCTACGTAATGTCCATGAAAGAATAAAGTCTATCATGGTTTCTTTTTGAGAATCTCCTTCGGAGGAATCTTTCATTAGTAATGATACCTTTTCCATGTTTTATATAGTTTTAAATTAATGTACAGGTACAAAAAAAGAGCGTAAACTAACTTTTATCCTTATTTATTCGCTTAGGCTCTCGCATTGCCTGAATCTCAAATAAGGTAAAAGCAGTCCACGCCCTATTCGGGTGTGAACGCTACTTTAACCTACTATCCTGAGATTCATTTTAAATTTGCGAGATTTAAGCGAACGGGATAATACGTCTTAACGTTCAATCAATATGTCTGAAAATCTTTGTTCTCTGTTTCTTACTACTTGTTTTTAATGGTTGTATATCGCAAAACTAAGAAACATTTTTTAGAATTGAAAGAATCTTATCAGAAAAGATGACCGGACTGCTTTAATATTTACTAATGAATACTCATTTCAATGCACCTATGATGATATTCATTGATATAGTTGATGCATTCTTTGAATCATTGTCCCGATTTGAGTTCTGAACCATTGAGGCTCTAGGACTTCTACAAAATCTCCGTGCGATAGGATAGCCTGACAGAAATCATAAGTAGGGCGCAATATATAATCAAAAATGGAATAATCGTTATGCGTTTCGCTCTCTTTTTGAGAGTGATGTAGCGGAAGAGAACGAAAGTATTTACATTGATTCCCGTAGATTTTTATTCTGATTTTTTCTACGTCATATTCTTCATCAACAATAACCCCGAAACTGTTATCGAAGTAGACTTCAGGGTTAAAAGTTTGAGGATACTCGAACGATAAGTCTGTTTGTTCCATTTCAAGTATCCGGTCGAGGGAGTAGATCAATACTTTGTCATAATACGGACTTCTTGCTGCCACATACCAACGTTGTTTAAAGGCCTTTATACAATAAGGCTCAATTTGAAATGTACATGATTTATCCTGCCAATGACCTTGATATGTTATTTCCAGCGTTATATGATTGTCTATTGCTTCAATGATTGGTATCAAATACTGTTCTCCTGAAGGATATTCTTCCAATAGTATTTTATCTCTTAATTTATGGCTTTCGTTAAGGACTGTATTGACTGCAAATATATTTAATAGCCATTTTCTGAGTCCTTCCTTTTTGAGTTCTTCGGTGTTTTCTATATAATAATTGCATCCGTTGTGTCTATCGCATTCTATGTTTATGTCGAATAGTTCTTCAATGGCTTTTCGGTGATTGTGAAAAGTTCTATTGGGGATTTCCTCTCCGTTACTCATTTCACACCGCAGCCATTTACGGTTTATCTCTTCTAGTGTTATTGTTCCGGCCCGATAGATTGTATCTACTAACCAGAGATATTTATTAAAAAGATCTTTTGCCATAAAGAAATTAGTCTTATCCGTTTTATATTAGTGTTGCAAATATCGGGATACTATGTGCCAAAACAAGGCACAATCTAAAATTATTTCTTTTTCCACTCCCTATACGAAATCAGTAGTCCTACCACCTCCGAATAATTTTTCCTACCACTTTCTATTTTGTTACCTTTCAGATAGAGGTCGTATATCCAATCCTGAACAGCACCGACAACCGGACTATATTTGACCGCCCAATACGCTTGATTCTCTTTTGCCAATTCAATTATTTCAGGTCGGATACGTTCAAGCAGTTGAGTGTATTCTTCTTCCGGCAATAACCTGTATGCATTTCCCAATACATGACCGAGCACAGAGAAATAACCGGAAAAACGAATACCCATCGCTTGGGAACGGGTACATATCTGATAGGCATAAAAATTAGCTTCCGCTTCGCTGGTGATACCCAATAAATGGGCAAGTTCATGCGCATAAGTGGCAGGATAATTGACAGGAAGTAAATCTCCATTCAACGTAAACTCACAAAAGAAAGGTCCCATGCTACCCGTTACCCCTACCATTGAGATAAACGGAGTGAACAGCATTGTTTTCGCTTTGAGATAATTATGTGGAGGACGGTGTACGCCCAGACTGTCACTCAGTTGATGATATAACCGTATGCTTTCTTCACGTACCAGCTTCTCATTGATACTGGTTACGGGGGTATATGAATGGTTCAATAAGTCGATATATTCATTGACAAACGTTTGGAAATTCTCTTTATTGTATTCAGTATAAGGAATTTCCGTCCGTTGATAGAAATTCTTCTGAGAATAGTTAAGCCCCCAAGCGAGATAAAACCAGACATAAATCCACAGAAGATATTCACCGTCATTCAGAAGGATCTTCTTCCAACGTAACTTTTTATGAAGACGAGCGTAGAAAGGATAGGCTATAATCCCTATGATACTGAGAAAGATAAATAAATCTCCTAGCGCGAACGGAATCCATCGGGAGAAAAATGACAGGCAGTAAGATATGACAGGGTAAATCGTGCGTGCATATATTTCTCCCATAAACGGCAACATCTGAGTGAGCCATACCAACAACAGCAAACTGCCTAAAATGATATATCGAATCGTCCGCTTTCTTTTTTTCATACGTCTCGGCTATTTTCAAAGAACAAAAGTACTGATTCTTGCGCCTATATTCTACTTATTTATTAATTTTGCACCCGTATTTCGCAAACTTTCGCAATAAATAAATTTATTATATACATAAAGCAATATGGAATTAGCAAGTAAGTACAATCCCGCTGATGTGGAGGGAAAGTGGTACCAGTATTGGCTGGACAATCATTTATTCAGTTCTAAACCCGATGGTCGTGAACCTTACACCATCGTCATTCCTCCTCCTAATGTCACTGGTGTGCTGCACATGGGACATATGCTTAATAATACCATTCAGGATATTTTGGTTCGTCGTGCCCGTATGGAAGGCAAGAATGCGTGCTGGGTTCCGGGCACCGATCATGCTTCTATTGCGACAGAGGCGAAGGTGGTGAACAAACTAGCCGCGCAAGGTATCAAGAAAACCGATTTGACTCGTGACGAGTTCCTGAAGCACGCTTGGGACTGGACGGATGAACATGGAGGTATTATCCTGAAACAGCTTCGCAAGCTCGGTGCATCCTGCGACTGGGATCGTACTGCCTTTACTATGGACGAAAAACGTAGTGAGAGTGTTATCAAGGTATTCGTAGATTTGTTCGATAAAGGCTTGATCTATCGCGGAGTCCGTATGGTGAACTGGGACCCGAAAGCGCTGACCGCTCTTTCGGACGAAGAAGTCATCTACAAAGAAGAACATGGGAAACTGTATTATCTCCGTTATAAAGTAGAAGGTGATCCGGAAGGCCGTTATGCGGTAGTGGCAACTACCCGTCCGGAAACGATCATGGGTGATACGGCAATGTGTATCAATCCTAACGACCCGAAAAATGCATGGCTGAAAGGGAAGAAAGTAATTGTTCCGTTAGTGAACCGTACTATTCCTGTGATTGAAGATGAATATGTGGATATCGAGTTCGGTACAGGTTGTTTGAAAGTAACTCCCGCTCATGATGTAAACGACTATATGCTGGGTGAAAAATACAATCTTCCCAGTATTGATATCTTCAATGATAACGGAACGTTGAGTGAAGCCGCCGGTATGTATATCGGTATGGATCGTTTTGATGTCCGCAAACAGATTGAGAAAGATCTCGAAGCTGCCGGTCTGCTGGAGAAAACAGAAGCCTATACAAATAAGGTAGGTTACTCGGAACGTACCAACGTAGTGATCGAACCGAAACTATCTATGCAATGGTTCCTCAAGATGCAGCATTTTGCAGATATGGCCTTGCCTCCTGTGATGAATGATGAATTGAAATTCTATCCTGCAAAATATAAGAATACTTATCGCCATTGGATGGAAAACATCAAAGACTGGTGTATCAGTCGTCAGTTGTGGTGGGGACATCGTATTCCCGCTTATTTCCTGCCGGAGGGTGGTTATGTAGTGGCCGCTACTCCGGAAGAGGCATTGGCGAAGGCAAAAGAAAAGACAGGCAATGCCGCTTTGACGATAGACGATCTTCGCCAGGACGAGGACTGTCTGGATACTTGGTTCTCTTCATGGTTGTGGCCTATTTCTTTGTTTGATGGTATCAACAATCCGGGTAACGAAGAAATCAAGTACTATTATCCGACAAGTGACCTGGTGACAGGCCCGGATATTATTTTCTTCTGGGTAGCCCGCATGATTATGGCAGGTTATGAATATGAAGGAAAAATGCCGTTTAAGAACGTTTACTTCACGGGTATCGTTCGTGATAAGTTAGGGCGTAAGATGTCAAAGTCACTCGGTAACTCTCCCGATCCGCTCGAATTGATTGACAAATATGGTGCTGACGGCGTACGTATGGGAATGATGTTGTCTGCTCCCGCTGGCAATGATATCCTTTTCGATGATGCGCTTTGCGAACAGGGACGTAACTTCTGCAACAAGATTTGGAATGCTTTCCGTCTGATTAAAGGATGGACAAACGGTATGGGTTCCGTTCCCATTCCCGCTGATGCACATTTGGCTGTTCAATGGTTTGATCAAAGACTGGATGCGGCGGCTGTTGAAGTAGCCGATCTTTTCTCTAAATATCGTTTGAGTGAAGCGTTGATGTTGGTTTATAAGCTGTTCTGGGATGAATTTTCTTCTTGGTTGCTGGAAATAGTGAAACCGGCTTACGGGCAACCTGTAAATGGTTTTATTTATGATATGGTTCTTAGCTCTTTCGAACGTCTGCTTGAAATGCTTCATCCTTTCATGCCGTTTATTACAGAAGAACTGTGGCAGCAACTGCGTGAACGTAAACCGGGTGCCAGCTTGATGGTAACCCAAATGTTCGAGCCGAATGAAGTGAATGAGAAATTCCTGCAAGAGTTTGAGGTTGCTAAGGAAATTATCAGTAATGTTCGCAGTATCCGTTTGCAGAAGAATATTGCCATGAAAGAACAACTTGAATTGCAGGTTGTAGGCAGTCATCCGGTAGAGAAGATGAATCCGGTTATCATTAAGATGTGTAATCTTTCTTCTCTTACAGTAGTGGAGAGCAAGCCGGAAGGGGCAGCTTCCTTCATGATCGGAACAACTGAATTCGCCGTTCCATTGGGGAATATGATTGATGTGGAAGCGGAGATCGCCCGTATGGAAGCGGAACTCAAACACAAAGAAGGGTTCTTGCAAGGAGTGTTGAAAAAACTTAGCAACGAGAAATTCGTTAATAATGCTCCGGCAGCTGTTCTTGAATTGGAACGTAAGAAGCAGGCGGATGCGGAAAGTATTATCAAATCTTTGAAAGAAAGTATTGAGGCTTTGAAGAAGGTATAACTTTCTGATACTTTTGGTATATGTAAGGCATCTCAATTAGATTTGGGATGCCTTCTGTTGTTAATTCAATAAGTGCTGTTTCTTCTTAATTAACTTTTAATATTGAATATTTCGTTCCAATCTAAGCTGGAACGAATCAGCTTGATAGAAAGAATTGTAATTAGTGAAGGAGTTTATTTTTCTAACAGCTCTTTTAAGAAATCGTCCAATTCCTTATCCAATCCTTTCAGAAGTTCATCGTTTACCAGTATCGTATCGTCGTCTATTAATAATAATTCGGCTACGGTTTCTTTTTCTTCATCTACCAGAACGAATGAGTAAGGCTTCAAGATGGTAATCTTCTCGAAGTCCCCCGCCTCCTTCATTCTGCACAGGATACTGCGCAAAGAAGGTTCTACATTTTCCAAAAAATCATCACCGTCGTATGTAGCCCATTCTTCTATCATGACGTTGGCTAATTCTTCATCATCATCGTTGTAAACATTAAGTTGCCCCGAAGTCTGGTCCGGTTGGAGGTGGATATCGGTTACTGCTGTTTGTTCACAGTTACAGGTGTATTTAGCGACTGCCTTTTGGATAGCCGATTCGATAATAGATAGTGATTGTTCGCTCAATTTCATGGGGTCCTTCTTTTTGTTAGCTCAAAGGTATAAAAAAAATAAGATTTGATACACGATTTCCTTAAAAATCATCATTAAATCGGCTCATTTGTAGCTTAAGCTTGGATAATTGGGCGTTTCTCTCCTTCAATTCGGTTAAATAGAGGCTGATGTAGAAGTAATTCGGTGCTTCATCGGTATTGATTTTATTGTTGCCGGTATTCTTTTTCAATTCTGTTTTCCGGGCGTGTTGTTGAGCGGTAGTAGCCCATTCTTCCGCTTTTGCCAGACTATCTTTCATCTCGTAATAAACAGCTATATTAAGAGCTGCACGCATCTTTTTCTTTTCGTTTTTAGTCGATTGGTAGGCTTGATTCCAAAGTTCGTATGCTTCGTCCCACGAATTTTCGCGTACATAAATGGCCGCATCGCGCATGGGGACGGAGCCACCGGTATACAGATAACGCTTCCCGTTCTTCCAGATAGGGACAATATATTTTACGGGCACGGTTCCTGCGAACTCAGCAGCCTCTTTCAGCATATCTTTTGTGGGGATGATTTGTGCGGCGGCTTCTGTAGGTGAAATTCCGAAATCTTCCCAGAAAATGCTGTCATTGAGACGGATAGTAGCCATCGGTTTACTCCGTTCGGGCAGGTAGACGGATACCGTTGGATAGACTTTCGCATCTATCGCACCCTGATAACACCCGAATTCCTCCAAGTAACGTACTGTTTTCGTTATTTTGAATTGCAGATTTTCCAAAGCAATAATCAGATCTACTCCCAGATCGGAAGCTAGCTGGCGGACTTCCTCTTGAGAAAGTATACTTTCACGGGAGATTTTATCGTTTGCCCGCAAGGCAGAGTCGCAAATCACCACTTCGTCAAAGTAGTTCTGATGCGCTATCTCTTCCGCCATCGCTTCTGCCGCAACCTTAGGATCGCCATTGGCATAAGCTATGGCACGGCTTATTTCAACTCTATTGTCTTTCGACTTTTTAGTTTGGGGAGTCAGCTTATCGTCCGGTGCATTACTTGTATTATTTACGATGGCCACTTTACGAAGTTGAGGAGGAAAACTCAAATCGGCAGGTTGCAGATAATCAATGGAAATCTGTTCTATACTTTGACAGCTGCCGAATAGTAATAGAAACAGAGAAACGAATGCCAATGAATAAGATTTTGCCATAGTCAATACAATTTAATACATTTAGTAGTTTGAACAAAAGTACTATTTTGAAAGAACAAAAGAAAGCCTCAAACAGTTTTTAACCGTTTAAGGCTTTCTTTTATAATCGGAAGATAGGGAGCGCCGGGTACAAATTCTGTCGTCTGCTTCTTACCTCATTGATCAAAGATTTCTTCCGTGGCAGTTCTTGTACTTCTTACCGCTTCCGCATGGACAAGGATCGTTGCGTCCTACCGTTTTTTCGGCGCGAATCGGTTCGCGTTTCTGCTGTTCGCGGGTATCCTGATTGGCGGCAGCCTGTTGGTTCGGATCGTTCAAATCCTGTTTGTTCTCACGATACTTGCTCATGTCCTGACGTTGTTCCGGAGCAGCCTGACGTACTTCTACCCGACGTGCGGACGGTTCGTCCGGAGCTTCCTGTACAGGAATTTGTCCACGCATCAGGATAGACACAGTCTGGTTGTTGATTTTGTTCACCATTGCGTCAAACAGCGTTACGGATTCCAGTTTGTAAATCAATAACGGGTCTTTTTGTTCGTAGCTGGCGTTCTGTACCGAATGTTTCAGTTCGTCCAGTTCACGCAAGTTCTCTTTCCATGCTTCATCGATCACGTGGAGCAGGATTGATTTCTCGAATGATTTCACCACCTCTTTCGATTCCGATTCGTAAGCCGCTTTCAGGTTGCAAGAGATGTTGTACATACGTTTGCCGTCCGTAATAGGAATCAGGATGTTTTCATACATATGTCCTTGGTTCTCATATACTTGTTTGATAACTGGATTAGCGATTTGAGCCAGACGTTCGGTCTTGCGTTTGAAATTCTCCATCGCAATGTTGAAAGTCTTGTCGGCCAACTTCTCTTTCTTCTCGTTGCGGAACTCTTCCTCTGTGAACGGAGTTTCCATAGCCAACGTTTGGAGCAGTTCCATCTGACAACCCTCGTAGTCATTATTTTCGATGGCATTCGCGCAACGGTCCCAAATCATATTTACGATATCCATACCGATACGTTCACCCATCAGCGCATGGCGGCGTTTCGTGTAGACAACCGTACGTTGCTTGTTCATAACGTCATCGTATTCCAACAGACGCTTACGGATACCGAAGTTGTTTTCTTCTACCTTCTTCTGGGCGCGTTCGATAGAGTTGGAAATCATTTTATGCTCAATCATTTCGCCTTCCTGGAAACCGAGTCTATCCATTACGCTTGCGATACGGTCGGAAGAGAACAGACGCATCAAGTCATCTTCCAGTGATACGAAGAATACAGAAGAACCCGGGTCACCCTGACGTCCTGCACGACCACGCAACT
>ERZ857775.3520-NODE-3520-length-12670-cov-3.361237_pt1 | contig 12670 bp, 9 predicted proteins | sample MGYA00519698_ERZ857775 | MGnify/ENA primary metagenome ERZ857775 (study PRJEB31778, sample SAMEA3449363) | human gut metagenome | biome: human gut; feature: human-associated habitat; material: faeces | place: United Kingdom | collected 2010/2012 ...
AGTTGTGTTTTATTTTATCATAAAAATAATAAAATAAAACACAACTCAACTACAATAGTGTAATCATTTAACATATATTGTCCTGGAAAATCAATTATAAAAGAAAAAGATGAATTTTAACGTTTTTATCGGGTAAACTACATATTATTTTCAACTATTATGTATTTGAAAAATAATAAATTCTTCCTGCCAATAAGAACCGTTATAAGCATACAACATATACGACAAAAAATTCCAATAATTGAAAACAAAAATTATTGAAATCTCATTTCTTGATTTATATCATTGCCCGTCTACCTTTCTTTTTCCACCTTTGCATACATAAATCCAAATCCATCTAACCATTCTGTTATGAAATACTCTGGTGTGATATTCGACTTTAACGGTACATTGTTCTGGGATACTCCCTTACACAATAAAGCTTGGAACATGTTTCTGGAAAAACGGGGCATGCATTTGTCCGATCATGAGTTCTTCGCCACCTTTCACGGAAAGAATAACAGGGATATTTTCAACAGTCTTTTCCAACGCGAACATTCGGCAGAAGAGATACGTGCGCTCGTTGATGAAAAAGAGACTTTATACCGGCAATTATGCCTGGAAATCGAAATGATGCTGGCACCGGGTGCTCCTGACTTCCTCGATTTTCTTCAAGAAAGAAAGGTTCCGTTCACCATTACCACCGCTTCCGACAAAGAGAATGTGGACTTCTACTTCGAGCATTTGGGAATAGGCAAATGGTTCGATTACGACAGGATAGTGTACAACAACGGACAGATAAAAGGAAAACCCGATCCACAAATTTACCGGATTGCCATGTCGGTGATTGGAAAACAACCGGACGAAGTAATTGTTTTTGAAGATGCTGTTGCCGGACTTCAGGCGGCCAAGAATGCGGATGCAGGATGTATCATCGCTGTTAACTCGAATAATGACGATTATTCCGACTGGACAGATTATCTAATTATTCGTAATTTTGATGAAGCAGACCGTAATCTGATCGTCTAATGCCACCCGTATATCCGCAGGGATGCGTATCTTTGTACGAACTTACAAAGCGATAAAGACACGGAAGTGCCGCCTTACAACGATGAAGAAAGATAATTTTACACAGATGACTACCGCTCCCATTCCGGGATTAATCGGTAAACTGGCCGTACCGACAATTATCAGTATGCTGGTCACCTCCTTTTATAATATAGCAGACACTTATTTCGTCGGGAAGATCAACACACAGTCGACAGCAGCAGTAGGCATCGTGTTCTCCGTCATGTCTATCATTCAGGCTGTGGGATTTTTTTTCGGACACGGATCGGGAAACTACATCTCACGAAAGTTGGGAGCACAAGAAACGGATAATGCGGAAAAAATGGCGGCTACAGGATTTTTCTTTGCCCTGTTCATGGGAGTAGTCATTGCCGTTGTCGGCTTGTTGCTGTTAACGCCACTCTCCGTCGCATTGGGGTCTACCCCTACCATCCTGCCTTACACAGAAAAATATTTAGGCATTATCCTGATCGGCGCACCTTTCATGACGGCTTCGCTGGTGCTGAACAATCAGATGCGTTTTCAAGGAAATGCCGCCTATGCCATGGTGGGTATCGTCCCCGGTGCGATAGTGAACATCGTGTTGGACCCGTTACTGATTTTCACTTTCGGAATGGGGATATCGGGAGCGGCATTAGCTACCATCATCAGCCAGATGTGCAGTTTCTCACTGCTACTGTATATGGCACGCCGGGGAAATAATATCATCATCCGATACAAGCATTTCACCCCTACCTGGAGATTTTTCAAAGAGATTATCGACGGAGGAACCCCTTCCCTCTTTCGTCAGGGACTGGCATCGGGATCTACTATCTTATTGAATGTGGCGGCCGGTAATTTCGGAGATGCCGCCATTGCCGGGATGTCTATCGTCACACGGGTCTGTATGTTCATCAACTCTTTCCTTATCGGATTCGGACAAGGATTCCAGCCCGTGTGCGGATTCAATTACGGAGCAGGACTGAACAGTCGCGTACGGGAAGGATTCTGGTTTTGTGTAAAAGTAGGATTTATTTTTCTGCTGACCGTCACAATCACAGGAATTGCCTTTGCACCGGATGTGATAGAACTTTTCCGTAAAGGAGATGCAGAGGTTGTCTCCATAGGATCGGCAGCATTGAAATGGCAATTTATTACCTTGCCTCTCGGTTCATGGATCATTATGAGTAACATGATGCTGCAGACTATCCGCAAACCGGTACGTGCCACACTACTCTCTTCGGCACGCCAAGGACTGTTCTTCATTCCGCTTATCTTCCTGTTGCCCCGCTTCTTCGGACTGCAAGGAGTGGAAATGGGCCAGGCAATGGCAGACTTACTTTCTTTCCTGTTGGCCATACCGTTGACATGCAGTGTACTGAAAGAGCTGAAAACGGATAAATAATGTGCCAATGCGGCAATATGCCAATGTGCCAATTGGCTGCGCTGTCTTATTAATGTGCCGATTGGCTGCGCGTTTTATTCATTATTGATTTCAGGAAATAAAATCTATAAAAAAAAGACGCAGCATCTTTGCATCAAGTTGCTGCATCTTTTTTAAAATATTGAAGAGATCAGGCATGTACTGCAAGATCATGTTCTTCCATATATTCATCAATCAAAGGAATAGCATTCGTCCGGAATATACCACGCAACAACGCTTGACAAAACAACCATTGTGTAGTATAACGTGCACCACGCAAACTATTCTCATAAAGAAGGACAAGCAAATCATTCGCAAAGCGATCGGGATCGACATCGGGAAGCAGATATCCACAGGCCTTACAACGATTTAATACATCTGCAAATTGCTGCAACCAGAAATATTCTTCTCGCTTCGAGAACGATTGGTAATCCGTCTCCTGTGCCAAATCGGTCAGTAGCACCCTTCCCATAGAATACATCAGATCGACATACCCGCCAACAATATCGAACAACGTTTTCACACACGACCGGTCATTATCTGCCCGGGCCAACAGAGTCCGTTTTCTTTCCCCAACAATGTCTGCCAGACAAATCTGTACAAGACAGACCTTGCTGGGAAAGAGTTGGTAAAGTGTTCGTTTCGACATCCCTAACCCTTGAGCAATGATATCCATTGTCAAACGGCTGATACCTTGACGAATCATCTCTCGCTTCGTATGATCAACAACAAGCCGACGGGTTGTTTCGGCTTTCATCATAATACCTCCTCTTTGCCTGTTTTACATTCGCCCGCCACCAAGTGCTTGATATAGGGTGATAACTCCTTGAATTTCGGTAAACCGGTTGGCTACCTGAGAGAGTTGCGCATTGAGTAATGTCTGCTGGGCAGTCAAGACCTCCAGATAGGTAGTGTTGCCGTGCTGCATCAGCAAGCGGGTACTGCGGGCGGCATTTTCCAATGAAGCTACCTGCTTGTCGAAGTAAATGGATTTGCTGCGTGCAGTTTGTACCTGCGTCAAAGCATCATTCACTTCGCTTCCGGCAGCAAGCAATGTTTGCTGGAAAGCTAAACTCGCTTCTTCCTGCTGTGCTTTCGCTATCTTCAGTTGGGCGATATTAGCTCCCTTGTTAAACAAGGGTTGCGTCAACGATCCGAATACCGAAGCCAGCAGTTTGCCCGGATTCACAATCATCGAACCGGCACTGTTGGTCCAGCCTGCACTACCACCCAATGTAATGGAAGGATAGAAAGCCGAACGGGCGGCATTCGTAGAATAAAAGGCCTGTGCCAGTGAAAGTTCGGCACTCCGCACATCGGGCCGGTTGGATAACATCTGCAAAGGAATTCCCGTAGCAAAAGTCTCCGGTAACTGCTGTCCGGCAAGTTTACCACGCTGAATATCATGGGGGACCTCGGCCAGAATCAATGACAAGCTATTTTGCGTCTGGTTGATTTGCTCTTTCAAATCGAGCACGGTAGTACATATATTGTAATAGGTAGCCTCGGTTTGTGCCAGTCCGGCTTCTGTCACCATGCCGGCAGCTTTCATGGCACGGGTGGCAGCCACACTCTCCTTCCAGGCTTTTTCGGTAGCTGTTGCAATTTCATATTGGGCATCGAGCATCAACAACGTGTAATACGCGTTTGCCACCGATGCCACCAATTGTGTCTGTACCGCCTGTTCATATTCCCGGCTTTGCAGAAGCGCAGCTTTCGCACCCCGTTTGGCATTGGTCAGACGTCCGAAGAGATCGATCTCCCATGAAGCAGTAGCAGGCAACGAATAAGTCTTGGTAGCCTTTGCGCCGTCAAAACTACTGATAGAACCTTCCGGCGCCAAAAACAGAGACGGCAGATAAGAGAGTTTGGAAGTCATCAAGGCCGCTTCCGCTTCTTTCACCCGCAATTGGGCTGTCTGCAAATCGGTATTACGAACCAACGCCGAATCAATCAATGTCTGCAAAAAAGGATCGGAAAAAACTTCCCGCCACGCCAGATTGCCAAAGTTGGCAGTATCGGCTGTCTGGGCAGCACTCTCATCAGTGCTGCCATACAGTCCGTCCGGTACTTCCGAAACAGGTTTATATTTGGAATAGATGCCGCAACTGCTCAATGTAAAAGCAACGGCTACAAACAATAAAATTTGTTTTCTCATATTTCGTATCTTCATAATTAGCTCTATTTATTATTCTTTTCCGGCTTCCCTTTTCTCCCGGTCACTTTCCTGCTTTTCTTCTGCAATCTGCCAATCCTGAGACGGTTCGGCCTGCACGGGATGTAGCTTTTCCTGAAGCCATTGGAAAGCAATGAAGAGCGAAGGTACAATGAAAAGCAATGCCAACGTACCGACAAACATACCGCCTACGACACCGGTTCCCAATGAACGGTTACCGTTGGCTCCTACTCCACTGGCTACCACCAGAGGGAAAAGACCGAATATCATTGTCAACACTGTCATCAAAATAGGACGGAAACGGGCTTTGGCTGCACTCACGGCAGAAGCGATCAGCCCCATACCGGCCTTACGACGTTCGGCTGCATACTCTGTCAGCAAGATAGCGGTTTTGGCAAGCAAACCGATCAACATGATAAGCCCTGTCTGCAAATAGATATTGTTCTCCAGTCCGAATATACGGGCAAAAAGGAAACTACCCATCAGACCGCACGGCACACTGAGCAACACGGCAAACGGAATGATGAAACTCTCATAAAGGGCACTCAGAATGAGATAAATCATCAGGAAGCAAATGGCAAAGATGATAATTGTAGTACCGCTCTGCTGATTTTCCTCACGGGTAATACCTCCATAGTCATAGCCATATCCCTTAGGCAAGGCTGTTACGGCCGTCTCCTGTACGGCACGCATGGCATCACCCGTACTGTATCCCTCGGCCGGCATGGCATTCACTGCAATAGAATTGTACATATTGAAACGGCTCAACGTTTCGGCGCCATACACACGGGTTAAAGTCACAAACTGACTGAGCGGTGCCATCTCTCCATGCGTACAAAAGTATTGTCCAACGATGCCTCATCCAGACGATATTTAGGATCGGATTGTATCATCACTTTATAAACCTTCGAGAAACGATTGAAGTTGGATACATATTGTCCGCCGTAATATCCTGATAAAGTACTGAGTACCTGATCGGCAGTGATGCCTGCACGTTTACACTTGGAAGGATCTACCTCTACCATCCACTGCGGATAGCGCACATCAAATGTGGAGTAAGCCATAGCAATCTCCGGACGCTGGTTCAAAGCACCTAAATATTGCTGTGTAGTCTGGAAGAAAGTAGTCACATCACCTCCCTGTTTATCTTGCACATGCATTTCCAAGGCATTACCCATACCGTATCCCGGAATCATACCCGGAGAAATGGCAAATACGGTAGCATCCTTAATATCCATCGTACTTCCATAGACTTGCTCGATAACCGCTTGTACGTTATCCTCCTTCCCCGGACGTTCGTCCCAAGGTTTCAGTTTCAAGATCAACATACCGAACGAACTACCCTGCCCGGACAATAATCCGTAGCCGGCCACCTTCTGTACATGTTTCACCTGCGGAATTGCTTCCAAACGCTTTTCGATGCGTGTAATCACATCATCGGTTGTTTTCAACGAACTACCGGCAGCCGTACTTACATTGACAAAAACAACCCCTTGGTCTTCATCGGGCACAAGACTGGTTTTAGTCGTATTCATCAGGAATGCCAGCAGAATAATGGAACAAACCAGCAATGACCATGTCAGCCATCTGCGTTTGATAAAGAACAATACAATATTCTTATATTTCTCTACCACCACGTTAAAAGCAGCATTGAACGCCTTACGGAAACGGGCGGCAAAGTTATTCTTCTGTGTTCCGTCTTCATTAATATAAGGTTTGAGCAATAATGCACAAAGTGCCGGGCTCAATGTCAGGGCGTTCACAGCCGAGATACCTACGGCCACCGCCATTGTCAATCCGAACTGGGTATAGAAAGTTCCGGAAGTACCACTCATAAACGATACCGGAATAAATACCGCCATAAACACCAGTGAAGAGGTGATAACTGCATTGCTAATTCCCTTCATGGCATCGATACTGGCCATATAAGAAGATTTGTAGCCTACATCGAATCGCGCCTGCACGGCCTCGACGACGACAATGGCGTCATCCACCACCGTACCGATCACCAAAACAAGAGCAAACAAGGTTATCAGGTTGATACTGAAACCGGCCAATGCCATGAAAGCAAACGTACCGATAAGCGATACAACGATTCCTACCAACGGAATAAGTGTAGAACGGATATCCTGCAAGAACACATATACCACCAGAATAACCAAAATAATGGCCTCGATCAGTGTCTTAACCACTTCATGAATAGATGCATAAAGGAAGTCATTAGATGACATCAGCTGCGTCAGCTCTACCCCTTTCGGCAAATCCTTCCGTGCCTCTTCCAAAAATTTATCAATATTGTTGTTCACCTCCGTCGCATTGGAGCCGGCCGTCTGGAAAACCATACAGGACACACCATTGTGTCCGTCCGTGGTACCCTTGTAGGCATAACTTTCCTGTCCCAGTTCCACTTCGGCAATATCTTTCAGTTTCAGTACTTCACCATTGTCTGTAGAACGGATTACGATTTCACCGAATTCCTCCGGAGTAACCCTACGCCCTTTGAACTTCATGGTATACTGATAAGTCTCATCCGAATTCTCACCGAACGAACCGGTAGCCGATTCGATGTTCTGCTCGGCCAACACGGCAGTGACATCCGAAGGAATCAGTTTATACTGTGCCATCACATCCGGTTTCATCCAGATACGCAAACTATAGTCACCACCCATAATCATCATATCACCCACACCACTGATACGGAGAATCTCTGGTTTCAGGTTAATACTGATATAGTTGGCAAGAAATGCCTCATCGTAAGAGTCGTCCGAGCTATGCAGAGAGAACATCTGAAGAATACTCGTCTGACGCTTGCTGGTGGTAACACCCACCTGAGTCACTTCTGCCGGAAGCTGCCCGGTGGCCTTAGAAACACGGTTCTGCACATTCACCGCTGCCATGTCGGGATCAGTACCCTGTTTAAAATAGACCGTAATGGTAACCGATCCCGCATTCGTAGCAGAAGAGGTCATATAAGTCATGTCTTCCACACCGTTGATGGCCTCTTCCAACGGAGCAATCACACTTTTCTGCAAAGTCTCTGCACTGGCGCCGAAATAGCTGGTGGAGACCATAATAGTTGGCGGCGCAATATCCGGATATTGTTCTACGGGCAAGGAGAACAATCCGATGATGCCGACAACGACAATCGTTATGGAGATGACGGCGGATAGTACCGGCCGCTCAATAAAAGTTCTTAAATTCATATAATCGTTCTATCTAAATTATTATTTAGCACATTATCCAATTACCACATTATCCCATTGCCATCACATCGATTCATTATTAATTCTTTCACTCTTAATTCATTAATTGGCACATTGGCATATTGGCAAATCAGCGCATTATTTATTATTATTCTTTGCCTTGATCGGTGTCCCTTCACGGAGCAATCCCACTCCTTCGGTCACAATGACTTCACCGGCTGTAAGCCCCTCATCAACAATAAATTCTTTACCACCGTTCACACGGGTTACCTGTACAGGAGTTGACTGTGCTTTGCCGTCTACCACTTTATAGACATAAACTTTGTCCTGTATTTCGAATGTCGCTGCCTGCGGAATGACCACCGCACCGTTTTTCTGAACAGGGATAACCACATTACCTGCACCACCGCTATGCAATAATCCCTCCTTGTTGGGGAATACGGCACGCAGACTCACAGTTCCTGTCGAACGGTCTATCACACCACTGATCGTTTCGATTTTCCCCTTTTGCGAATAAGCCGAATTGTCATTCAACATCAGATCGATTTCGGGCATCTGCTTCAACGCTTCCTCTTTGGAACCGTAACGCCGGATAAGATTGAGCAATTGATTTTCCGTCATAGAGAAATACACGTACATGTCGGAATTATCCGAAACGGTAGTCAAAGGTTCCGGAAGGCTGGCACTTACCAAAGCCCCTACCCGGTAAGGCAACGTGCCCACTACCCCGTTCGACGGGCTTTTCACAACTGTATATGACAAATTGTTACGGGCACTTACCTCCTGTGCTTTCATCTGCGCCAATTGGGCTTTAGCTGTCAGCAATGAATTATGCGCCGTACTAAGATCGAATTCCGAAACCACATTCTGGCGGAAAAGTTCCTGTTTGCTGTCATAAGTCAACTGTGCCGTAGCAAGTGAGGCCTCAGCAGCCTTCACATTGGCTTGGGCTGTCTGCAAAGCAGCTTCGTAAGCCACTTGGTCAATGATAAAAAGAGTCTGCCCCTGACGTACGTGTTCTCCTTCGGTGACACACACCTTCGTAAGAAAACCGGATACCTGCGGATAGATCTCAATGTCTTGCCGTCCACGAATGGTGGCAGAATAAACACTTGTCAGCGTTCTGTCCGCCGGAGCGATGGTCATTACTTCGTATTCTGCCTCTACCTGAGCGGGAGGTGCCTGCTGGCAACTTGCCACTACCAAACAGCAAACGGCCAATGCCGTTTGCAACAATCTGTTTACCTGATTCTTCATGTTCTAACTATTAAAAAAACTATTTATATGATGTGTTCTGAAAAAAAGTATGAGAAGTCGCCATTAATAAAAGCCCTACCAATCCGCACGTTGCACAACTGGCTATGACAATTACCCAACTTGTAGCAACCGAAACCTCGCCCAGTCCCACTAACGGAGCTACCAAACCGGCGAAAGTAAATTGAAAGAATCCCAACATCGCCGAAGCATTCCCCGAATTCTTTCTTTCCAATGCCAATGCCAGCGAGGTAGAGGTGGGCAGCACCATGCCCACACAAAAAAGCAATACCAAAAATCCTATTTCTATCGCAACCACAGACCAGCCGCCCATCAGGCAAACGGCCAATACAAGCGAAGCTATCAGCAGACAACAGGCTCCTATACCCAATGCCCGTTCTTCGCTTCCAAATCTCGGAACTATCAAATTTCCCGTCATAATCGCCAATCCGTTGAAAGCAAAACAAACGCTGTACATCACCGGGGTTAACCCGTATTCTGTCTGAAAAATAAACGGGGATGAGGAAATATATGCAAACAATACTCCCATTGCAAACGACTGTATCAGCATGTAGCACACAAAATGCTTATTACCCAACACCGAACGAAAATTTGCAAAAGTGGCCAGTACACTCCCTGTTTGCCTGCGTTCTTCGGGCAACGACTCGCGAAAACGGAAAGCAGCCGCCAAGATCGCCACACCAATTAAAAGAAGTACTGCAAAAATACCCCTCCAGTCTGTTATCCCTAACAATAATCCACCGGCAATAGGAGCTACAATCGGTGCCAACCCCTGCACAGCACTCAGCATGGCAAAAAAACGAGTGAATTCTTTTCCTTCATATAGATCGACAGCTATCGAACGGGAAATCACTACTCCTCCGGCAGCAGCAATACCCTGCAAAAGACGGAAACAGATAAATGTAATCACGTCCCGGCATAATAAGCAAATAAGCGTGGATACTACAAACACCGTCAAAGATAAAATCAACGGACGACGACGCCCGTACTTATCACTCAACGGACCGATAACCAGCTGCCCGGCAGCCAAACCGATCACGCCAAAAGTCAAACTGAGTTGTATCAGGGAAGTAGTCGTACCGAAATATTCCATCAATTCCGGAAAAGCCGGCAGATACAAATCGGTCATAAACGGGCCGAATGCCGACAGCAATGCTGCAAATACAAGGACAAACCTTCTTGAATTATATTTCCTATTCTCCATTTTTCTACTTTTTTTGATCGTGGCAAAGGTAACGGCTTTCTTCGGATGAAAACTTTTCATACTGTTTACAGTTTTGTTCATTTTTGGAACAAATTAGCGTAAATTCCCTAAAAAACTCTACTTTTGCAGGTGAAATAAAGAACTACTTATGGAATATAAAAACCCTCTCATCCTTTCAAGGGAACGCCCGTTCGTAGCCGGCACAAGCAATCTGGCAGTTTTTCACCGTCGGCTGTATAAACTCGACTGTATGATTATTATTTTCTGCCACAGTGGTTGGGGACAGGTACTTATCGATCTTGAACGACATGAAATAATACGAAATACCCAAATGATTCTTCTCCCCGGCACAGTCATCAGTCTTGCCGGACAAAGTAACGATTTTCGTGTTTCTTATTTCGCAGCCCACAGTGATATGTTTCGTGAAGCTTGTCTGCGTCTCGAACCCTCTTTTTTTCATTTTCTGAAAGAGAAACCTTGCTTCACACTGCCCGATGAATTTACAGCTAATATCAACCGGTTACTGGAAGCCACTATCTCCCTTTATGCCGATAAAGACCATAACTTCCGCTATCAGATAGCCCGCAATCACCTGCAAAGCTTTCTGCTCGATGTGTATGACAAAGTTCATCGTTTCTTTACCCGCGACGATATGGAAGGTCACAACCGCCAGGACGAACTTTTCAAAAAGTTCATCGCACTCATTCATGAAAACTGTCTCACGGAGCGTGAGGTATCTTTTTATGCCGATCGCCTCTGTATCTCCACCAAGTACCTCACCGGAATCTGCCGCAGTATTACCAATGGTGCCTCGGCCAAGCAGATCATCGATCAACATGTGATCCTTGAAATAAAAGTCTTACTGCAATCCACCGAATTAAGTATGCAGGAAATAGCCGATCGTCTGGGTTTTCCCGACCAATCCTATTTAGGACGTTATTTCAAACGGTATGAAGGAATGTCACCGGGAGATTACCGGAAAACAGCAGGTACATAACGACAAACCGGCCTGTTAATGAAGTCAGTATCGGAGAATCCAACAATCCGAAATAATGCATTGATAATCAATGCATATAAAAATATACCTTTTTTACAGAGTAAAGGTATAGACTTTTATATGGCAAAAATATAGACTTCTATATAGCCAAAATATAGACTTTACCATTCCTCTACATTATAATGTTGCATAAACCGGCGGTAACATAGAAAACAAATTCTCACGGTTGGCTGTTCTAATCGGCAAAAGTCACTTAACCCAAACTGTTTTAACTATGATAAAATTAAAATTCGGTATATTGCTGGCCATGCTGGCAGTTACCACCACCGCCTTTGCCGGATATTCACCGGCCAATGTACAGGCCGCACTCAAAAAGATGTATCCCGATGCCAAGGACATAGCCTGGTCGCAGGATGACGGTTATTACTGTGCCGACTTCATGATGAACGGCCTTGAGAAAAATGTCTGGTTCAACACACAGGCGCAATGGGTGATGATACAGACTGAACTGATAAGTACGGACCGCCTTACCCCTCCTGTATATAATGCCTTTGCAGCCAGTAACTATGCTGCCTGGGAAGTTCTGGATGTAACTTACGTAGAGTTTCCGAAATGGGAGCCGATCATCGTCATCAAAGTGGGACAGCCGAACGTAGACATTAAATATCAGCTTTTTTATGCCCCTAACGGAGAAATACTGCGTACCCGGAATGTAAGCGACATGTACGACATCCTCGGACCGAAAACATTCATACAGTAACTTTGTTATAAATATGCAATAAAGGCACGAAAAGAAGAAGTATCGTTTCTCTTTTTGTGCCTTTATGTTATTAGTTTAATAGAATTTATGACAGATAGACTACAGTTTCTAACTTTTATTCCTACATTTGCAGACAAATGATAACTTTTATTAAAACGCACTATCATGGCAAAAATAACGAAAGAAGCCGCTTTGCTCTATCACTCACAGGGCAAACCCGGTAAAATTGAAGTAGTTCCAACCAAACCCTACAGTACACAAACCGACTTATCGCTTGCTTACTCGCCCGGTGTGGCCGAACCATGTCTTGAAATTGAAAAGAACCCGCAGGATGCTTATAAATATACAGCCAAAGGCAATCTGGTAGCTGTTATCTCCAATGGAACAGCCGTCCTCGGTTTGGGAGATATAGGTGCACTGAGCGGCAAACCGGTAATGGAAGGAAAAGGCCTTCTGTTTAAAATCTATGCCGGTATCGATGTATTCGACATCGAAGTCGATGAAAAAGACCCGGATAAATTTATCGAGGCTGTCAAAGCCATTGCACCGACTTTCGGAGGTATCAACCTGGAAGATATCAAAGCTCCGGAATGTTTCGAAATAGAA
>ERZ857775.3521-NODE-3521-length-12669-cov-2.312668_pt1 | contig 12669 bp, 12 predicted proteins | sample MGYA00519698_ERZ857775 | MGnify/ENA primary metagenome ERZ857775 (study PRJEB31778, sample SAMEA3449363) | human gut metagenome | biome: human gut; feature: human-associated habitat; material: faeces | place: United Kingdom | collected 2010/2012 ...
ATTTCGTTATGACACACAGCTGCTGATCGACAGAAGAGACAAAGATCTGGACGAAGACGAAATCGCAGAATATATCACCGACAACTTTGAAGGCAACAGTCTGATCGCAGCCGGCGATGAAGACCTGGTAAAGATTCATTTCCACACCAATGAACCGTGGAAGGTTCTGGAATACTGCAATACTATCGGCGAAATTTATGATATTGTAGTAGAAGACATGATCCGTCAGGCCAACGGACAGCAGGGTTAACACAAACCTGCAGATAATCTGATTTGCAAAGGATTCTTTTCGTCGCATGTACGAAACAAAAACCCCCGGACATTTCTTTCCTGGGGTTTTCTGTATCTTATATGGTTGCAGCTATAGCTGCTTTTTCAGCAGGCACAAAATGTCTTCTGCCGAGTTCTGTTCTGTAATTTGTCGGCACATATTCTCATCTGATACAATTTTAAAAATATCATTCAACATATTTAAATGCTTTTCCTGATCTTCTGCAGCAAGCACAATAATAATTTTCGCCTGATGATCATTGGGAAATTCTACCGGCTGCCGGAATATGGTCATCTGCACTCCCATATGCAATACACCATCTTCCGGTTTTGCATGTGCCAGCATAATATTCTGGTTCAGAAACATATAGGTTCCATAATAGAGCGTCTGTGATATGATCGTCTCCAGATATTTTTTTTGAATCTGTTCTCTGTGCAGAAGCTCTCTTCCGGCATATCGAATGCTGTCCTGCCAGAAATACTGGTCCTCTGTAATCTGAATCAAAGAACTGTCCAGTAAATCCAGCAGTCCATTACGCATCCACAAATTTCGATTATGTTCCAACTGATTTCCGTAAAGGCAGTGGGTAATTTCTGCTTTTACTTTTTCCTTGTCTTCTTCCGGAATATATTTTTTTACAATGTCAAATATCGATTTTTCCACCGTCACTTTATTCTGGTTCAAAACCAGCCGATGGTTCATAATGTGATTACGATCCTCATCTGTAAGTACGGAATGCACCAGAATCACCGGCACCATACATTGAATCGGAATTGCAGAAATAATCAAATCGCATATGTCCTGCACGTTTACCAGATCCACAGCAGCTGCTACACCCACAATCTGGGCCTGAGGAAGTAATCTTTGTACTTCCCTCTTCAACATATTCCCAATCGAAACACCATTGGCACATACAATCAGAATTCGAAGCCTCTCATTCTGCTTCTCTGTGATTTTCAAATGTGCGCCAAAATGCATGGCAAGATAGGCAATTTCGCTGTCCAGCATGGGAATTCCGATCATCTTTTCCAGATATTTACAAACAATCCTGGTTGTCTCAAATACATGTGGATACTCTCTTTTAATATCCTCACATAATGGATTTCCTACCTGAATTCCATAGTGATAGCGGTACATAGATGCATTAATATGTGCAAACAGATCTCGCTCCAGTTCTTCCCGGTCTTCAAAATTCACACAGGAAATTTTTTCAAATTCCGTTACCAGTGACTTAGTAATTCCATAAACAGATTCATCAATGGCATTTTCAAAAATATCATCAGAAGCCGTCGTAAGACGTGCTCCCAGCAGATGCAGGGTTACATAAATCCGTTCCGATTCTTCCAGCTCCGGATAATATTTCATGACCAGTCGATACTCCGGTGTCTGCTCGATCTCATCTTTCTTCAATCCCGGAAAATACAGCTTTCCGTTATTCCGGGAAATCACCGGCATCATAGCTGCAATTCCCAGAAGGCATCCATCTACATAGTGAATCCCCAGCTCTTTTTCCACCTGTTTTAACCGCTGCAAATGCTCACTAATCATGTCTTTGGGAAGAAAAGAAAGAATATCTTTCTCATATAATCTGCGCAGCTCCGTAAATAACAGAGAAAATACTGCTCGTGCCCGGACAGTATCTCCACTGATCTGGTATCCTTCCTTGCTCTCATATTCCAGATTCAGATCATATTCATGAAGTGTATTTACCACAACACGAAGATCGCCAAAAACCGTATTTCTGCTTACCTGACAGCAATCCATCAGCTGATTAATGTAAACCGGGGACTCACTGTAGAAGATTCGCATAATAATAATTTTCACACGCTCGCTGGGCTGGAAATAGTAATTCATATCCGGTATTTCTTCCTGCAGGAGCTCTTTAATTTTCTGCTTGTCTTCCGTAGGGATCAAAATTCCCTTACCACGCTCTATGGTAATCTCCTGAACCAAATTTTCCTCAAGCCATTCATTGATTCTGCAGATGTCATAATAAATGCTGCGTCTGGATACATTCAATTCATCTATCAGCTGCTGAAGTGAAATAAACTCACTTCTCCATAATAATGTATTTAAAATGTGCGTGCATCTCTCATTTAAGGCTGTCATCTGGCTATCCCCCTTATGCTATCTGTATTATAGATGGAATCCCCTATGTGAATCAACAGCAAAATGGCTGCCGGATGTTCCTTACCCTGCAGCCATTCTCTTTTCCGTCAGATTTTATAATCCAAATGCTTCTTTTAACTTGCTTTCCATTTCTTCCATAGAAACCATGTTTTCAAGACCAATTGCTTTGCCTGCACGCTCTGCATTTTCCAGCAAATCGGCGCCGCATACAAACAAGTCTGCTGCTCCCGGCATTACATCATCAATAGTAGAATGCTCTACTTCTACATCCGTAATTCCCAGATTTTCCAGTGCTTTCTTCACATTCATTTCCATAAGAAAGGAAGTTCCAAGTCCTGATCCACAGAAACATAAAATTTTCTTGATTTCCATTATTCTATTCTCCTTTTATTCATTCACTTTCTTTGCACCCAGTGTATAGTTATATACAATCGGAAGCACAAACAGTACTACAATGATACCAAACAAAGCAGTTGTATTGATCACTTTTGCAAGATTTCCAAACAGGATACCTACAATTGTGAAATCTGCATCTGAAAATGTGGTATTTGCAAATCCCAGGGATCCCAGAACCGGCATCAGTCCTGCTGCCAGGAATGTAACTGCGATTCCATGAACAAAAGAACCTGCTACACAACCCTTCAGACCACCGGTTGCATTTCCGCATACGCCAGCGCTGGCTCCGCAGAAGAAATGAACAACCGCACCAGGAAGGATAATCGCAACTGCGATTCCTGCATGACCCATCATAGCCAGTACGCCAAGAGCCACAATACCACCAACAAAGGAACAGAAGAATCCAATCAGTACTGCATTCGGTGCATACGGAAACAGAATTGGGCAATCCAGTGCCGGTTTTGCATTCGGTACCAGTTTTTCAGAAATCCCCTTAAATGCCGGAACGATTTCCGCAATCAGCATACGAACACCTGCAAGTACAATATAGATACCTGCGGAGAATGTAATTGCATTGATCACAGATACCAGAATCCAGTTATCTTCTCCAATAATTGCTGCAGTTCCGGCTGCATCTGTAAATACTGCTGCTCCTGCAACAATGATATAACAGAAGAACATGGCAATTGCAATAGAAATGGTATTATCGCGAAGGAAGGATAATCCCTTCGGGAATTTTACATCTTCAGTTGTGGTAGTACCCTCTTTACGTCCAAAGATTTTACCGATCTGAGCGCTGAGCCAATAGCAGCAGCTTCCAAAATGTCCCAGTGCCAGTGTATCATTTCCGGTCACTTTACGAATAGTCGGCTGCATCAGTGCCGGGAAACAGATTCTGGTGCTCCCAACCATTAATGCCTATTCCGGGAACAGAGACATTACGAATCCTAACAGCAATGCTCCTCCGACAATCAGCATCCATCCATCAAATCCGGCAATATTTAAAATAATTGCAATCAGACAGGACATATATAATGCATGATGTCCGGTAAGGAAAATATATTTCCATTTGGAAAAACGAGCCAGTACAATGTTTGCACACATACCCAGTGCAAAAATAGATGCGGTCTGTACAGCATAATCAGTCAGTCCCAAAGAAGTAATTGCTTCGTTATTCGGAACAACACCCTGTACACCAAATGCAAGCTGGAACAGATCACCAAACGGAATAATTGCCTGCTGTACCACAGATGCACCTGCATTCAGCACAATAAATCCTAAAATCGTTTTAATGGTTCCCTTGACCATGGTCTGTGCATCTTTTTTCTGAAGTGCCAAACCCAGTAATGCGAGTAAGCCAACAAAAATTGCAGGTGTAGACAAAACCTGCTGTATAAAATTCAAAACTGCCATTTCTTCTCTCCCTTGTATTTATGCAAAATAAGAATATAATTCATCTTTATTTTTTGAGTTCAATATGTTTTCAACAGTATCTTCTTTCTGAAGAAGTTCAGATATGGTCATCAGCGCGTCCAGATGACTGTTATTATCAGAAGCAGCTAACGTAATTAAAAGTTTTACTGGTTTTTTTTCATTTTCAAAATATACTTCTTTTCGAAGTAATGTAACCGCAATCTGGCTTTTCAGAACACCCTGTTCTGGCCGGGCATGCGGAAGAGCAATATACGGTGCCAATACAATATACGGGCCCATTGCTTCCACGTTTGCTATGATTTCCTCTTTGTAACGCGGTTCTACATATCCATCCTGCTCCAATGGAAGCACTGCAATCCTGATGGCGTCTTTCCAGTCAGAAGCACTTTCCACAATCTGGACATTTTCTTTTTTCAGTAAATCCACTCCTGTGATCTCCTTTCTGTTTATTCTGTAAGGAACGTTCCGTGTTTTGATGCACTTAGAATACCATTAGCTCCTTTAAATTTGAAGTCCAAAGTAAATCACACAAATGTGCAAAAGATTGGATACCGCACTTGCGCAAACACAAAAAAAAATACCGTACAGTCCATCCTTCTGACCATACGGTATCTTTTTTCTATGCGGCTTTCTCCGCAAATTGTTTTTCCAGCTTTCTCATATGTAATACATAGATGATGAAAATCAGTCCGCCCGTAAATACCCAGGAAGCAATATACACGTTCATGAGCATATCGTAAGTCGGAATCCACTTAAATACCGTTACCATCCAGATCATACGAAATACCACGGTTCCAAGAATGGTGATAATGGAAGGTTCCAGCGATTTCCCCATTCCCCTAAGAGTAGCGCTTTCTACTTCATAGGTGGCAGTCATTCCCTCCAGGGAACAGACATGGTGCATACGGATGAGGCCATATACCGCCACCGCATCGCTGATGGTATAAATGCTGACGAAGAAATCATCCCAGACCATAAAGACTATGCTTAAAATTTCCGTAAATCCCATGCCAAACAGCATACACAACCAGAAAATCTTCTTACAGCGCTTCAGATTTCCTGCACCAAAGTTCTGACTGGTAAAGGTGACCGCCGCCTGTGCAAAGGCATTGGCAATGTCGTAAGTAAAATACTCAAAATTCAGTGCCAGAGAAGAGCCTGCAATGGCGTCCTCACCAAAACTGTTGATTCCGCTCTGAATAAAGACATTGGAGACAGAAAAGATAGCTCCCTGAATGCCCGCCGGGATACCGATCATCAGCACCCTTTTCAGATCTTTCCACTCGATATGCATCTTATGAAACCGGAACTGGAACTCATCCTCTTTTCCATGAAGGTGCACCAATACCAGAGCAGTGCTAAGCATATTGGAAATGGTCGTGGAGATAGCAACGCCCTCCACTCCCAGTCCAAAGCAGATGACAAATACCAGATTCAGAATGACATTGACGGTTCCGGACAATACCAGATAGTACATCGGTCTTTTGGTATCTCCATAACTTCTGAGAATCGCCGCACCAAAATTATAAATGGTCATAAACGGAATACCAATAAAGTAAATCCGGATATACAACAGGGCTTCGTTAATCACGCTCTCTGGAGTACCGGATGCTTCCAACACGGTTCTGGCGGTAAGAAATCCAAGTCCCATCAGCACCACTCCCAGAATCATACCAAAGGTCAGAATTGTATGTACCATTCCGCTGATACGGTTTCTCTGCCCCTGGCCGATCAGATTCGCCAACGCAGCATTGGGACCAACCGCCAGTCCTATAATTAGATTAACGAAAATGCCGACCAGCGCGACACAGCTTCCCACCGCTGCCAGTGCCGCAGAACCTGCAAATCTTCCTACCACCGCCACATCCGCGGAGTTAAATAACTGCTGTAAAATGCCGCTGAATGCCAGAGGAATGGCAAAGAGAATTAATTTCCCGGCTAATCCCCCGTTCAACATATCCATTTCTTTTGTTTTCATCTATTTTCGCTCCATAGTTATTATTCTTCTTGACTACATGGTTACCCTATAGTATATACTGTCTTTTGTCAATCACTTCGTTTTAGGTTTGAAAGAGGAATTTTAACAGATGAATCATTCGATTAATCAGAATATTACCCCTGCGGGGCTTTTGAAATTTGCGGCACCATCCATCATTATGATGGTGTTCATGTCATTATATACCATCGTGGACGGCATCTTTGTCTCACGATTTCTAGGCAGTAATGCCCTGTCATCACTGAATATTGTGTATCCGGTAATCAATGTGGCGATTGCTATTTCCACCATGCTTGGCACCGGCGGCAATGCCATTGTCAGTAAATATCTAGGGGAAAGAAAAGAAGAACGTGCCAGAGAAGCGTTGACCCAGTTTGTCGTTCTGACACTGGTTCTTAGTATCATCCTTCTGATTCTCTCAGAATGTTTTCTGACACCCTTTTCCAGATTTTTGGGTGCCAGTGACGTGCTGCTAGCAGACTGCCGTCTGTATCTCGGTACTTCCATGCTGTTTGCACCGGCCTGTATGCTGCAAGCTGTCTTTCAGTCTTTTTTCGTAACCGCCGGACGTCCGGGACTTGGACTGCTTCTAATGACGGGGGCTGGCATCCTGAATATGATCCTGGACTATGTGCTGATTGTTCCCTGCCAGATGGGCATTGCAGGAGCTGCTCTGGCTACCGGTATCGGGCAGTGCATTCCGGCTGTTTTCGGACTGTTCTTTTTTGCCTTTTCCAGAAAGGGACTTCGATTCTGCAAGTTTACTTTTTCCATGAAGGAAATCCTGGATGCCTGCTATAATGGCTCTTCCGAAATGGTATCCCAGCTATCCAATGCCGTGATTACTTTCCTGTTCAACATCATTATGATGTCTTTAGCAGGCGAGCATGGTGTTGCTGCCATTACCATCCTTTTATACGGACAGTTTTTATTCAATGCTTTTTATCTGGGATTCTCCATTGGAATCAGTCCTGTTATTGGTTTCCAGTATGGTGCCGGAGACCGGGAGAAGCTGCGGAAAATTTATCGAATTTCTTTCCTGTTCGTCACTGTTTCATCCTTTGCGATTGTTACGGCAGCCATTTTCTTCTCACCGACCATCGTGACAATTTTTACCACAGAACAACACACCTGGCAACTGGCTTCTGTTGGCTTCCGGCTGTTTGCTATTAACTTCTTATTCAGTGGAATTAATATTACCTCATCAGGATTTTTTACTGCATTGTCCAACGGAAAGGTTTCCGCCATTATTTCTTTCTGCAGAACACTGGTATTCATCGTCATCTCACTGATGATCCTTCCGCGGATTTTTGGCATTAATGGAGCCTGGATTGCCATTCCGGTGGCTGAATTCCTGACACTTCTCATCACCTGTTGGATGCATCGGACATATTTTCTGGTACCAGGTGAACAGAATTATTTGTAGCTGTTCGTCTGGGCATATACGGCCCTGGATATGTTCAATGCCCAAAGCATATATCGGAAAATGTATTTTGAATGAAATAAGCTTATAGTTTTGGTTCAATTGGCGATATGGAAAAATTCACAGCATCTCTGCCCGGACTTTTTGTTTTTTCGTTCCTTTCACTGGCTGCATTTCGTTATCTTCTCTTCCGTCTCTTCCAGCACTTCCTGTCTCAGTGTCTTCAGATACTCAGAAAACTGTACCTTATCATTTCCATAGGTACGCTGCAGCTCATATTCATGGTCAGCCCAGGTAGATATATCGGACTCATTATGCTGGATCACCGCTTCCAAATTATCAAGCGCTTTATAAATCTTCGCCTCAACTGTCTCGCGTGCTTCCATCTCCTGATAAAGTGCTGTCATCTCTTCCCTGAAAGGCGAAGGCAGCTGATCAACCCACTCCTGAAGAAGCTGTTCTTCCCGCTGCTCATCTGCTTTCGTTTTATCAAAAGTGGGAATATCCCCGGTAAAGCATTCACCCAGATCATGAATGAGGCACATCTTGATCACTTTATTCATATCCGCTTCAGGAAATTCATCACTGATCCAGTAAGCCATTAGAGACACTCTCCAGCTGTGTTCCGCCACGCTTTCTCTTCGTCCACCGGATGTATCACAATGACGCAGGGTATCCTTTAACTGTTCTGCAGTGTGGAGTGCTTTCATTAAATCCCGCACATTCATTTTTTCCTCCTACACAAAAACCCGTCCGGTTTTCACCGGGCGGGTTTCAAATTCAGTTCGAAAAAACTTAAGCTTTTCCGTTAGATCCAAGAACGTTAACGATCTTGTGAGCAACCATATCTTTAACAGCCTGACGAGCCGGTTTCAGATACTGTCTCGGGTCGAAGTGATCCGGATGCTCAGCCATGTATTTTCTGATGTTACCAGTCATAGCAAGACGGATATCGGAATCGATGTTGATCTTGCAGACAGCGAGCTCAGCTGCTTTTCTCAGCTGCTCTTCCGGAATACCTACAGCATCCGGCATGTTTCCGCCGTACTGGTTAACCATCTTTACGAACTCCTGCGGTACAGAAGAAGATCCATGAAGAACGATCGGGAACTCCGGAAGTCTCTTCATGCACTCCTCAAGTACGTCGAAACGCAGTGGCGGCGGAACAAGAATGCCGTCAGCATTTCTGGTACACTGATCCGGAGTGAATTTATATGCGCCATGAGAGGTTCCGATTGCGATTGCAAGAGAGTCGCATCCAGTTCTGTCAACGAACTCCTCAACCTCTTCCGGACGAGTGTAGCTCTCATGACCAGATTCAACAACAACTTCATCCTCGATACCAGCCAGAGTACCAAGCTCTGCCTCTACAACTACGCCATGAGCATGTGCATACTCAACAACCTGTTTGGTTACTGCGATGTTGTCCTCGAAAGATTTGGAAGAAGCATCGATCATAACGGAAGTGAATCCGCCATCGATACAGGATTTGCAAAGCTCAAAGCTATCACCATGATCCAGATGCAGAGCGATCGGAATATCCGGATTCTCAATAACTGCTGCCTCTACCAGTTTTACAAGGTAGGTGTGGTTAGCGTAAGCTCTTGCGCCCTTGGATACCTGAAGGATAACCGGGCTCTTCAGCTCTCCAGCTGCCTCAGTGATACCCTGAACGATCTCCATGTTGTTTACGTTGAAAGCACCAACTGCATAGCCGCCATGATAAGCTTTTTTAAACATTTCAGTGGTTGTAACTAATGCCATTGTTTTGTCTTCCTTTCTTTTCCTATTCTGGCACAAATGTGCCTGTACTTCGTATATTACTACATTTTTTCAAAATCAACAAGGAATTTCTCATAATTTTTGCAGATTTTTTAACAAGCCTCGAAAACAGCATTTTACTCGGAAATCTCTTTTCCATTTTCGGCAATGAGGTCAATGGCCTTTTCCTGAATAATCTGCTCTTTGATCAGTTCCGGATCATAGACCTGCTCAATCTGGGACGGATCATCGTAACCATACTGGGAAGCCAGCGTGGAAAGTCTGTCCTGATATTCCTCATCGCTGACGGTCAGTCCTTCCTGCTCAGCTATCGCATGAAACGCAAGGGTCATTTTCACACGGAAAGTAGCGGTCTCCCGATAAGCCTCTCTAAGCTGCTCTTCGGTAACACCCATCTGGCTCTGCAGAAATTCTTCCATTTCCATTCCATACATATTTGCATAGGTCTGATATTCTGTAAGCATTTCATCTGTATAAGCTTTTACATCCGCATCCTCAATTTCAAATTCACTGTTATCGAGCACCTGCTTGATCAGGCTGTACTGCCAGTTATCCTCTGCATCAGTCTGTGCGTCCTGCTCAAGCTCCTCACGGACGGAAGCCTGCATATCCTCAATGCTGTCATAGTCTGTATTTTCCTGTACGTACTCATCTGTCAGTTCCGGCAGATCATAAGCCTGTACACTGTTCACATGAATATCGAACTGTACATCTTTTCCAGCAACTTCCTGATTATAATTTTCTGGGAATGTGAAGCTGATCTGGGTATCCTCTCCCGTGGTCACGCCAACCAATTGATTTTCAAAATCCGGAAGCATGGTGCCTGCACCAATCTCTACATCCGTTCCTTCTCCTTTCAGATTGTCGGACGTCTCTCCATTGACATAACCGGTAAAATCAATATTCACCACATCCCCGGTTTCAGCCGGTTCGGTTTTATCCACCAATTCTGCATTTTCTTTCTGAATGCTGTCAATCTCGGCCTGCACATCCTCGTCCGTCACTTCTGCTACGGTTTTCTCAGCCTCCACTCCCTTATACTCTGCCAGATTTACCAGTTTGCTGGTCAGATCTTCATAAAGCGGTGCCTCATAGGCAACATCTGCTCCCGAAGCGTCTGTTTCCGTGTTTTCGATAGTGCTGTCCGTACTCTCAGTTGTTGTCTTTCCGCAGGCACCTAACGTAAGAGTTGCTGCCAATACCGTCATCATTGCTAATTTTCTTTTCATATGTTTATCCTTTCTTCTATGCCTTACGACTCTGCACAATTGCAATTCCAATCACGATGGCAGTCAGCAATTCTGATACCGGGAATGCCAGCCATACACCGGCCATGCCAAATAAATGGGATAATAACAACGCACAAAGTGTAATTGCCACAAAACCTCTTAATATTGACGCGGCGAATGCCCATACGGCCTTCTCCGTCGCGCTTAAGTATCCGGTTCCTACAATATTAAATCCGGAACACAGAAATCCAATAAAATACAACCGGACACCCTCGATTGCATAAGCTGTCAGCTGAGTGTCCCCTTGCTGGTTAAAGACCTGTACAATGGGCTCTGCAAACAGATTCAGCACTAACAGTAAAATGATCGCCGATGCAAATGCCGTCACAACTGCCAGCTGAAGCAGCCTGTTCACAGACTTCTTCTCTCCTCTCCCGAAGGTATCGCTAAACAATGGCTGTGTTCCCTGGGAAATACCATTGAAAATAGCAGTTCCCACAATGGCGATATTGGCTACCACGCCGTAGGCTGCAATTCCCGTATTTCCTGCTATGCCAAGAATCAGCAGGTTAAATACCATGGTCGTCACTCCGGAAGACATCTCTCCCATAAAAGCCGCCACACCCAGCTGGCAGGATTTCACAAGATAAGACACGGTTGGCCGCTTCCAGCGGAAGGTTACCGTATTTTTCTTTGAGAAGAAATGAAGGCCACAAATGGTCATGCCCACAACCGGTGACAGGCCTGTGGCCAGAGCCGCACCGGACATTCCCAGTCCACAGGGAAAGATCAGCACATAGTCCATTACAATATTGAATAAACTGCTGGACATGGTTGCCGCCATCGCCAGGGACGGATCCCCGTCATTTCTTACAAAAGCATTGAAAATATAGTTTAACATAAAGAACGGCGAATAAAACAGAAAAATTCTGGTATATTCCGTTCCCACCTCCACAATCCGCGCGTCTCCGCCCAGCAAGGAAAGCACCTTATCCGGCATTCCCATTCCGGGAATCATAAAACAGATGCCCAGCAAAATGGCCCAGAACACCGCATTGGAGAAATAGCAGTCCGCCTTCTCGTCCCCTCTGGCCCGTCCCAACGCAAACCGCGTGGCAGAACCGACTCCAATCATGGATCCGATGGCAAATATGAGACTGTACACCGGCAGCACCAGATTCAGCGCCGTAATGCCGTCTGCTCCTTCCGACTGGGAAATAAAAAACGTGTCCGCCAGGATGTAGGCCGACACCCCGATGGTTCCCAGTATATTCTGCGAAACGTATTTTACAAAAGGCCTTCCTGTCCTGGAAAATCCTTCTTCCTTTTCCATATGTATTAAACTCCCTCGACGTAATATCATTTCATGAGGCTCATTGTAGCTGTGGCATTTTCGCTTGTCAAGCAGATTGCCTTTCTTTCTTGCTTTTTATAAGGAAAAATGCTACAATGAGACGAGAAATTGTTGCAGGAGGCACAGAAGACAGAATGTGGAAAATTTTATTAGTCATTCTTATCATATTGATTATCGCTCTGGTTGCTCTTTATTTCTTTGGTCGCAGACTTGAGAAACGCCAGATTGAGAATCAGGCACAGCTGGACGCTATGGCACAGACGGTCAGTATGCTGATCATTGACAAGAAGAAGCTCCCCGTGAAAAAATCTGGTCTGCCCCAGATGGTCATTGACCAGACACCCTGGTATTTACGCAGATCCAAGATGCCTATCGTAAAAGCCAAAGTCGGACCGAAGATCATGACACTTGTTGCAGACGCTAACATCTACGATCTTCTCCCGGTAAAGCGTGAAGTAAAAGTAGTCGTAAGTGGTATTTATATCACCGCTATCAAGAGTGCACGCGGTGGCATCGAGAAGCCGGAACCGAAGAAGGGATTCTTCAAAAGATTATTTAAAAAATAAAATGCTTGCATTTTTACTTGCATTTTAAGACAAAAGGGGCTGTCGCACTAGCAAATATTTTTTGCTGGGCGGCAGCCCTGCTTTATGC
>ERZ857775.3522-NODE-3522-length-12668-cov-5.115674_pt1 | contig 12668 bp, 2 predicted proteins | sample MGYA00519698_ERZ857775 | MGnify/ENA primary metagenome ERZ857775 (study PRJEB31778, sample SAMEA3449363) | human gut metagenome | biome: human gut; feature: human-associated habitat; material: faeces | place: United Kingdom | collected 2010/2012 ...
TCAATCCATGCACCCCGGAGGGTGCAACTATGTAAATAGTTTATTTCCTGTATTCAATATTCATGTCGAATGAATATGCCTTCAGATAGTTTCCACCAGAAAGACAGCTCTGATGATCGCTGCCAAATTCATCAAGGTAAGGCTTACAAGGTTCAGCCATTCCCCTATTGTCAATAACGAATACATAAGTCCGACCTTTTTTAAGCTTGGTGGTAAACTTGATTTTGTTAACAGGACGTTTGTTTACATAGTCTGATTCATCATTATACGTTTCCTCAATGACATCTGCATATTCCGGATGCTCTGCCTTGTAATTATCAAGGATTGTGCGGAGCCTTGCAAGGTAATTATTTTCGTAAAGGGTGGTGTAATCACCGACTTCGTCAGGATAAAGATCTTCTAATGTATATTTTTTTTCATTTTTGACAGGCTTACGAATACTTCCACTGAAGCATTTTAAGGATTTATCGTCTGTACCCTGCAGGTTGTCGAGCGTGAATACGTATTTCCCCGTCTTTGGAGCTTTAAATTTTACAAAGGACTTGTACCGGGGTTCTCCCTTTTCCTTTGATACTGACTTTACTGAGGATGTTACAGCTGGTACGTTAATAGTTGTTTTCCCCGTTTTAACAGACGGCAGAGAGTTTAAATCCTTGTAAAAAGAGGTTTTTGAAAACCCATCTATAGGATATCCTTTTTTGTCATAACCATCGATATGGTACTTGTACGCAGAAGTAACCTTCTTTGTGGCAGCTTCAGCGGTAACGACATCATCCGCCATTGCAGGTACAACAGCAGTAGCAACACATGCAGTAGCAAGAACTGCACACATCAGTTTTTTAAAAACATTTTTCTTCATAATAAAACCCTCCTTTGGATTTCGTAAATATATTTGAATAAGCAGCTGAAAGGAAATCTTTTGTCCCTTTCACCTTATATATTGAGCCATTTTGGAAAACGTCAAGGAAAAACGGAAAACTTTTTACATTTTTTCCTATACACATTTCCCGGTTTTTACGTTTTCACTTTTCCAGGTTTCCGGTCCCGCATCCAACAAAAAAATAAGGCTGCAAAAACAGCATTGCATACTAAATATTGTAGCATATGATTATAAAAAATGCTACCGCGGTGGCGGTTTTATTATAGATATTCTTTTTTGAAGGAGGGAAACCATGGAAAAGAACAATGGTATTTCAGACAGCAGATACAAAAGCAGGTTTTTCAAAAAGCTTGCGGCATGGATGGGAAAGCACGGGGCAGCGCTGACAGCAGTGGTGCTGATTGCGGTTTCAGCCATCCTTGGGTGTGCCGAGGCCACAATCATTTATGCAGCAAAGGGTAATGGGGCATCGAATGATTACGGAACCAGGGGCAATACATCCAGCCCGTCTTATATTGGCGGGGGTGGGAACAACCCGACCGTTTACGAGCCCGGCGTCATCGGGGTATCGGTGGTTACCTATGACTTGAATGAGGTTAGCAAGAAAGGGACACTTGAATATGGATATGGAGATAAAAAACAAAAAGCTTCCCCGGTAGCATCCACCAACGACCCGGAAGTCATAAAAAAGGCAAAGGATGCATATGCCAAGTCCGGCAAAGCTCCCAAAGACCAGCCGGATTATTACCCATACTGGATCGACAAAATGGGAACCACGGATAAGGGGGAAACAATCTACAAGTACAGTAATGCCCTGCATCATGCGATTACGTCCAACATCCTCGCGATGCAGAACTCGTATGAATATGATGACAGCACCCTGGTATTCGTCCCGCGTGTCATCACGTCCAGCAGCCACCATTCCTGGATAATGAAGGAAAAGAGTTCCGTTGTGACCGGCCGTGCGAAAGGGAATAAAAAGTCTATTTTTTACGATCTTGACCCGTGGTATGAGGAAAAGGATGCCGGGAGCTTCAAGAAAACTTCAAAGGGCGTCACAGACGGCGTTGCCGGCAGCGGGAAGAATAAGGCAGGCATTTACTATGCCGATTTGAAGAAATATATCAAGAACAAAGAGAAAAAATCATCAAAAAACAAGAAATCTTTTGTGGAAGTCACATCCGTTGACTCCAAGGAAAAGTATGAAGTGTGCAACTATGCACATTTCTCGGAACTGAGTAAGGATGATATTAATAAGATTATCGGTTTTAACGGGAAAAGTTTTTCATCCAAGGGGAAGACAAACCTTGCCCGTGCCAGAAGACTGTATTCTTCCATTGCAAACGTAAATGAAACAAGTAAAGGACAGTATACGACAACACCGGAAATGGCAGATGTCTTCCTCCGGTATACGACAGCTGCCGGACTCAGCAGTAAATCCTATGGCACGGAAATGTTCTCCAAAAACGGAACAAAAGAGGGATTATATGGTACCCAGAAAGGGGTAAGGGATGCAGCAAACAAAAACATGGTCGGATCCCAGGTATTAAGAAGTATTTACCAGAGCAATTCCCGTTTTAAAAAGGTGCTTGCCCCGGGTGCCACCAGGGAAATGGACGAGGTAAAAAAACGTGTCCTGAATGATGAGTACAACACGCATTACCTGGATCTTTTGGTAAGCGGTTACGCCCTCGCCCAGTCAAGTGGTGATAAAAAAGCAGCAAACGAATGGCTGAAAGCCGTAACAACATATGCGAAAACAGCGGCAGATGGAAGTAATGGAAAGAGCGGAAGCAGCAGCCTGGAAAACGTTGTCATCCGTCTTGATATGGGAATGGCCTATGCCACGAGCAAAGAGGTCACCTATGCCTCCTGCGGCAGTGTCATTAATAAGCATTACAACTTTTCCGGCAAAGCAGACGCCTTTGCATCGTCAAAGGGTGTAAATGCCAAGAGCCTGAACAAGGGGTTTATTGGTTTTGCGGCATCTGATGATAAATCCGGACAGAATTATCAGGCGCACAATGGAGAGGTCGCGACGAAAAAAGGCGTTGTCACCAAATCAAAGTATAAAGATGCTGGCTATGGCACGTACTATGACAGGCTTTCAAAGGCAGTGCAGAATACAAAATCCGTCACGGGCAGCGGCAAAGACTGGTACAGCCGCATGGTCATCATGCGCACGACAAAGGCTTATTACAGCATGTCCAATAAAAACGGGAAGCCGAATGCAAGGGTATACAACAGGCTGGCCACGGTCGAACTGCTTCAAACAGTCGGGTCCCCGCATGGTATTAATGCATTTAAAGGCACGTCAAAAAATATAGCATGGCAGTATGGTACTTACGCAGTTAACGGTTTTTACTGGATTTCCACACAGCCGGAAGATACCCCGGATGTGAAATTTAACCTTACCATTTACAGCAAGGATGTGAACGGTAAGGAACCGGCCCAGAATGGGAAAGATATCAAGGATACCTTCCAGTCTTACAGTATGACGGGGAAAACACGCACAGCAACTATCAAGGACAACCTGTATGTGAAGCTGTCCCCGGGGAAAGACAAGGAATCCAAGAAACTTTTCGATAAGGTTCTTGCATCGGATAAATACCATGTAAAGATTGTGTTTGAAAATGCAGACGGGACAACCGCTGCGAGCCTGCTGGATCCGAAAACCGTAAAAAGTGTCCAGCGGGTAACAGATCCGGAAACGGGAACCAAATATGATGCAAAAAAAGAAGCTGCCTATTATAAGGCGCTCAATCATTACGATTCTACAAACAAAGGGTCAGAAAAGGGAGATGAGCAGAATTACAACAAGCTTGTGTCTGCAAAACAGATTGGTGGTAAAGACCTGCAGGCAAACCGGAGCCTGATCTGGCGCATTTCCAATGCAGATGTGCGTACCAAAGGGTTTAAGATTTCCGGCACCGGCAGTTATTATGTGAACTGGAAAGCAAAAGTGTATATCATGCAGAAATCCGGCAGTGGTGCGAAGACAAAATGGACAAGCGTGATAAATGGAAGTTCGGTTAAAAAAACAAAGCCATCCATGTCTGACCTTAAGGCAGGTGGCTGCGCAACAACAAACAATGTCATTGCACAGTATATTTACCGTAAAGATGATACAGAGGACGTAAATCTTTCCAGCACCTATGAATCCATTCCGGAAGCATATGCAGAATTAAAGGAAGGGTCCATTTATAATGAGACATTTGAAGCAATGGCAGGTGTGCCGAGCACACGGTCCCTGTACTTTGCAACCGGCGGGTCAGAATTCATTGTCAACATGCAGGCAGTCTATGATGATTACTACCTCAAGGAAATTTCAGGTGGAAGTAAAAACAGCTACCGTTCCACAAGACGATACAAGAGTGTTTTCAACAGCACGGACTGTGAGTACAAGAAAGGTGATACTTTAAAATCACTTACCGCAGGGAATACAAAAGAAGAGACTTTTGTTGCAGATGCCAATGACAGGAAACAGGAAAAAACGGTCACTGCAGAAAAGAACAGTGCCGTAAACCCGCAGGGCGCTGCCGGTTATAACACGACCGTAAACGGACACGACAGCACAACCAAATTCCATGCGACATGGACAGGGACGATCGGGAACAATACTTCCCGGTGGTCACAGAGCGGGTCGAATGTAAGCCCGTCCGGAAAACCATGTGAGGGCGGAAATGCCGGTGAAGTATACAGCATGTCCCCGACCCCGGCAAACTGGGATGTTTCTGCCTACAATACAGCATTAGGGCAGGCTGCAAACTGGGCGAAGAAGATGGAACAAATCGGTAAAAGTGCAGACGGCACGGTTTACCGTATTGATGACTCTGACGGATATAAAAGGGTATACCATGTAGGAACCGCTACGATCAAGGTTACACTGACCGGAGGGGAAAAGAGCTATGATACCGGTTCCTCACGGTCTTATGGCGGAGGAACCTATACATCATCAGATCTTGTATCAAGCGCAAAGAGAACAAATACATCTGCTGATCTTGGAACCGGATGGAGTTACACCAAAGGTAATAAAGCTTCTGCTTCCGGATCCCATACAACGGATGAGCACGGAAAAGTAACCGGACACTCAAGCTGGAGCGGATACAAGGGATCTGTGGATGGAAAATCTTCCAGCATCCAGTACAAAATTGAAGTAACATTCAAGGATGGAAGCATTACCGCAGGCAATTACGATGGAAAAGTAGGGGAAAGCGGGCTGAAAGTAGAAAAGAAAAGCGGCCTGACCCAGTTTGGGGCACATGACCTCTGTGGCGCATGCTGCCAGCATGTACTCCCGGCGATCGAGGATACCTGGATCCAGAAACTCCGTTTCGATACGATCCGTTTCACAAACCTTAAGGTATGGAAACTGCAGGAAGGCTATGCCGAAGGCATGGGGGAGATTCGTAAGACAGATGATGGCAGCGGAAGCAGTATTGAAGGGGAAGCAGGAAAAGCAGAAGCGGATGCAGTAAAGAAAGAGAAGGAAGATAATAAGGATAATACCCAGGTCGTTGACCCGGACCTGTCCGGTGTGGAAGGCACGGAAGCTGCAAACGATAAAGAGTATGATGAAAACGGTGACCTTGTCGTCCCGGACTATGAGACTGGGGATATAGGGGATGACCCGGATGCAGAAGGGGAAGAAACCTGGACGGACACCTCAGAAAATGACCTTGATATTGTAAAATCAAAGATCGTAAGGTACGACCCGAATATTTTTTATAACATCGCACAGGCAGATACTTCAAAGGCCGGACGTATCCGTTACAGCCTGCAGACCGGGCAGGATGATGATGTCACATGGACAGAGTTCAATAGTGATAAAAAGCTGACCCGTACAGATTTCTGTGACGGACAGACTGCATCCCATGGAGGAAGCCCGGTTGTGGTTACGGCAAACGGCCATAAAAAGAGCTGGTGCAGGGGATGCCTGTATACAAACAGTACATACAGCAACCTCCGCAACAGACACGACAATGCCAAGACAGGCGGGGAAGGAAAAGGGGAAGCCGGGGAAGCAGCAAAAACCAAGACTGGATATACCGATAACACAGCCGATGCAGTGGACAAGACAACGTTTGAGTGGAAACGTTTTGATAAGAGACGTAAGTTAAACTGCAAGGCAACCGTTATTTCAGATTTCCTGATTTTACAGACCAGCTCAGGCAATGAGAGTATAGTCTACTATCAGGATACTGCAGAAACAAAACACCATGAGTGCCAGGAAAATTATGAGGATACCCTGTGGTATTCCAAGCCGGCAGATATGAACAATCTCAAAAAAGAGAATGTCAGCAAGGCAAAATGGATGTGGGAAGATAAGATGTGGACGAATAACCCGCTGGTTAAGAAGACATCAAACCTTAATGTAGGAAGCTATAACGGCAATTACAGCAGTACATCCACGAAGTACCAGGGCACCGGAGGCAATGCAGTTGTAGAAACCGCATTTGATAAAGATGAAGAGAAGTATAACCATATCACAGATACCGATGAGAATGGAAATACCCTGGATCTTGCAAAAGTAACATCTGCAAGGACGATTGAAACAAAACAGAAGCAGATGGACGATGTAAAAACCATCATGCAGACAAAATCGGATTCGATTGATGGAAATATCTGTTCCCCTGGATGTGGAAACACTTATGGCGGAACAAACTATGATACTTATGGCAGCGGATCAGCGCGGATGGGAACAAATACTGCGGATGTTTATACTGCACCTACCAAGCAGGATGTATGGGGAAAATACAGCTGGATTAACCGGATTCTCCCTTCCTTGAACGGACAGACGGATGCACCGGAACCGGCGCAGTTTGGTAATGCCGGACTTGTGCTTATGCAGGACGGTATTGCACAGTGCCCGACGAACCCGAACCAGGAATATGTCACAGGGCAGTCCCGTGCATTCTTTATCCCGCTGGTTACATATACGAACTTTGGTGCCGATAAAAACGCCGAATCGCATGATATTACCAACTATACATTCAAGTATACAGACGAGAACGACAGCGTAGTCGGGAGAGTCGGTTATACCATGGATTCCATCTACACAAACGGACAGACGAAAGTCAACAACATCGTTGTCCATGACCCGGTTTCCGTACAGGGGGCAAATATCCTTACGGTAAACAAGGAAATGGATCAGCGTGTGCTCGGCGATGATAAAAGCGGGGCAGCGGAGATGAATAAGGAAGCTGATGATGCGACTTGTCCGGGAACAGCAGAAGAATGTCAGTACCGGCTGTTAAACTGCCAGTATGGAAAGCCGGTGCGCAGGGCGGCATTTAATGTTGACAATGCAAAGCACAGTGATGTGGAAGACGATGATGGAGTCGTACACAGCTATGATTCCATTATCAGTAATATCCTTGCCCCTGGAGGCACTTACATGGATGTCAGTCTCGCAGACAGTGGCTTTGTCATCAAGCGTTATGACGGACTTGAGGCATTCGAAGGCACGTCCGAAGATGATGAGAACCAGCCGGACCGTTACCTCTCCGGAAACGGCAGCGCATCCCTTGCAATGTCATGGAGCGCAATGGGAGTGGATACAGAAGAAGCAAAGAGTGATACTTATGAACTCCAGGGCGTATTTAATTTCCACAATGCACTGGATTCAGAAAAGGCACTGTTTACTACCCGGGCAACAAAACTTCTTGCAGAGCCGGACGGTTCCTTAAAGATTGTGCTTGCAGACGGATCCGAATATACATCTGCGGCTTCCCTCCTGGCAAAGGATGGGAAGAATGCCATCCAGTATCATTTTGGAATGGATTCCGTGATGTTATCCCCTAAGAAGGTTGACTACAAAGGCGGTTCTTATACCGTGGATGCCAATACAGGCGTAATTGTTGATGGAAAGGAAATTTCCTTTACAAAAACAAAGAATCCTTCCGGGGATATGACGAATTACATTGGTGACGGCATCTGGTTCGGTAACCAGGACGATGCAGTTTCCGATGGTACAGCTTATAATTCCGTTTATGACTGCAGCTATTCATTGGATAATCTTGCAGTTACAAGACTTGCACCGGAAAAGGACGCAAACGGTATTTCATACAGGCATACCTTATCCTGCTTTGCAGGTGTAACAGAACACGCCAAAACAACACAGGATTATTACAATGGCATAAGTGATAAAAAGGTACAGTATACTTACAATTATACAGGTGATGTGCAGACATTCACTGCCCCGGCAGACGGAGTCTATACCCTTGAGACATGGGGAGCTTCTGGCGGTGATGGATATGATGACAGCGTTGACAGGGAAACTACAAGTTCTGTCGCTGGAAATGGTGGATATTCCAAAGGAAATATCAGCTTAAAGAAAGGACAGAAAATTTATGTTTTTGTTGGCGGCGCTGGAAAATATGGAGCCGGGACAAACCGCTTTGGAGGACCAGCTGGTGGTTACAACGGCGGTGGTGACGGTGGTGTTGCCGACAGCGGTTCTGGTGGAGGAATGTCACATATTTCCACCACAAACAATCCCGCAACAACAAGCTGGAACCCTGATGGGACACTTCTGGCTGCCGGCGGCGGTGGCGGAGCAGACAACCCTGGGGGAGGCCGCGGGTCCGATGATGGACGCGGTGGAAATGGCGGTGGAAAGAATGGTGAAAATGCATACATTGAAAACATGAAATCTACTGGAAATGCGACATGGACACCGACAAGTGGTTTATCACTGCGTACTGGGACAACACTTTCTGTGGACAGTGCAGTAACAAATGGAAGTGAACAGGGCGTATTTGGCCCATATAAAACCTATCTTCCGGGACAAAAGGTTACGATAACAGTAAGGGGTGATAATCTTACAAACGGATATCCGGTTGTATATACCAATTATGGAAGATACCAGACAAGAGATTTTACGGTTGAAGCAGCAAACAGTAATGAATACAGATATTCATTTACCGTACCAAGCGGACTTACATCTACAACAAATACCGACGGGACTTCTGCAGATTCCGGACAGAATCCATATACTATCTGGGAATTCTGTTTCCATGCAAGGGGTTCTTCACGGATGAGGATAGACTCTGAAACTGCATCCTGTGACTATAACTCAGCCAACCAGAATATGGGCGGCTGCGGAATGGGAGGAACCCAGGGCAGCGGATATAAACAGGGTGTTGGGGAATCTGTAACATTTGGAACTGATTCTGGCGGTGCCGGCGGTGGCTGGTACGGCGGATATGTCACTAATGCAAATAATGGTGGCGGTGCCGGCGGTTCGGGATATACAGCATCCGGTCTTACAAACACAGAAATGAAGTCCGGGGTACGCCGTGGAAACGGTCTTGTAAAAATCACTGCAGCCGGAACGATTGACTGGACACGCAAGTTTGATGATGGCTACCAGAAACAGACATCAGAAAACAACAGACATGTGCACACAGAAGCATGCATGGACACGCCATCGGAAGGTTTTAAGATTGCAGTAGATGAAGCAAGCAACGGAAACACTGCAGACCTTAAAAAAATGCTTGGATCTGCGGTATGGGGCAAAATTAAGGATCAGCTGAAGAACTGCTATGGAAGTGGCAGCGGCGGATCTGCAGGCAGCGTAGCTGCAGGAAAGACCTATACCTATGACTATTCCGGATCCGTGAAAAGCATTACCCTCCCGGCTGGTAAATACAAGCTGGAAGCATGGGGAGCATCCGGTGGAGGCAGAAACCCTGGAAAGGGTGGATATTCAGCCGGAACAGTAACATTTGCAAATGAAACTACCGTATACATTGTAGCTGGACAGTCTGCAGGTACATATAATGGTGGAGGTATCGGATGCCATGGATATGGCGGCGGTGCAACACATTTTGCAACAGCAAACGGTGAATTAGCTGCATTATCAAATAATAAGAACAGTGTCTTGCTTGTAGCAGGAGGCGGAGCCGGAGGAAGTTCCGGAGCTGGTGGAGCCGGAGGCGGCGCAAACCAGAGTGGTACAACCGGTGGAAACGGATGTGGCACGAAAGGGGAAGGCGCAACTGTCAGCGGACCTGGAAATGCTTATTTCAGCGGATCATTTGGAAAAGGAGGATCGAATTCCGGTTGGAATACCTGTGGCGGGGGCGGCGGTCTCTATGGAGGCGGCGGAAGCTACGAAAGCTATTCGCGGAATGATGATGACGACGCTGGTGCTGGCGGTGGTTCGGGATACGCTTCTTCATCTTTGACAGATGTATCCGGTATAACCGGAGAGCATAGCGGAAATGGTTATGCAAAGATTACCGTTATCGAAGCACATACTGACTATGATCCGGACAAAGTGTTTGACCTGGTTAAGAAAGCAACCGGAAATAATTATTCACTGATTCCGGACAGTGTCACTACAGATGGACATACCATCATAAACCCGTTTTGGAGCTGCCAGTGCATCTACGACGGCCATGTATGCACGAAGCACTGCAAGACCACTTATGTCCTGCAGTGCAAGGAACCGCATCATAAGGCAGTTAACGGAAAGATTGGACATTACGATGCTGGCAATGAGATCTGTTATGATGCATGTCATAATGATGAGCTGCATAAAAAGGGTGCAGAGCAGGCAAATGCAGGAAAACCGGGAACGTCCAAGCCGCTGAAATTTGGAGATTTCGTCCTGCTTGATAACTATTTTTATATTTACTTCCCAAACAGTGGCGATTTTTATGAGTCAGATGATTATGGAATCGCCCAGACCGAACAGCGGAAGGGAAAAGGATATACGAATAATTATGACTGCACGGAGTGGACCAGGGAGAAATGGATTAAATTCCCATTTTCTGTTTTGTATAATCGGAACGGAACCTTTGAGGAGCACCCTGCGGGTCAATGGTTCCAGCTGGAAATTACGGACAAGGTGACGAACCGCAACGTTAAAAACAACTGTTACGATCTGACCAGCTTGTCGGAGCGTGATGATGGATTTACGTATCAGTTCTACGCCCAGCTTGACAACCATGAGATGAGTGGGGCTACCATTGAGTATGCCGTGGAAGCAATCAACAACCAGCCTTCCCCGAGCGGCAGTGAAAACCCATACGACCGCGACGGAGCGTTATCACTTGACTGCTCCCAGGACAACTCAAGCATTACAAATGCAGGACGTGCAATTGACCTGACGGCAAAACATTCAGCATACAAACAGGGATATGTGGATCTCATCGGCCGGATCGGAAATTTACTTTTCGAGGATACAACCGATCTTCGGTTCTCAAATCTGTTTAAGAAATCAACAGATGATGGTAAATATTTACTGGATGGTATTATACATACAGTTGATAAGGCCGTACAAAATGCATACCTGTCATGGCACAAGAATAATGGAGATACTGCAACGGATATCCGGGGTGAAAAGGTATCAGCATATAACCAGTGGTACAATACATGGCATACCGCAAAATGGTCTGATGTAGGAGAGGACTCCAGCAAGTGTGTTTCAACACCTCTTGAAGCTGCCAAGAATAACATTGCAGCTCTTAGGAGCGAACAGCTCCAGCTTGGATATAACCTCTTATGGGACATCCAGGTATTAAGCCGGGATTTCGCGGACGGAAACATCCAGATCGAGCCGAAATATTACATCCTCGATACTCATACAGATAAGCTCATGGCAGTGGATGTGTGGGGCAGCCGGAATGAAGATGTAACGCTTGTCAATGAGTTTGGTCTCATGGATAAGTACGGAACAGATTATTTTGACAAACAAAAGGACAAAATTTATGACCATGCTATGTTGCTGAACTGGGATGATGAGAAGGCACGTCGGAACTACAGCGATGAAGAGAAGGCTGCGACCGAAACGGCATCGAAAGTGCTCGGCCGTACAATCCTCGATGCAAATGGAATGCCGATGACCCAAAAAAATCCTTTAACCGGTATGGAAGAAGAGGTTGTTGCACCGCTGTCTATCCCGATGGGGGATGGCTACCGCGAGGGTAACGCGCAGTTCCTGTATTTGAATGGACGTACCCGTACTTTTATTGGAAACAGTAAAGTTACAGCACTCCATAAAGATATTAATGGCGATGATGACCAGGAACTTTTCAAAGAATTTGATGCTATTGGAAATGATCTCGGCTCTAACGGAGTTTCTGAGGATGAGTACAGTTTCTGTGCATCCCGCTGGCATGTAACACTCGGGCTGCCGTCTTCTGCAAAATTCACGGATGTGACCGTGGATGCAGATGGTAAAGAGCGGCATATCAATCCTTACGATATGATTACCGATGAGGATACCGGGGATAAGATTTATGCGTACCAGAAATACGACCCTGACTATCTCAAAGAACATGGAGATGAGAACCGGTACATGATCCTCGAAACAGCACGTATCACTGCATATGGAGCGGTCTACGACCTGAGATATTCGCAGTTACAGGACAATGGATCGATCACAGCAGCCAACGGAAAAACATATAATTTCGTTGACAGTGCGACGTATCCGGGCGAGCCAAACTCGATACCGACATTACTTGCGGTTTATGGCATCACCAGCTCAGGTAGGGACTATGATACACTCCAGACACATTAATTGTTTGGATAATAGCTGTTGATGTAATAATATATTGTAACACAAAAGAAAACTACTCAAGGGCTTAAGCCAAGAGTAGTTTTTCTTTGTTTTTTGAAATATGTTATTTCAATCCCTGCACCCCGCGCGGGGTGCAACATGCGAAACAAAATGCTATACCAATTACACTAGAAATTTCAACCCATACACCTCTTACGAGGTGCAAGGGGCTGTAAAATAAGTCCCTAATATAAGAAACGCCAATTCCGGCAAATGTCG
>ERZ857775.3531-NODE-3531-length-12643-cov-5.391087_pt1 | contig 12643 bp, 9 predicted proteins | sample MGYA00519698_ERZ857775 | MGnify/ENA primary metagenome ERZ857775 (study PRJEB31778, sample SAMEA3449363) | human gut metagenome | biome: human gut; feature: human-associated habitat; material: faeces | place: United Kingdom | collected 2010/2012 ...
ATAAGGACTAATAATAAGATAAATGATTATTTATCATATCAATCTTCGATGGCAGCTTGACCATTCATGAGCATTGGAAGTAACCAGTCTCTTATTGAGGCTAATTCATCACTTTCTTTCTGATATTGTTCTTGAAGCATGAGCAAACAATTAAACTTGTTTAAAATAGCTTTATTATCAGGAATAAAAACTGGAATATTTTCAATATCTCCTTTGGTAATGAATTTTACAATCGAACCTGAAGCTGCAGATTTAAATGACTTTATTTGATACATGCTTGCTAAATACAGAAGACCATAATACTCTAGGTCTGGTATTAACACATATGTTCTTTGATAAGCATTAAATTTTCCTGTATAATGCTTAACATTAAACTCTCCATTGCCGGCTATCAAAATAGATGAAGCATTGAACGCATATTCATCACATTTCAATGTATTACTTGAGCAAGTAAAGAAATTATATTTCCCATTTGGTGATGAAAAATTTGCATCTTCCTTCCCAGTAACAATATTGGTCAAAGCAGATGCAATTGTATTATGACCAGTAATATTCCCAGTTTGAGCATCATTCATCATATTTTCATACAACAAGCAAAGTAGCTGTTCTAAATAATCATTTATCTTATTATTAGTCCTTATCTTAGCGTCGATTTTTTCTAATACTGCAACCATTTTTTTCTGATTCTTCAATGAAATCACGGGAATAGTGTAATTTGGAAACTCCTCTACCGAAATACGATCAACAGTACTTCCTTTATCTGCCTTGTAGCTGGCAATAATCTCCGTCAGTTTTGCAATCTGTTGCGGAAAATTCCTTGCAATATCATCTTCCAGTCGGTACTGGTTATTCATGTGGCTCGCTTTTAAAAGCTTTAATTTCGCCACATCCACATCCAATGCCATCTTCTCTTTTACTGCCGGATTTCCGGTTGCAAGTGCTTTGACCTCCGCATAGGAAAGTGCAGCTTCATCCACATCTTCACAGCTTCGGACAGGTGCTTTACTGGTCATAATCTGAGAAATGAACTTCTGTTTATTTTCGATCAGCTGCCACATATAACTGTCGAATGTGGATTCTGTTACATACCGAAAGATATGAACCTTTTTGTTATGGTTTCCCTGACGGATAATACGTCCTTCCCTCTGTAGGCTAAGTACCCAGCGCCTTGCCATATTGCTATGGTAGGTTTCCAAATACTCGCCCCCGAACCGTACTTACAACTCTCACTGTATACGGCTCTCCATTTATAAACTCAATTTAACTGTCCACAGTGTAATTTCTTATGACATTCTCTACACAAAGCTATTGTTTTGCGATTTCTCGCTATCATAAGAGCTTCCCAAAAAGTTTTACCTTGTAAATCTTTAAGCCGATGAACATGATGAATTTCTATGGGAGTATTAGTTTTTCCGCATAGCTCACATTCTCTGGCTTTTATTCTGTCGATTAGCTTTGTACTGCTGAAATATTTGATTGTATTTGGAACTAAGTCTGCATTAGATTGGAATGCTTTTTTCTGCCGTTTAAAACCCTCGTTATAAAACACTCGCATTTTCTCAACTCCTTTGGAATTACGGAACTTTACAGCAAAATCTTTTCCTGCTCTGAATTTTCCGATTACTTTTGAAATTGATGTTCTGTATTTTGTGCCGTAGGTTTTGTACATACTGTATTCCATAATATACTTGTAGCTGTTGATGATTGAGCTGTTATTGGCTATACAGTAATAATTGTAAAAACCTCGTATCATACTGTTGTAGTAGTCGAGTATTTCCAGATCATCACAGTTTTTCAATCTGTATATTGCCTTGGGTTTCCAAATTTCTTTTCCATTATGGTAGATTAACTTCATAGCACCTGTATCAATCAAGTGTTTCCTGATTGTATCACTTGAAACTTCCAGTACAATTCTGCCCGTGTAATTACGAACGAGCTTGCCTGTTTTATCTCTCTTGGTTAGATTGCTATGCCGTACTCTGATTTCATAACTGAGAAATTTCGCACTTTTTTGGGCATTGGTAATCAGCGTTTTCTCTTCTGATAGCTCCAACTGTAATTGTTCTTTGAGAAAATTCTTAAAATCTTCTTTTATTTTCTTACAATCCTCTTTCGAACCGATAACTCCGCACAGCCAATCATCAGCATATCTGACATAGACCAGCCTTGCATAATTGTTATCCATAGGGTCACTTGGGGGAATATTCACCCGTTCTTTTTCCAACTGCCTTATGCGTGCAATCGCATTTTCTCTTTCACAGTCGTCGTTTGCATTTTTCAATGCGATTCTGGCTTTGCTTAATTCGACTTCGTTCCTGCGGTACTCTTTTGTACGCATACGCTTTTTACCTTTTTTAAATTTTCGGACATACTCATTTACATACTTATCAAATTTATCCAAATAAATGTTTGCAAGAATAGGACTGATAATGCCACCCTGCGGTGTTCCCGAATAGGTGTTATGAAAAGTCCAATTCTCAATATAGCCTGCATTCAGAAATTTTCTTACCAGTCGAAGAAATCTCTCGTCATTGATACGTTCTCGTAAAATTCCAATCAACGTAGCATGGTTGATGTTATCAAAAAAACCTTTAATGTCTCCTTCGATAAACCATTTCACACCCGTGAAAGTTTTTTGAATTTCATTGAGTGCCGTATGACAGCTTCTATTAGGTCTGAACCCATGAGAAGTATTTTCAAAATGCCCCTCATAGATAGCTTCTAAAATCATTCTGATAACCTCTTGAAGCAATTTATCCTCAAAGGACGGTATTCCGAGTGGACGCATTTTTCCGTTCTTCTTTGGAATATAGGTTCTTCTTGCAGGTTTTGGCTGATAGCTTTCATCTTTGAGCGAAACTATGATTTTCCGTATTCTTTCGATACTCATACCGTCAACCGTTTGCTTGTCAGTACCTTTTGTCATACTTCCGTCATTGGAATAAATGTTTTGATAAGCGGTTAAGTACAGTTCCTCATTGTAGAGCAAACGGTATAAACGCTCGTACTTGTAATCTTTTTGGTTACTGTGTTTCGTTAAGCTGATTAACACATTTTCAGGATTTCTCATAATGTATCACACATTATCCTTTCTATATTGTTAATGTTATAAACTGCCTTCCTTCGCCATGTAAGTGCCATTAACACTCTCGGACTACTATGAAGGCTCCGTTACCATATCGAATATTCATAAGCCTACACTTAATAGCTTATTTTTAAGCGTTTCGACTTAGGTAATCCCCGTTTAGCATCATACTAACGATTTGGCTTGTTAGGTTGTCGGATACGACTTCCATCCTTTTATGCTTATTGCATATACGTCTCAGCCTATCTTTGCTTACGCTCCTGAACAGCGGAACATAAGTGCTGAGATATGGCGAATAATAATTACCTTACGCCATAGTCCCGACATTGACCGTTTGGACTATCGTTCAACCAGTATGGGCTTTATCCTCATACCTAACTTTTCATCTCCCCATTCAGTCGCAGCTTGGTAATTAGCTGACTTATGGCTTTACCGACGTGCTATTTTCCCTGATATTTAGTTTCCCTCACAGGTAAATCGGTTGATGATAGGACTGTAAGATACTATCCTAATACCTTGCCAAAGGTATATTTATTATGATGCCTTTACGGGCGCACGTTCCAAGTCAGACGGTTTCCAGCCAATATCCAAATGATGCAGGGCAATCAGACGGTCCTGCACATTGGTTCCCGCACCCATTTTTGCTGTCGAACCAATCAAAAAACGAACCTGACCGGATTTCACTTTTCCAAACAGCTCTGTCTTTTTTGCTTCTGTATTTGCATCATGAATAAACGCAATCTCTTTTTCCGGTACACCTTTCTCTATCAGTTTCTGCTTCAAGTCATCGTAAACATTGAAACTGCCATCGCCTTTCGGTGTGCTCAAATCACAGAAAATCAACTGTGCTGATTTCTGTGCTGCTGTATCTTTCCAGATTTCATAGCTTTTCTCTGCACAGACTGCTATTTTACTTTCCGGATTATCTGGCAATAGTTCGTTCACTAAACGCTGATCCAGTGCTAACTTCCTTCCGTCATTGGTAATTTTCAGCATATTATCAACTGAGGCATCTACCCCGCCGTTTCTGACAACTTCTGCACGTTCTCCCAGACTTTCTACGATTTCTTTCTGCTGTTCCGTTGGTTTCAGCACCACTGTTTCATATTCCGCTTCCGGCACAGGAAGCTTTAACTGATCGGAAGTCTTGATATCTGCAATCTCCTTGAACATATTCATCAGTTCCGGGATATTATAGAATCTGGCGAATCTTGATTTTGCTCGATATCCAGTTCCTTCCGGTGCAAGTTCGATGCTCGTGACAACTTCTCCAAAGGTGGAAGCCCAGGAATCAAACAGTCCAAGTCCCATATTTTGTAATTTACTGTTCTGCAGATACCGCTGCATAACATATAATTCCGTCATGCTGTTACTGATTGGTGTGCCTGTAGCAAAAGTAATGCCTTTTCCTCCAGTAATCTCGTCCAGATATTGACATTTATTGAACATATCTGCGGACTTCTGTGCTTCGTTCTGTGCAATCCCGGCTACATTTCTCATTTTTGTATAGAGAAACGCATTTTTATAGCTGTGTGCTTCATCTACATACAAGTGATCTACTCCCAGTTCTTCAAACGTAACTACCTGATCTTTTTTTTCTTTCTGATTCAGCTTTTCCAGCCTTGTCTGCAGTGTCTTTCTGGTTTTTTCAATCTGTTTGACGGTATAACGTCCGCCATCCTGTTCATAAAAAGCCATATGAACATATTGGAAATGATCACAGTAAGTGTATTGATATCGTAATAGTAGTAAAACAATTGCTTACAGGCTTTGATTCGCAGTATGTAAATATATTATATCTGGATCGGGAACTGAAAGATGATGCACTGATTCAGGCAATATCGCGAACAAATAGAGTTTTGGATAATAATGAAAAACCATGGGGAATGGTTAAGTTTTTCAGGAAACCTTATAGCATGAAACGGAATCTGCAAGAAGCACTAAAACTCTATTGTGAGGGGGATTATGCAGATGTCGAGGTAAATGATTTAGAGAAAAATATCGATAAGCTGAATCATATCTTTGATAATATTACGTATGTTTTTTCTCAGGATAAAATAGATAATTTTGAATGCCTTCCGAAAAAGGATGAAAACAGACAGAAATTCCGGAGAGAATTTTATGACATGAAAACCACTATGCGGGCAGCTATGCTCCAGGGATTAAAATGGACAAATTCATATGGAAAAAAACTGGATTTTGATGAAAAGACATACAAGATTTTGACTATGCGATACAACGATCTTCCTTCCAATCAAGGTGGTGATGGAAAACGGACCCAAAAACCAGGCTTTAATTTGAATACTAATATCTCAACAATGGAAATGGAAAAAATTGATGCAGAATACTTGGAGGCACAATTTAGGATCATAACAATGGAAGGCGTGGAAGATTCCGATGACTATGACGAATTAAAGTCTGCTGCTATTAAGGAAATCAAAAAGAATCTCGGTATGTTAACTGAAATACAGCAAAGATACGCAAAAATAGTATTATCAGATATTGAGAATGGAATTCTGATTGTCGAAAAAGGAAAAAAATTCATGGATTACATCCAGGAATATATGGAACGGATCCAACGTGAAAAGATCAAGAATTATGCAGACCAGGTTGGACTCAACCCAGATAGGCTTTTTGACCTATATAGAGAATATACTTCCGGTGAAGTTGACCCATTAAAGTTCGAAAGGTTAAAACAATCTGTTGATATTGAACGCTTGAAGAAATATTACAATTGCGTAGAATTCAAAGCCAGAATTCGTTTTCATGTAGAATTGAAAAAGTATATTGAAGAACGCAAAGCTGACTACGAAGAGAAAGGATGATTCAAATGCCTAGACCGAAAAAAGACAACTATCCATTGTCGCTGAGAATAGATAAAACTGTGTACGAACGACTTACCCAATATTGCGAAGATTCCGGGCAGACCAAAACTCTGGCTATTGAGCGGGCTTTGATGGCGTATATAGATGAGTATTATAGGCAGCAGGAGAAACTGGAGCATATATAAGAGGAATCCGAAACAGCGAAGGCAAACCAACTGAAGCCACATGAGTATTTTGAATATCTGCTGACAGAGATACCAAAACATATGGATGATAAAAATAGCAATTTTCTGGAAGAGCTTCTACCTTGGTCAGAAACACTTCCAGAAAATATACGAAAGCCATGGTCCAAGTCTTTACCAGAACATATCGGGAAGCCCAAGAAAACAGCTGAAAAATGATATGGCCGCTGAAAGCGGTCTAATATTTTTCAAGGTACTCAGGTTCTATCGTTTACTCTTTTCCTTTTGGGATATGTTATTCAACTACTATTCTGTATAAACTAAGGGTGAAAAGCCTAAATTTTAAGCTAGTCACCCTTACTATCATACAAGAATATTATCTACAGAATTTTTTTTATAATGAATACTATTTCATTACGCATAAACTTTCATCAATCCATTTCTGGACCTCTTTTTCGTTCACCTTAACCAGACGGGCAATCATTTTTACGTCCATGCCCTCTTCTGCCATGGAAAGGGCTGTTTCTTTTGCTTTTTTGAGTTCGCTTTTCTCTATACCGCGCTTCTCGCCACTTTCCATTCCCTCACTATAAATTTTCTCCATTTCGTGGCACATAAGCGGTGGCCCCTTTCTGTGTCTCTTTCAATTCATGTACCCTTTTCCCGACAATTCATTTACATATTTACAGTTCAGGAAGTAACCAACAATTTTTTACTTCAGCAAATTCATTTTCTGCTTTCTCACCAGTGCATATATTTTTCCATTCTTCTACTTCAGGGCAATGTTGGCCTTCCGAAAATGTATCTTCATAACAATATACCAAGAAAGCAAGAGTAGCACATTGTTTTCTTATTTTAATGTTCTCTTTAAACTCTCTTTGCGTCATAGTTTGAAAATTGGTTCGCGTATATTTTTCTACTAACCTAAGTACTTGTGAAACCCTGTCCTTGATTTTTGATGGAAAAAGAGAATCTGCTCGGTAAAAAGTATTATGTATAATCATCAAGAAATATTCCAATCCGGGTTCTTTTCGTGCTTTAATTAAATTAAGTAATTCCAGCAGGGTGTTTTCTTTTAATTGCTGATCCATAATTGTTTCCAGACACTTTTCAACTGCCATTGTAGCTGAAAATACCATATCTGATTCAGTTTCATACATTAGTTCCAACATTTCTTTTATAAAGTCTGGAATTTTTTCATCTGCAAGAAACATTGCTTCTACTTCCCATGAATAAATTCCTTCATCGTAGAATTCTTTTAGCAGGGTACAAAGTTTATTGGACTGAACCGGATTAGTTCCTTTCCAACCATTTCTGCCAAAAGATGCAATCGCACGAATCATCATTTTCATGTGCCATTTTGAAAAAGTAAATTGAAAATCAAATTTGCTTTCTTTCCAGTATTTTACCATATCTGAACAACAGCCGATAAACAGTTCCAAAAACCATTCTTTTTCTTCTGCAGACCATTTATCTACATAATACCTATTCCAAATCTCCAATTGTTCCCAATATGATATTTCTTTAAAATTCCTGCCTCTTATATCCTCTTTCCATTTTGAAGATACTTTTTCATTGATAAAAACCTTTTTTATTCTCTCTAAGGGCGCTATTTCTTCTGGATGTGGCCATTTCATAAATACAAAAAAATAATATTGCTCTAGATCTGGCAACTGCGTATCTTCATTAAGCTCACTCCATAATAATTCTCCAAAAGTAACTTCTTGTTCTTTAGTTAATTTTCCCCATGTATATAACTGCCCCATTCTGGCCAATACTGAGGTTCGATTTATTTTCTGTTGTTTTCCTATATCAAATATTGTTTTAATAACTTTAGGTTCAAGATGAGCTTTTCTATACAATGGATTTGATAATTCATACTCTGTAAACACATCAAAAGGATCAAGCTGTACTACTCCAAGTATATTTTCTCTCTTTTTCATTGAGCAAGTTAATAATGCATTTATTTTAGTCCTTTTAATATAATCTGCAGTTTGATTCATAACAGAGGAAATGAATTGATTTAACAATCTTTGATCTTTCACAACATTTTCTCCGATCAATCGGATCATCAAGTCTATCATTTTTCCCTGCTGCACAGAATCTAATACAGCACACATTCTTTCTAAAATAGGAATTCCGGATGCTACAATAGAGGTATAAATATTTTGGTCATACCATGGATCATATTTCTGAAAATTTCCTATATTATTCATTATCGCATTATATACATATTCAAAAAGTTCATCGATTTCTTTTCTGTTCTTGGATTGCAAATATTCTCTTGTAATACATTTTTTTACCACATCTGTTTTTCCAAGACGAAGTAAAAGCTGCCATGTATATTGAGGATAGTAAGATAGCAAGCTTTTTACTAAAATATCCTGCTGATTATTCAGTAAACTTTTACTTCGAAGATATAATGGAAATCCACTATATTCAATGCTTTTAAAAACAGAATATGCCTCCCAACAATTGTTCTCAGATCTAACCAAAGTAATGGATTCCCGATTTAACTCAAATTCCGGTTCTGGAGATTCTTTTTTTAACCAGGTTAATGCACCGTCTGTAAACAGAATTTTTTCTTTATCCCAGTTATAATACTTTTTATATTTAGAAATCTCATTATTAATTTCATTGCATTTTTTTCTGGTTTCTTCCTTATATGGATTCATACAAAATAGTAAATGTTCTTTTAAATACAATGCACATACCAGCAGAGACTTCAAATATACGTTTTGGGGGCTGCTCTCTGCTATTTCATTATTATTCTTTTGTATATCGTTGGTAAGTTCTTCTACTGCTTTCAGTGCTTCCTCATTAAGACCACATTCAGTCATTACGCCAATGAATCTTAAGCGTACCTCATAAGGCATTTCTTCTAAAGAGCATGATACCAGTTCTAGCTGAACTTTTTCCAGATCCATTTTGAATAAATTCATAAGAATTTCTTCAAGTTTCAAATAATATTTGCCATCAACTATAAAATTTGTGCAAGGTTTAAGCAGGTCACAAATGCTGTTCCACTTTTCTTCATCCATATTTTGTCTATAGTTTTCAAGTAAATATAACCCTACTGTAAACCATTTATTCTTGTTTTTTTCTTTCCAATCCGAGTGAGAATTTAAAGTATCCCATATTTTATATAAGTTATTCTCAATATTTTTATCTAAAGGCAAACAAGATTTTTTATATCTCCTTGTATATTCATAAGCAAAATCCAGTAATTCATTACAGTAGTCAAAATTAGATTCTAATTCTTTTTCGCTACATTGTAAAAGTTCTTTTCCATTGGTATAACTTTTTACCTGTTGCCTGAAATCTGCTGGAACTATAAGCCATCCGGGATACTGCTCAAATTCTTCAGCCCATTTCTTGGTTAACTCTTTTCTTTCGTTTCTATGTTTATTCGAATTTCCCAATAAACCTTCTACACTTGTATATTTAATATTCCAACTAAGTTTTTTACAATCAGGATTTGCCGTTTCTTCCGAAAATTTTGTGTCTTCCGTTTCAGCTTTCGAATTTGTGGAAATAGCAATGTTTTCATATTGCTTATTTTTAAAATATGCATTTTGATTTATACCATCTCGAAAATCTGTTATTCTTGCTTTTTCAAAATGATCGCCTAATGCTTTTTCTCTATTCTGTATTTGAAGATTATATTTTTTGCAGAATGCTAACTGATTTTTTAGACTAATTCCTAACAATGCATTTGCTTTACCACTTTCATTAAGTTGACTTTTGATTACTCCGACAACATAATTATAGGTATCGGCTATTAGGGCTCCGGAAAAGCCACGATAATCTATAGCTTTGGAATTTTGTATATCTAAAATCATATTTTCAGAAATACCATCATTTAAAAAATTGCTATTTTGTAGTTTAATCCATCTTTTCTTGCGCTCATAGCTTTTTCCAAACCCAATTGCTTTTAAGCCTTCAAACATACAGATATCTGCATATGCAAGACAAAGTGTTGGAACATTAATTTTTTCTTCGCAATGTAGCACAACTAATTCATCAAAACGATTATCAAATAGTTTATCTACAATTACATTAATCTTTTTTTCTTCGTTATTGATGTAAACTAATAACACCGCATTTGTTTCATATTTTTTTTCTTTGTTATTATAAAGACAATGTTTCACAGTTATTGCTGTGTTTTCATTTATTAAAAATGCAGTACCGTAATTTTCACCGCATTTTATTTGAAACGTAGTATTGTCTAATTCTTTATCTGTTATAACTTTCATCTAACTCTCCTAATCCAGTAAGCAAGCTAACGTTGTAATTTTTTATCAATTTAGTGTTATCTTCCGTGTGCTTTATTATATTTGCAATTACTGATTTTCCTGGATGCCCATACCGTTTCCCATCTGTAGATAACAAATAATATTTTACCTTTGTATTTTTTATAAATTCCAAGGAAATATTTTTTATCGAACCATGGTGCGGAAGCTTTATAAGGTCAAACTCCTTTGGAAGTTCTTTTTCAAATAGTTGAATTGGGCTATCTCCGGGAAATAGCATTTTTAAATTTTTATATTCAAGTAATAATGAAATTGATGAACAGTTTGTTGTTTTTGAATCCATTTCCGCTTCTTTATTTTCGGTATATTCATCTAACCAATTCGATGATTCATCTGAATATGAAATTTCCTCTTGCTCTATTTCTACATCAATTTCATTATTTAGAAAGAATCCCTCAAAAGCAGCATCAAATAATGATGCCTTTGTAATTTCAATATTTTTGTGACATTTTTCATTCAGATAATGAAGCCAATTTTCTTTCATTTCGTTTAAAATTTCAATGGTTGGATTTAATATTTTGATTTTTAAATCTCCAAACAAAATAGTTTGTTCGTTGCATACAAGACTGTTTGGGGTTGAAATATTCCAACGATAGTCTCCAGACTGAATTAATTGGGCTAGATGACAACCGCTAATATAACTTATATCTTGACTTCCATTTTCATAATCAAGGTTAATTTCAGATGGAGACATACTTTCTAAAATATTTTCCAAGGAAAAAGTCATTGTCTGTTCTGATTTCCGTGCAGCAATGCATTGATCCAATCCATTAAACCAGATCTCGTCAATTCCTATAATCTGGGGATCTTTAGCGTCCCCATTTTCTCGCAATAACGCTTTGATTCCATTTATATGATCATTATCTATATGTGTGACTACGATTAGATTTAATCGTTTTCCTTCAGCGGCCAGATTGCGCAAAAATTTTTTTAAGTATTTTTGATAGGTTTTGGCATAACCTCCATCAATCAACATTCTAAAATCGGAATCTGGAAATTCCAAATATATACAGTCTCCTGAGGCCGCAGGGAGCATTTGTATGGTAACTCCGTTTATTTCCATTGTAGTCCTTTCCATTTTTGTCATAAATTTAGGATACTTTCCTAAAAATTTTCGTTAGGAATAATCTTCTAGTTTTAGAAAAAGGGCGGATTCCCCACAGGAATCCGCCCTTTTTTCATCTTTCTTTTTCGTTGATTATCATACATTAAACATCTTCATTATCCGGTTTATCAAATACAAAGATTGCATTATCTACCGGTTTCTTATCCATACGTTTGTATTGAAAAAACATTTGCCCTTCTCCTACAAACTCCTTACGCATATCCTTCAATAACTCTGTATGAAATCCTTCCAATGACCCAATACTGTTCTCCATATTAGTAGTCAGAATTCCTCTCGCATAACGTACTTCATCCAGCATTTTGCCAGCTTGAGAATATTCACCCTTACGAGCAAAGTATTCCCCCATAATATAATACATCTCACTCAAACGTATGCCTGGAACCATATCTGAACCATCCTGTCCCAACTTAATATCATATTTTAAAGAATATGCATTAGAATTATAAGAACCTGTCTGTAGAAGGAAACGACGATCCTGTTCTTTATTATCAGCAAAGATATTATCACTGTCAAGGATAAACAGTGTCTGATTTCCTCTTGTAATATAAGGTATATAGTCTTCTTGTAATGTTTTATTAAAAAAACACATAATAATACTATTATAGTCTTTAAGATTCGTACCTAAGCTTGAGTATTCCACAAAATTAAAACAGGATTCAGGCTTGCTTCCATATGGATAAGTCGCTTCTACGACCTCTTTTGCTTCTTTATAAGCCAGTTCATATTCTCCTTCCCAATAATATACACGTGCCAATGCCGCTACTATAGCATAATAATTCATACGATATCCTCTATAAGCGAAGAATACATCACTAGAAGCAATATCGCTAGAAAGTATGCTTGATGCCAACATACGATATCCTGTACTCATCCAAATTTTATGTTCATCAGTTATATCACACTTAGCTAACATCTCTTTTGCAGCTTTTAAATCTCTAATTATCTTAGAAAGAATCTCTTTACTACTTTCATATGGAGGAACAATGGTAGGATATACCTCTACATAGGGAATATAAGACTTTCCATCATCTTTCGACAATGGCTTTATCGTGCTGTGGCTCTTCAAATGTTTTACGCAGTCCCTGGTTACTTTGAATCTCATTCTCAAGGGT
>ERZ857775.3539-NODE-3539-length-12620-cov-8.536968_pt1 | contig 12620 bp, 12 predicted proteins | sample MGYA00519698_ERZ857775 | MGnify/ENA primary metagenome ERZ857775 (study PRJEB31778, sample SAMEA3449363) | human gut metagenome | biome: human gut; feature: human-associated habitat; material: faeces | place: United Kingdom | collected 2010/2012 ...
GGAGGATGATGTGAAAATCAGTGATTCAGCAAGAAAGTTAGTTGAGACTGCTCGTAATAAGGTATCGGATTTTCATACAATGCATTTTTCATCTATTAATGGAGAGATAAGAGAGATACCAGCAGAATATAAATGTGAAAATTTATTCAAATTAGATTTGAAAGCAACTTCCATTTCTGGAGAACAAAGTGCGTTTGAAGGCTGTTCGGAAAATCAGTCAGAGGTTTTTGAAAAATGGCTGGACGAAAATGCTTCTGAATATTTGACAGAAGATGAAATGAAAGATTTAAAAGAGAAGATTAATGCAATGACAGCAGATGTAGATTCTTTGAATGCTCAGGAGGGATATAGAGGAACTTCTTATGAATCTGTATTTTTGTTAAGTGCAAGTGAAGCTGGGCTAAGGAAAGTAAATGAAATGTATGTTCCAGAGCAATTTCAAGCTGGTTTTTCAGACATGATTGACGAATATGTTCATTTTAATGATTCGGCACGTAATTCCATCATGGAGAGAATGACACCAGATTACATGGTTGTTGGAATTGGAAGCAAAACAGAATCTTATAAGTACAAGTCAGAAATAATCTCAGATGAGACAGCTTTTTATACAAATGAGAAGAAAGAGATAAGTGGTATCTGCAATCAGTTTTTAAATGGTAAAACAGATCAAAAATTATTTTGTAATGAAATGAAAGACCGTTTAAATGATTACTATGGAAGCAGGTATGAATTAAGAAATCAGTCAGAAGCTGTTGAAGGCAGAGTAAGTAATATGTTGAGTAAATTACAACATATGTATGCACTTTAGGATTATGATGGAAATATGCAATGGTTATTGCTGAGTGTCAAAATTCAAAAGATGATATCAGTATGGTGGTTTGCAAATAAAGTTACATATCATATTGATGCTGAGAGAAATCCAACAGGTAGCATAGTTGGAAGAACTTCAAATAATGAAGAAAGGAGTTACTATAAAATGGAGGTATCAAATAATTATAGCACAGCAAAATTATGGGGCACTTCGGATAAAAAAGTTTCTAAATCTTCTGAAAAAAACAAATGGAAATTAACGGATTCTTTAAAAGAGAAAATTGTTGAACTGGCAAAAAAAGATGCACAGGACAACGTATATATGGGAAATGCGTTTATGAATTTGCGTAAGATGGAAGTAAGCAAAGTGGCACCGAACAGGGCAGCCTTAATTGGAAAATTTAATCAATCAATGAATTCCGGCAATATGTCCGCAATGAAAGAAGTTGAAAAAGCTGATAAAAAATGGCTCTGTATTTTGTTCGGGATACCATATGAGGCAGAGTTTCAGGGAGAGGGAACAGGATCAGCAGCTCATGTATATAACGAATGTGGTGAAGAAGTTCTGACATATACAGAGGGAGTAGGCTGGCAAGAAAAGGAAACAAAAGCAGAGTCACAGGTACATTCGGCGTTAAAATCGACATATTATGAGGCTTTTTGTGATGCAAGAAAAGCATTAAACAGTGAACAAAGAACTGGTGGTATGAATGAAAATATAATGTCACAAGACAATTTTGATATGAAAGCGTAAAGAGCGTGCGATTAAAATAAGATTGTATTTTTACTGTCGATCCATACAGTTACGAGATAACGGTAGATGGCGTGGATGAAAAAACAAAGGTGTTGATGCAGAATGCTTTAAATGTAGGTAATAATGGGAAAAATCTCTATAAGCATATCTATTATTGCTCAACACAAGATGGCTGTGAGAGTTCTCAAGTAACAGAGGAATCAAAGATGAAATACGAAGCATATCATCAGGTTTATAGTTATACAGAATATGGATTAGACAAACTTGAGGAAAAAAATGGGACATATTATACGGAGTCGGGAGAGAATATATTAGACTTAGTGGATAGTGCAGTTGAAAGTTCCGGAAAAGTTCCGAAAGAGTTTAAGCAGCAAATGAAGAATTGGATACATGACCTGGTTTCAACTATTTCAACCAGAGGATGGAACAATGTGCCAGATATGACTTTAAGCATTTTATATGGAAAGAGCGGTTTAAAGGACATGAACCAGTTGATTACATACCAGTATGAAGCTGATCGTATGAACAGACAATGGTATTCTGTGCTTTAGAAATATGCTAAAAACAAAAATACTTAATAAAGTGGGTTCCTTTATTTCTTGGAGATTTATGACGATCTATACTATATAGCATAGAGTTAATTCAAACGGATTTAGAATGTATTTACACGGAGGTTTTATATGTCAATGAATATCAGCGGATTAGGTAACACGTATAATGGCATCAATACAAATAGCAAACAATATAAGGCTTTGAAAGAAAAGGCTGGTTATCTGGTATTATGCAAAATGAAGCCATGATGTCACCAGAAGAAAGAATGATATATGAAACATTCGGTGGAAGAGATACCATTATTAAGAATCTGATGAAGCAATTTGATTCGGATGGTGATTTGCTAAATGCAAATGGGGTGGCAGGAATGGATGTTACCGGCAAAGGTACATCGTGGCAGCAACTCACAAGTGTATCTGAGGAATATCGTCAAAAGATGTTTGATAATGTGAAGAGGGAATTTATTCAGGAAAACGGTCTTTCAAATGGTGATACAACGAAGCGTTCGGATATTTTCAAAGATTATCAGTTAAGTGTAAGCAAAGACAAACGGTTAAGCGGCACATGGACTTTAGAGCAATACGAAGGACAGTATAGATCTGCTATGTATGCAGCAGTGAAATCAGCTAATCCAAATTGGAAACCGGGACAAAAGTTTGATACAAGCATTCTTGATAATGTCAAAAGAGAATCAGTGGAATCTACTCTTGTCAAAAATGGTAATAGGTTAGTTCGTAATTCTATTGATGTATCAGTATAAAATACGATCACTTCAATTTGGGCTAAATAACCATTACCACAATTACAACTAAATAAAAACCCCGGTGTCAGAGCGTATAGAAAACAAATCTATGCGCTCTGTTTTTATGTAAAGGAGCAGATTTATGAAAAAATAGCAAGGCTGGACAGCGAGCCGCTGATAACACAAATTTACAAAGATAATTATGAAAAGGCAGTGTATGGGAACTGAAAAGATAAGAAAAGCATTTTATATTGAAGAAGAACTGCTGGGGCAGGTAGATGCCCTGTTACCACAGGCAGATGTGCGTTCACGAAACGAATTCGTCAATCGGGCACTGCGGTTTTATATCGGATATCTCACTTCGGAGAAAATAGAAAATTATATGCTGACAACCATCTCCTCTGTCATGCATGCAACGGTAAAGGACAGCGAGAACCGCATGGCTCGTGCAATGTATAAACTTGCAGTGGAAACTTCCAAGCTGTCCCATGTGATTGCATACAGTCATGGTGTGGATGAGCAGGCACTCGGAAAGCTGCAGGCGAAGTGTGCAGAAGAGGTGAAACGGATTAATGGAGCAGTGAGGTTTGAGGAGGCATATCAATATCAGCAGGGGGATCGTTTTTAAGAAATAATTTATTGAAATGCGGTAAGACTTACAGTATGATAAAAGAAAAGGAAGGAGTGGTACATGATGACACAGATGAAGGAACGGGCAGTTGAATTGATAAAACGTATTCCAGATGAAAAAATGTTTTATGTGATTAATATTCTTCAGAATCTTGAGGAAATGTCATCCAACAGACTTGCAGATAAGAAACCGGCAATGGAAGCACTCCAGAATGTGCTGAAGTTCAGCGGAAGATTACCAGAAGATTTTGACGCAGACAAGGAATTACAGGAGGCAAGGGAGGAAAAGTATGGTAATATTGGTTGACACAAATATTATTATAGATGCACTTGCCAATCGGGAACCATATGCTGATGATGCAAAAAGAATTATGGAAAAATGTGCGGCAAGGGAAATAACAGGAATACTTGCGGCACATAGCATACCAAACTTGTTTTATATTCTTAAAAAAAATTTCAGTCAGGAAGAAAGAAGATTTCTTCTGAAAAATTTATGTGAGATATTTCAGATTTCTGACTTGAATGAAAAGAAGATAGTAGCTGCATTGGAAAACAATGCATTTTCAGATTTTGAAGATGGTCTGCAGGAAGAATGTGCAGTTGAGTCTATGGCAGATTATATTGTTACACGAAATCCGGCTGATTTTAAGCATTCAAGAGTAAAAGTAATTCTCCCAGATGAGTTGTTGAGAGAGTTAGAAAAAAATTAATTATCAGAAGGGAATACAGGACCATTACTTCGGTAGTGGTCTTTTCTGTACTCTTAAAAGCTGTGAATTTATGAGGAGGAAACATAGTTGAAAGATTTTGAAGGGTTCATTAAGAACTATGCTACCAGAGATTTTATCTATTTTTTTGCAGAAAAATCTATTGAAATATATAAAAATCAAGTAGAAAAATTAGATGAACATTTGGTATGTAATATTACATTTCCTTTAAACATTATTCAGCATGGTTTTATACATAAGCAGGCAAAAGTCATGTTATCGGCATGGGATATTCCAAACATGGCATATCTTTCTATCACGAATTCCAATGATTACAGAAATGATATTATGACAGAACAATTAGCAGGAAGAGTGGTCAACCTGTATCGTGGGTATGAAAATAAGCATTCAGGAAGTGAATATATTGGAAATAATGGACTGCCTAGTATATTCAAATATTTGATGGGAATGTCATATGAACAATTTAAATACGCAAATCCGGCATGGATATATCAGAACTATAACCGCAATTACCATATGCTGATCGGTTCGCCTAATATTAACAGGGAAAAAATAGTTGATATCAATGTGATTACAAACGAATTATTTGGACTTACAGCAGAGGAATTGTTAGCAGTAGAATGGATTATCTGGTGGCTGTGTTCTATTCATCCAGATCCATTAAGCGCACCGGAAGAGTTATATAGAAAAAAAGAAAATAGCATCCTGACAAAGAAAAATCTGGAGCGGGTTATAAGTTATTATTCTGTGACCTATGAACAGGTGAGAAACTCATCATTGCGAAAACAGATTTTCTACAACAAACCATTTGTGATTACGCAAAAGACGAAAGAAACGATTGCAGTCAGTTTCTATTTGGTACAGATGATGATAGCAGATGGATTGTACTGGCTGATTCGGGATTACTATCACAACAATCATTGGGGAACCAAATTTATAATTGCTTTTGGAGAGATGTTTGAGGATTACTTTGAAGAACTGGCAGGTTTATATCTGCCCAAGAATTCATGGCATAAGATTCCAGAGGAAAGAAAAAAGAGTGCAGATTATTATGTTGAAGTGGATGAAGCGGTATTTTTGTTTGAGTTAAAATCAGGATTACTTGGACTGGGAGCAAAACAGCAGGTGCCGGATGTTGGGCAGATTGATATATTTTATAACAGGAACATAAAAGAGGCATATGAGCAGTTGAAGGCATCAGAGCAGGAATATAAAGGAGAGAAACCTGTAATAAAGGTTTTTCTTTTGTATGAGAGTATGACCAATACACAGATGATAGTCGGCTCATTGCCGGAAATATTTGAGCAAGATCCAAGATGTTATATTATGACAATAGATGATCTGGAGATGCTTCTGGCAACCTATAAAAAGGATAAAAGTAGATTTGATGATGTTGTGAAAGCACTTGTTGAAAACAAAAGAGGAGGCAACGACTATAAGAGTGTTCTGGAAATATTGAATATATATCAGGCAGTTGGCGATATGCATTTTATTGGAGAAAGAGATTATTTCAATAAAATAGCAGAAAAGCTGAAAAAGGAATTAGGGACAGACCAATAAGGAGGACACCATGCCCAAACTTATCCTACGCTGCAACTACCTCAAAAACTCCCCGCCCGCACACCTTGCCAATTACATCAATTACATCGGCACCCGTGAAGGCGTGGAGAAGGTAGCCAGCACGACATCTTCGCTGCCAGCCACCGACCGGCAGAAAAGTCTGATTGCAGATATTCTGTCGAAGATTCCCGATGCGAACCGGATGCATGAGTATCACGATTATATCCAAAGACCAACCAGAGAAAATGCATCTGAGTTTATCACGCAGGCGCTGGAGAATAACCTTGACATCATAGCGAAAAAGAAAAATTACATGGATTATCTGGCAAACAGACCGGGAGTAGAAATCATAGGTACTCACGGTCTGTTTTCAAATGAGGGAGAACCAGTGGTGCTGTCCCGTGTGGCAGAAGAGGTGGCAAATCATCCCGGTGTGATCTGGACGAATGTCATCAGCCTGCGGAGGGAGGATGCCGAGCGGCTAGGCTATGACAGTGCCGCACAGTGGCAGGCACTGTTGAGAAGCAGGGTGCAGTTGCTGTGCGAGAATTATAAGATAGACAGCCGGAACCTGAAATGGTATGCAGCATTCCACAATGAATCCCATCATCCCCATGTGCATCTGGTGGTCTATTCTTCTGATCCGTCCGAGGGATACTTGACGGCAAAGGGAATCGATGCCATGCGTTCTGCATACGCACATGATATCTTCCGGCAGGAGTTTCTAAGCATCTATGAGAAAGCAACCGAACAGAGAAACCAGTTAAAAGAGCAGGCAGAAAAAAGTCTGCTTTTTTTGTTGCAGCAAATGCAGGAGGGAGTCTGTCATAATCTCAAGATTGCAGAGCAGATGCAGCTTTTATCCAGACGGTTAAAAAATACCGGAGGGAAAAAGGTGTATGGATACTTAAAGGCAGATGTGAAGGCCATCGTAAATGACATTGTAGATGAACTGGCAAAGGAAGAGCGTGTGGCAGAATGCTATCAGGCATGGCTGAAAAGCAGGGAGGAGATACAGCATTACTATAAAGATTCGGAAATAGAGATGATACCGCTGTCACAGCAGAAGGAGCTAAAGAGCATCAAAAACATGGTCATCCGTGAGGCAGTCCGTTTTGTAGAAGGGTATCTGTATCTGGAAGAAGCGGAAACAGGAATAGAACGGCTGGAAGAGATATCCGAACAGCAGACAGAAAGCCTTGCCGCATTGCAGGGGGAGGACATGCCGGATATCCTGCCTGGACAGACGGAAATGGAGGAGCAGGAACCAGACAGGCAGGAAGAAGAGCATGGGGAATCCGTTTCTTATTTTGCCAGATGGACGGACCGGTATAAAGAAGCGAGGGAATATCTCTATGGCACGATGGGGGAAGAACCAGATGAGGAGGCAGCCCATGAGATCATGCTGGAAGAGGCAGAGCAGGGAAATGCGTATGCCATGCACGACATGGGAAAGATTTATGCGCAGGGCATTGGCTGTGAGGCAGATAAAGAAATGGCAGATGTGTGGTTCAAAAAAGCATTAGCGGCAATGCATTATGTAGAGCAGAAGAAAAGAAATACCTATCTGGAATACCGCATCGGAAAAATGTATCAGTACGGACTTGGCACAGACGAGAATCTGGAACAGGCAGCGGAGTGGTTTTTCAAGGCGGCAGCAAAGGAACATAAGTATGCGCTCTATTCCCTTGGCATGCTTTATCTGCAGGGGAAGGGAGTGGAGCAGGATGAGGAAACCGCATATAGTCTGCTGTTCCGTTCTTACAGCAAGGGAAATCCCTATGCGGCGTATGAACTTGGAAAACTGTATGAGACAGGATGCGGAACAGAGAAAAATCAGGAAAAGTCGGAAAATTGTTATCGTGTAGCCTTTCTAGGTTTTCTGAATCTTGAGAAAAGATCAAAGGATGATACGCTCTGGTATCGTATCGGCTGCATGTATCTGCATGGGATCGGGACAGAGGCAGACGAAACGAAAGCGGAACATTATCTGACAAAGGCATCTGATTATGGCAACACCCATGCCTCCTATCAGCTTGCCAGACTCTATATCAGACAGGAGAGCCAAAAGTTAAGCGGGGAGTCTGGGACAGAGCTGGATGTTGAAAAGATTGCAAAAGCGGTAAAGTGGCTGGAAGAATCAGCCGCACAGGAAAATCCGTTTGCGGATTATGCAATCGGACGGTTGTACAGGGAAGGCACACTGGTAGCAGAGGACATGGAAAAAGCAGTGTTCCACCTGAAACGTGCCGCAGATGCCGGAAACAGCTATGCACAGTATCAGCTTGGAAAAATATATCTGGAAGAGGACACCAGAAACATTCCGGCAGCCATACAGTATCTGACACTGGCTGCAAAACAGAAAAATGAATTTGCAGCATACAGGTTAGGGAAAATTTATCTTGCCGGAGAAGAACTGCCAAAGAACACGGAACTGGCACTGCATTATCTGAAGATGGCGGCAGACACCGAAAACCAGTATGCACAATATGCCCTTGGGAAAGTGTATCTGATCGGAAAGGATGTCCAGCAGGACAAGGAACTGGCATACGATTATTTTTTAAAATCCGCAGAGCAGGGAAATATTTATGCAGCGTATTTTTTAGAACACTGGAATGATATGCCACACCCCGATCTGTTCTTAATGGCAACAAGGCTCATGCGGCATCTGGAACATATCATCGAAGAGAATGTGGCTGGAAGAAAGAGTGGAGGACGCAGGCAGGGGATTGACAGAAAGCTGGCACGAAAAATCCGGCAGAAGAAGATTGCACAGGGACATGCCGTGGATGACCATGAGGACATGGTACAAACACAGTGATCACAGGAGGAGTGGTAGAAATGATGAGAGGAGGTACGATTGGGAGATTTTATTTATTTTACAGAGGAACAGAAGGAGCGAGCCAATGCGGTACATATTGCGGACATCCTTCGCCGGGAGCATGAGGAAGTGGAGCGTTCCGGAAATGAATGGCGTTGGAAACGGCACAGGAGTGTGACTTTCCGGGGGAGCAGTTGGTACCGCCACAGCAGACAGGTCGGAAGTCATGCCATTGATTTTATGCAGGAATTCTTCGGGATGTCCTACCCGGAGGCGGTGATCTATCTGCTGGACGGAGAACAGGGACAGCTTATTGAACGGGGAAAAAGGCAGGAGACAAGAAGAAAAGCGGCAAGAGGCGATAAAGGACGGCAGGCTGTAGAAAAAGAACAGACAGAGGAAAGAAAAGAACCGAAAGAGCCAAAGGAACTGAAACCGCCGGAGAAAAATCCGACCATGAAGAGAGTCTATGCATACCTTCTGCAGAAGCGCCATATTGACAGGGAAATCCTCTCGTATTTTGCAAAGGCAGGAACCATATATGAATCTGCGGAGCATCACAACATTGTGTTTGCCGGACTGGACAGCGAGGGGAAAATCCGGCATATCCATGTGAAGGGGAGCTGTTCCGACGGCAGGAGCTTCCGGCTGAATCAGGAAGGCTCGGAAGCTGCCTACGGATTTGGATACAGGGGAAACGGGAACAGACTGTATGTGTTTGAGGCACCCATTGACCTGTTATCATTTCTGTCCCTGTATCCAGACAACTGGCAGGAGAACAGTTATATCACTTTAAACGGTGTGGCAGAACATGCCATGCTGCAGGCATTGAAAGACAATCCCAGACTGGATACGGTTGTGCTGTGCCTCGACCATGATCCGGCAGGCATAGAGGCGTGCGGCAGACTGGCAGAGATTCTGGTACGCAATGGATATGGTGCGGTAAAGAGGTTACAGTCAGCCTGCAAAGACTGGAATGAGGATTTAAAGGGCAGATATGGTGAGGAAACAATTCCGGCACAGGAGCATCCGAGAGTCATGGAATGCAGGGCATGGACAGAGGTGCTGAAAGAAGTGACGGAATCCATCAACATCAAGTATGCCAACAGAAGTTATATCTGCCGTTATTATCAGGATATTTATAATGAACTGAAAAAGGGCAGGGGCAGGGAACAGCTTATGGATGCCTTTGACGGACCGGGGATGCTTTTGACCGGAGTGCTTGTGCGGTGCATGGAAAAAGAGGGAATCGCACTTGGCAGGGAAACCAGTGCAGACCAGATACTGGAAAATCTGTCAAAGCGTTATCAGCCGCATAAAGACAAGGGAAACTTCAACACCCGCATCCGGCAGATGCAGGCAGCCTTTGAAGAAACACTGGAGGTGTTCGATACAAAAGACTTAGAACAAAAAGAAGATCAGGAACTGCTTGCCAGAAAATGTATGAGCCTTGCGATGGAATGCATCCGGGCTCATATTTTTGTTGCCATCGACTGCGGGGAAGAGCAGATGAAGCCGGCAAAACAGACTGTGAAGGAACAGAAAATGGAACATCAGGAGGGAGGAATGATGCTATGCAGCCAGTCGTGATGCTGGTGATCGCCGGGGTGGCAATGTTTTCCGTGATTGGAGGCGTGTCACTTCTGTCGCACTATTATACATTAAACGGAATCAAGAGCAGGACTGTCGGGGACGGTCAGCATGGAACGGCGAGATTTGCCACGAAAAAGGAAATCGCAGAAACCTATGTGCAGGTGCCCTATGAACCGGAGCTGTGGCGCAGGGGTGAGAACCTGCCGACTGCACAGGGACTGGTACTCGGCAGCATGGAACGGGCAGGAAAACTATATGCGCTGGTGGATACCGGGGATGTGCATTGTCTGATGATCGGTGCGGCAGGAGTCGGAAAGACCGCACACTTTCTGTATCCCAACATCGAATATGCCTGTGCCTGTGGAATGAGTTTACTGACCACGGACACAAAGGGAGATTTATACCGCAACTATGCAGGCATTGCAAAAAAATACTATGGCTACCATACGGCAGTCATCGATCTTCGTAATCCGACCAGAAGCGATGGTGATAATATGCTCCATCTGGTCAACAAATACATGGATGAGTATCTTGCAGACCATACGAACCTGAGTGCCAAGGCAAAAGCGGAAAAATATGCGAAGATTACGGCAAAGACCATTATCTCCTCCGGTGGTACGGACAGTTCCAGCTATGGACAGAATGCGTTTTTCTATGATGCGGCAGAAGGCGTGCTGACGGCAGCCATCCTGCTCATTGCGGAATTCTGCCCGGATGGAAAGAGGCATATCATCAGCGTGTTCAAACTGATACAGGATTTACTTGCACCATCTAAAGTGAAAGGGAAAAACCAGTTCCAGCTACTTCTGGCAAAACTCCCGGATACCCACAAGGCGAAATGGTTTGCAGGGGCAGCCTTAAATACAGCAGAGCAGTCCATGCAGTCGGTTCTCTCCACAGCACTATCTAGACTGAATGCTTTTCTGGATTCCGAGCTGGAGCAGATACTCTGTTTTGATACCGCCATCGATGCAGAGCTTTTCTGTAAACAAAAGACGGCGGTGTTTCTGGTCATGCCGGAGGAGGACAATACCAAGTATTTTATTATTTCTCTGATCTTACAGCAGCTCTACCGGGAAATCCTCGTGGTGGCAGACGAGAACGGAGGAAAACTGGACAACCGTGTAGTTTTCTATTGGGATGAGGTCGGAACGATTCCGAAGATTGAAAGCGCAGAGATGATGTTCTCAGCGTCCCGATCCAGAAGGGTGAGTATCGTACCCATGATTCAGTCCTTTGCCCAGCTTAATAAGAATTATGGGAAAGAGGGTGCAGAAATCATTATCGATAACTGTCAGGATACCATCTTCGGTGGGTTCGCACCGAACTCGGAGTCAGCGGAAGTGCTCTCCAAGAGCCTGGGCTGCAAAACTGTCATGTCCGGTTCCATCAGCCGGGGAAAGAATGATCCGAGCCAGTCCCTTCAGATGATCCAAAGACCACTCATGACAGCGGATGAATTGAAGTCACTGCCAAAAGGAAACTTTATCGTATCAAAGACCGGAACTCACCCTATGCGGACAAAATTGAAACTGTTCTTAAAATGGGGCATCACATTTGAAGAACCTTATGAGATTGAAGAAAAATCTGCAAGAAAGGTAGCATACGCAGACAAGCAGGAAATTGAAGAGGAGATCACACGGAGATATATGTGCTGCATGGAAGAACCAGACGAGACACCTGCAGAAACGGCAAGGACAGGAGGGATGCAGCAGACACCGCTGACGGACACCATGAAAAAGATGCGGCAGACCTTACGGACGGAAGATTAGGAGGCAGGGTGACTAGGAAAGAAATCTATGAAACAGAGCTGCCGCACAGGGCTGTGGCGGTCTATCTGTATTTGGAGACTCGTGCGGACAGGGAGAGGACATGCTATCCGGCAATCGGTACCATTGCCAGAGAGCTGCACCTGTCTGTAAGTACGGTCAAGCGTGCAATCCGCGATCTGGAGTGTGCAGGATTTATACAGAAAAAGCAGAGATGGCGTGAAAATGGAGGAAAGAGCAGCCTGCTCTATGAAATCATAAAATAGGCACAAAGGGATTACTGCGCCGGTCAGGTGGACTATGGTATGGTTCACCGTGGCCTGTGCAGGGAACTTTTCACTTTAAGGGGAAGAACAGAGAAAAGAAAATACAGTTGGCGATATGAAACATCAATATATTTTTTCGGAAAAAAACTAAGAATTGAAGTATTACCAGATGGATTATGCGGGGACTCATAATTTTATTTTCTAATCGTATTTCGTGCGGAAAAATCGTATTTCGTGATTTATATATTGTGCAAAACAGTAAAATAAAAAATAATGAATATGCAAGTTTAGAGTACTCATAGAAAAGAGGGAATAAGGTAACGGATGGTGGCATACTGAAGCTGATAGTGTTTATTTGAGGAGAGTGGTAATATGGTAGCAAAAAAAATGGAAAG
>ERZ857775.3547-NODE-3547-length-12580-cov-23.869621_pt1 | contig 12580 bp, 10 predicted proteins | sample MGYA00519698_ERZ857775 | MGnify/ENA primary metagenome ERZ857775 (study PRJEB31778, sample SAMEA3449363) | human gut metagenome | biome: human gut; feature: human-associated habitat; material: faeces | place: United Kingdom | collected 2010/2012 ...
GGGAGGGTGTAAGGGAGGGGTATCTCTTTTTGAAAAAGAGATACCCCTCCCTTATTATCGCACCCCTGCGCGGCGCAGGGAACAAATGCAGCGCTGTCGCGCTGCCATATTATTTTTTTACTCTGCGCTCGGCAGCTTCGCTGCGGGCTTCATCAGCAGCGCGCAGATGACGATCGCGAGGATCGTGTTCGGCAGCATATACGTGCCGTTGTACAGCACGGAGTAGAACACGGGAGACGTCATGGTCATGCCCATGAATTCCTCGGGCATATACTGCGCGTAGACCGTCACGCCGGAGATAAAGTGGATGACAAAGCGGCCGAGGCAGCCGACAAACGCGGCGAGCGGGAGCTTGGAATAGTCGTTGCCCTTCACGCGGAAAAGGCCCGCAAGGCCGACCGCGCCGTAGGCGACGGAATAGTCGAAGATGATGGACACCCAGCTCACGGCGAAGCCCTCGGCGAAGAAATACTTGAGCGTGCCGAACGCGACGCCCGCGAGGATGCCCCAGGGCGCGCCATAGCGCACGGCGAAGAGAATGAGCGGGACCATCACAAGGGTGATCGAGCCGCCGAAGCCGCCAAACGACAGACCGATGGGAATTTTGAGATAGCTCAGCACAAGGGCGAGCGCGATGCAGATGCCGCCCTCGTTCAGGCGGCGGGTGCTGGAATGGGTGGACGTGTTGCTCATAAGGGATTCCTCCTAAAAATATGGTCTCTGTCCGCGCCGCGGCACAAAAAAGCACCGCGGCGTCGACGTCACGGTGCAAAGCTCAAGCAAGATCATCTTTGCATTCCTACACCGGCATTACCCGGATCAGGTCTGAGGGACAGCGACGGCGATACGCCGCATCACAGCCGGCTTGCGCCAGCGCCCCTTGCAGGTACGGCGACATCTTAGCCCATCAGGAGAAATTTGTCAAGGATTTGAGGCAAAAAGCGTGATTCCGAAAATAGAATATCGGAATTTAGAATTTGTGTTGCGTCTTTGTTGTGCTTGTGATACAATAAAATTAGTTAGGCAACCAAAATAATTGTGATATTTGTGATTTTCTCGTGAACAGGAGATCTGAAATGGCTGCATTCGTTGTCAACGGTACACCGGTCACGGTGGAGAAAAATCAAAAACTCATCCGCTATCTTCGCGACGAGCTGCACCTGACCAGCGTCAAGGACGGGTGCAGTGAGGGCGCGTGCGGCACGTGCCATGTCCTCATCGACGGCAAGCCGACGAAAGCCTGCATCCCTCAGACAGACAAGCTGGAGGGGAAACATATCGTCACGGTCGAGGGCCTTTCCGACTTTGAAAAAGAGGCCTTTACCTACGCTTTCGGCGAGGCCGGAGCCGTGCAGTGCGGCTTCTGCATCCCGGGCATGGTCATCTCGGCCAAGGGGCTCATCGACCAGAACCCCGACCCGACACGCGAAGAGGCGGCCTTTGCCATCCGCAACAATATCTGCCGCTGCACGGGCTATGTCAAGATCATCGACGGTATCCTGCTTGCGGCGAAGATTTTACGCGAGGGGAAAATTCCCGAAAAGAAGGAAGACTTTCAGGTTGGCTCGCGCGTGCACCGCATCGATGTCGCCGAAAAGGTGCAGGGCTACGGCAAGTACCCCGACGACGTCTATATTGAGGGCATGTGTTACGGCGGCGCGGTGCGCAGCCAGTACCCGCGCGCCCGCGTGCTCTACATCCGCACGAAAGAAGCGGAAGAGCTCCCCGGCGTCGTCTGCGTGCTGACGGCAAAGGATATTCCGGGTCAGCAAAACGTCGGCCACATCCAGAAGGACCAGCCGACTCTGATCGGCGAGGGGGAAATCACGCAGTATCTCGGCGACGCGGTGGCGCTTGTTTGTGCGCGCGACTTAGAAACACTCGAGCAGGCAAAAAAGCTTGTACGTGTCGTTTACGAAGAGCTTCCCGCGGTCTACGGGCCTGAGGAGGCGTCCGCCCCCGGTGCGCCCGAGGTCATCATGGGCAACCGCGGCAATTTGCAGGCGCACCGCCACGTTGTGCGCGGCAATGCAGACGAGGCCATCAAACATTCCAAATACGTCTTACACGAGAAGTTTGAGACTCCGTGGACGGAGCACGCCTTTTTGGAACCCGAGTGCTGCGTGGCGCTCCCGCTTGAAAACGGCGGCGTGAAGCTGCTGACGACCGACCAGAGCGCGCACACCACCCAGCACGAGTGCTCGGCGATGCTCGGCGTCGACTTTGCCCACTGCCAGGTCGAAAATATGCTTGTCGGCGGCGGCTTCGGCGGGAAAGAGGACATGTCCGTGCAGCACCACGCGGCGCTCATCGCATACATCGCGCGCGTGCCGGTCAAGGTGAAGCTCACACGGCAGGAATCGCTGCTCGTCCATCCCAAGCGCCATCCGATGTGGATGGACTTCACGATGGGCTGCGACGAAAACGGCATTATTCAGGGCGTAAAGGCGAGCGTCGTGTCCGACACGGGCGGCTTCGCCTCACTCGGCGGCCCCGTGCTCGAGCGCGCGTGCACGCACGCCGCGGGCCCGTATCACTATGAGAATTTTGAAATCGAGGGCCACGCCTACTATACGAACAATCCGCCCGCGGGCGCGTTCCGCGGCTTCGGCGTGACGCAGACCTGCTTTGCGACCGAAACGCTCCTAAATGAGATGGCCGACCTTGTCGGCATCTCCCCGTGGGAAATTCGCTACCGCAACGCCATCCGCCCGGGCGAGGTGCTGCCGAACGGCCAGATCGTCGGCCCCGAAACGGGCCTTGTCGAAACGCTCGAGGCCATCAAGCCCTACTATGACGAAGCGGTCAAAAACGGCGAGCCGGTCGGCCTTGCCTGCGCGATGAAAAACGCGGGCGTCGGCGTCGGTCTTCCCGACTATGGGCGCTGCAAGCTCGTCATCGGCGAGGACGGCAAGGTCCATATCCGCGCGGGCGCATCCTGCATCGGTCAGGGTCTCGGCACGGTGCTGGTGCAGCTCGTCGTGACAAACGCAAAGCTCACGCGCGATCAGGTCGTCTACGACGGCAACAGCACGTTCATAACGCCTGACAGTGGCGATACCTCCGGCTCGCGCCAGACGCTCGTCACCGGCGAGGCCTGCCGCCGCGCATGCCTGCTGCTGCGCGACGCGATGGAGTACCGCTCGCTGAGCGATTTGAAGGGGCAGGAGTTTTACGGCGAATACTACGCCAAGACGAACCCGCTCGGCGCAAATGTGCCGAACCCCGTCAGCCATGTCGCCTATGGCTACGCGACGCAGATGTGCATTCTCGACAAGGAGACGGGCAAAATTAAAAAGATGGTCGCCGCGCACGATGTCGGCAAGGCCATCAACCCGCTGTCCTGCGAAGGGCAGATCGAGGGCGGCGTCGTGATGAGCATGGGCTACGCCTTGACAGAGCAGTACCCGCTCGACCACGGCAAGCCCACGGCAAAATACGGCACGCTCGGCCTGTTCCGCTCGCATCAGATCCCCGAGATCAAGGCGATCGTCATCGACAAGCCGGGATTAAACCTCGCCAACGGCGCCATCGGCATCGGTGAGATCACGTCCATCCCCACGGCGCCGGCCATCGCGCAGGCGTATTACCGCTACGACGGCGAGCGCCGCCGCAGCCTGCCGCTCGACCATACGCCGTACAAAAAGTAATACAATCAGGAGAGAGCTATGAAACGAGTTCTCATCATCTATACCGGCGGCACCATCGGTATGACGCGCACGGAAAACGGCTACGCGCCGCGCGCAGGCTACTTCCGCGCCGCGCTCGACGCCATCCCCGACCTCCGCGCGCCGGAGATGCCGGAGTGGGAATTCTATGAGCTCTCGCCGCTGCTGGATTCATCCAACATGACCGTGCGCGAATGGAACTGCATCGCAGAGCTGATCGCGCAGAAATATGACGATTACGACGGCTTCGTCGTCCTGCACGGCACGGACACGATGGCCTACACGGCTTCGGCACTGTCGTTCATGCTCGATGGGCTCGACAAGCCCGTGGTGCTCACGGGCTCGCAGATCCCGCTGTGCGAAATTCGCAGCGACGGGCGCGACAACCTCATCACCGCGCTGCTGATTGCGGGGGAAGGCATCGTGCGTGAGACGTGCCTGTACTTCGGCGGAAAGCTGCTGCGCGGCAACCGCGCGACAAAATACTCCGCCGACGGACTCATCGCTTTCGTTTCGCCCAACTACCCGAGCCTTGCCGAGGCGGGCATTTCCATCAAATATAACGAAGCCGCCCTCCTGCCGCGGCAGGAAGGCGGGCTCAAGCTCCAGACGCTTGATAATATTCCCATCGGCGTCATCAAGGTATTTCCGGGCATTCAGTTTTCGCTGTTCGAGGCCATTATGACCGAAAAGCTCCGCGGTATCGTCATCGAGACGTTCGGCGCGGGCAACATCCCCGGCGACGGAAACGCGCTGCTGCCCATCATCCGCAAGGCGTTTCAGAACGGCACGGTGCTCACGGTCTGCTCGCAGTGTCCGCAGGGCGCGGTGTCGCTCGGCACCTACGAAACGTCCAGCGCGCTCAAAAAAGCGGGCGCGGTCAGCGGACTCGACATGACGACCGAGGCCGCCGTCGCCAAGCTCTACTATCTCTTCTCCTGCGGCTACGACAAGGAGAAGATCAAGCAGACAATGGAAGAAGACCTCCGCGGCGAGATCAGCGTTTCTTAAGCGCTTCGAGCGCTTCCTTCGTGTCAACATCGCAAAGCTCCGTCTCCGGCGCTTCAAAGAGCAGCAGATCATCTAAATGCCTCTTGATGACCGCGCTGCCGCCGACATCGCCCTCAAGCGATAAAAGCTCAGGAAAGAAGCGGGCAGGGAAGAGGCAGGGGTTGCCCCGCACGCCGTTGTGTCCCAATCCGACGATGTTTTTGCTGTGCGCGCGGAAGAACTCAAGCTCCTGCGCGACGGTCTTGCGCTTGAGCATCGGCTGGTCGGCCACCATGAAGCAGAGCGCGTCACAGTCTGACAGCGCCGCCGTGCCGAGGCGGATCGTCTCGCTCTGGCCGCGCTCGGGATGTTCGTTCCGCAGCGTTTCAAAGCCAAAATTTTTGGCGGCCGCTTCCACGTTTTTGTGCTGCGTTACGACCAGCACGCGGGAAAAGCTCTCCCGCGGGATCGCCTCAAGCGCATGCTCGATAAGCGGCTTTCCGTTTACCATCGCGGCGAGCTTGTTCTCGCCAAAGCGCGCGGCACTGCCCGCCGCCATGACTACGCATCCTATTTTCAACGTGTTATCCATCTAAAATCACCAGTCATTCGTTTCTTTTTCACCAATCGGCAGAAAAAAGCGGATAAAATGGTACATCCGCGATCATTTGTATTATATCACGCATGCAGCACTGTACACGCTGTGCGAAATGTGCTAAAATAATAGCAAAGGAGTTGCAGATTTCGAGCAAAACCGACAAAGCGGCTGCTCGGAACAGGAGGTAGACAGATGAGCAAGGTAGGAAAAAGCGAGATCCGCGTCGATGCGTTCGACAAGGTCACCGGACGCACGAAATACTATGAGGATCGGATGCCGGCCGGTGCGCTCTATGCGCGCATCAAGCATTCCACCATCGCACACGGATTTGTCAAATCAGTCGACAAGTCCGCGGCGGAGGCCATCCCCGGCGTTGTGAAGGTGCTGACCTGCTTCGACGTGCCGGAGCACTGCTTCCCGACGGCGGGCCATCCCTGGTCGATGGACCCGGGGCATCAGGACGTGGCCGACCGCAATCTTTTGAACCGCCATGTGCGCTACTACGGCGACGACGTCGCGGTCGTCATTGCGGAGGATGAGATCTCGGCCATGCAGGGCGTGCGCGCGCTGAAGGTCGAATATGAGGAACTCCCGTTTGTGCTCGACGTGCAGAAGGCCATGGAGCCCGACGCGCCCTGCATCCACGAAAATTTCCCGGGGAATATCCTGAAGCACACCGATATCCGCAAGGGCAATTATCAGCAGGCGATCAAAGAGCCCGGCCTCATCAAGGTCGAGGGCTGGTACAACACCCCCACCGTGCAGCACAGCCACATTGAAAACCACGGCTGCTACGCTTACGAGGAAAATGGCCGCATCGTCGTCGTGTCCTCCACGCAGATCCCGCACATCATCCGCCGCATCGTCGGTCAGGCGCTCGGGCGTCCGTGGGCGGATATCCGCGTCATCAAGCCCTACATCGGCGGAGGATTTGGCAACAAGCAGGATGCGCTCTATGAGCCGCTGTGCGCGTGGTGCTCTACGCAGGTGCACGGAAAATGCGTGCGCATCGACTGCTCGCGTGAAGAGACATTCGTCAGTAACCGTGTGCGCCACTCGATCCGCTTCCATATCATCACGTGGCTCCATAAGGACGGCTCGATTGCCGCGCGCAAGGTCGAGTGCTTCTCCAATCAGGGCGCGTATGCCTCGCACGGCCATTCGATCGTCGCCAAGGCCATGGGCTCGTTCCCGCAGATCTATCCCTGCGACAATTTCGAGGGCGACGCTTACACCGTGTACACAAACCGCCCCGCCGCGGGCGCGATGCGCGGCTACGGCATGCCGCAGGCGTCGTTCGCGGACGACGCGAACATCGACGAGTGCGCGAAGGCCGTTGGCATGGAGCCGCTCGAATACCGCATGAAGTACATCATGCCCAAGGGCTTCCACGACGGCTTCTCAGGTAACACGAACTACTACGATTCCTTCCGCGAATGTCTGGAAAAGGGGAAGGAGTACATCGAATACGACAAAAAGCGCGAGGAGTATGCCAAGGACATCGGCCCCGTCCGCCGCGGCATCGGCGTGGCGGCCTTCTGGTACAACACGGCGGTGTATCCCATCTCGCTTGAAACGTCCTCGAACCGCATGCTCCTGAATCTCGACGGCACGGTGACGATGCAGTGCGGTGAGACGGAGATCGGGCAGGGCGCGGACACGGCCTATGCGCAGATGACGGCCGAGGCCGTCGGCCTTGCAAGCTACCGCGATGTGCGCGTTGTCTCCTGCCAGGATACCGACATTACGCCCACGGGTCTCGGCGCTTACGCAAGCCGCCAGACCTACGTTGCGGGCTTCTCCATCCGCCAGACGGCGGCGCTCCTGCGCGAGAAGATCTTAGCTTATGCGGCAAAGCTCACCCGTCAGGCAGTTTCGAATATGGACATTGTCGACGGAAACATCATCCGCATTGGCGACGGCGCGGTGCTCATGTCGCTCAAGGAACTTGCGATGACGGCACAGTACAACGCCGCGGACTCCGAGCACATCACCGCCGAGTCGACCTACACCATCCGCAACAACGCCTATTCGTTTGGCTGCACCTTTGCCGACGTCGAGGTGGATATCCCGATGTGCAAGGTGACGCTCAAGAAGATCATCAACGTCCACGACTGCGGCAAGCTCATCAACCCCGCGCTTGCCGAGGCGCAGGTCCACGGCGGCATGTCCATGGCCATCGGATTTGGCATGAGCGAGCAGCTTTTATTCGACGAGAAGACGGGCCGCCCCCTCAACAATAATCTTCTCGACTACAAGCTCTCGACGTTCATGGACCACCCGCATCTCGAGGCGCAGTTTATCGAAAATCCCGAGCCGACGTCGCCGTTCGGCACAAAGGCGCTCGGCGAACCGCCCGCGTGCTCGGGCGCGCCCGCCATCCGCAACGCCATCTACAACGCCACCGGCGTCGCCATCGACACCGTTCCCATCACCCCGCACGTTCTGTACGCCGAGTTCAGCAAGGCGGGGCTCATCCACGACAGCTGGAAGGAGGAGAAGTGAGCCATGTATGACATGAAAGCACTCTATGAGGCGGAAAGCGTCGAAAACGCCGTCGCCCTCCGCTTGGAGCATCCCGAGGCGCAGATCATCGCCGGCGGCAGCGACGTGCTCGTGCAGATGCGCGAGGGTAAACGCGCCGGGAAGGAGCTCATCTCGATCTACGGCCTCGACGAGCTGCGCGGCGTGAGCATCGACGAGGAGGAAAACATCCGCATCGGCTCGCTCTCGAGCTTTTCCCACATCACGCGTGACCCCATCATCCAGAAGTACATCAATGTTCTCGGCGAGGCGGTCGACATGGTCGGCGGCCCGCAGATCCGAAACATCGGCACCATCGGCGGCAACACCTGCAACGGCGTGACGAGCGCGGACTCCGCCTCCACACTGCATGCGTGGGAGGCCATCGTGGAGCTGACGGGGAAGGACGGCATCCGCCGCCTGCCCATCAAAGACTTTTACATCAAGGCCGGTCAGGTCGACATCCGCGTGGAGGATGGCGAGATCCAGACCGCCATCCTCATCCCAAAGGCGAGCTACGAAAACTGCTATGGCTACTACATCAAGTACGCCATGAGAAACGCGATGGACATCGCGACGCTCGGGTGCAGCGTGAACGTGCGCCTGTCGCCCGACAAGCAGACTATTGAGCGCGCCCGCATCGCCTACGGCGTTGCCGGTCCTGTGCCGATGCGCTGCCCGAGCGCGGAGGCAGCTGCCAAGGATAAACCCTTGACACTTACGACAGCGGAAGAGTTTTCTCTCGCCGTGCTCAACGATATCCACGCGCGTGACAGCTGGCGCGCCTCCAAGGCGTTCCGCGAACACATCGCGGTCGAAATGGCCAAGCGCTGCCTGATCGAGTCTATCAAACGGGCGGGAGGTGTCATCAAATGAGTCAGTACAAGCTGGTGCGATTCAACTTAAACGGCAAGGACGTTGAGAAAATGGTCGACGTGCGTGCGTCGCTGACCGATATGCTGCGAAACGATTACCATATGACGTCCGTGAAGAAGGGCTGCGAGGTCGGCGAGTGCGGCGCCTGTAACGTCATCATCGACGGCGAGGCATTCAACTCGTGCATCTACCTCGCCGTCTGGGCGGACGGCAAGCACATCCGCACGCTCGAAAGCCTGATGGGGCCCGACGGCGAGCTGAGCGACATCCAGCAGGCGTTCATTGAAGAGACCGCTGTCCAGTGCGGCTTCTGCACGCCGGGCTTCATCATGACTGCGGTCGAGATCTTGGAGACGAACCGCCTCTACACCGATGACGAGCTCAGAAAGCTCCTCTCCGGCCATCTGTGCCGCTGCACGGGCTATGAAAATATTCTGCGCGCGGTGAAAAAGACGATGTATCGCCGCCTCGGCCTGCCGCTTCCGGAATAAGGCCGCGCCTTTACAAAATCGAAACAGGAAAAAATATTGTCTTCTTACGAAATCGGTGCTATAATCCAAATAGCACCGATTTTGTTTCAAGGCGCGAAAAAGGAGGAATCTTTATGGTCATTACGGTTGGCAGACAATACGGCAGCGGCGGACGCGAGATCGGCACGATGCTTGCCAAGCAGCTCGGCATCGCCTATTACGACGACATGCTGCTCAAGGAGGCGGCAGAGGAGAGCGGACTTTGCGAAGAGCTGTTCCGTTCCTTTGACGAACGCCCGAAGAGCTTTCTCTATTCCATCGCGATGGACCCCTATTCCTTCTCGATGAACCATGTGACGCCCAAGGGCTCCATCGAACAGCAGGTGTACCTGGCGACCTACGACACGATCAAAAAGCTCGCCGACAAGGGCCCCTGCGTCCTGATCGGCCGCTGCGCGGACTACGCGCTCAAGGATCGCGACGACGTCATCAATCTCTTCATCACGGCTCCGCTCGAAAACCGCATCAAGCGCGTTGCCGCCCGCAACGGCATCAGCGAGAACGAGGCAAAAGACCGCATCAAGAAGACGGATAAGTCCCGCGCTTCCTACTATAACTACTATTCCGCCAAGGACTGGGGCGATGCCAAGAGCTATGACCTCTGCATCGATTCGAGCCTGCTCGGCATCGATGGCACGGTCGAGCTTTTGAAGGACCTTATCCGCATCAAGGGCATCAAGTAAACGAAAAATCTAAAAAAGCAGCCGTTTCATACGGCTGCTTTTTTCCGCTATTCACGGCGGTTCAACTTGACGAAAAAGGAAAGAGCGAATTTGTGAAAAAAGTTTACGCTTTCCCCCTATGCAAAAGAGCAAAAATACGCTAAAATAGTAGCTGTGAAAATTTGAACTTGTTCCTGAAAGGGGAGATTATGAGCATGGCTCAACTCAAGTATAAGCGCGTGCTGCTCAAGATCAGCGGCGAGGCGCTGGCGGGCGACAAGCACTTCGGCTTCGACTTCGACGTCGTTTCCAAGGTGTGCGACGTCATCAAAAAGTGCACGGACATGGGTGTGCAGATGGGCGTCGTCATCGGCGGCGGCAACTTCTGGCGCGGCGTGAAAAACGGCGAGGGCTACATCGAGCGCACCCGTGCCGACCACATGGGCATGCTGGCCACGGCGATGAACTGCATGGCGGTCGCCGATGTGCTCGAGCAGAAGGGCGTCGACGTGCGCGTGCAGACGGCGCTGGAGATCAAAGAAGTCGCCGAACCCTACATCCGAGCCCGCGCCATCCGGCATTTGGAAAAGGGCCGCGTAGTGCTCTTTGGCTGCGGCATCGGCTCTCCGTTCTTCTCGACCGACACGGCAGCGGTGCTGCGCGCGGCGGAGATCAATGCCGACGTGATCCTGCTCGCCAAGAACATCGACGGCGTTTACAACGCCGACCCCGCCAAGGACGCGAGTGCCGTCAAGTACGACGCTATCTCCTATGAGGACGTGCTGGCCCAGCACCTTGCGGTCATGGACTCCACGGCCACGTCGCTTTCGATGGACAACCACATTCCCGTGCTCGTCTTTGCGCTCAAGGACCCGGAGAACATCATCCGTGCGGTCGAGGGCGAAAAGATCGGCACCATTGTTGGCGAAAACTGAGCGATCCCGCATCTGCGGTTTTACGATAAAAATTTTTGAGGAGGTATCCCCATGAATAAAGAAGATTACAAGGTTTATTCCGACAAAATGAGAAAGAGCATCGACGCGGTGAACGCGGACTTTGCCTCTGTGCGCGCAGGCCGCGCCAACGCCTCTGTGCTCGACCGCATCAGCGTCGACTACTACGGCTCTCCCACGCCCATCCAGCAGATCGCGGCCATCGCTTCTCCCGATCCGCGCCAGCTCGTCATCACCCCGTGGGACGGCACGGCCCTCAAACCCATCGAGCGCGCCATTCAGGAGTCTGACCTTGGCATCAACCCGCAGAACGACGGCAAGTCCATCCGCCTGAACTTCCCGCAGCTCACAGAGGAGCGCCGTAAAGAGCTTGTCAAGCAGATCCATAAGTATTCCGAGACCGGCAAGGTCGCCATCCGCAACATCCGCCGCGACGCGATGGAGGCCTTCAAGAAGAAGCAGAAGGCCAGCGAGATCACCGAGGACGACCTGAAAGTCGCCGAAAAGGACCTGCAGAAGCTGACCGACGACATGTGCAAAGAGGTCGACGCCCTTCTCGAGAAGAAAGAGAAGGAGCTCATGGCGGTCTGATATGGGGCTCTTTTCCAAAGAGAACAAGGCAGGGCAGGTTGATTTGAACAACCTGCCTTGTCATGTTGCCGTCATTATGGACGGCAACGGCCGCTGGGCGCAAAAGCGCGGCCTCCCGCGCTCGGCCGGTCACAAGGCGGGGGCGGAGACGTTTCGAAAGCTCGGCACCTACTGCAAGAACCTGGGCATCGACTATCTGACGGTCTACGCCTTTTCGACCGAAAACTGGAAGCGCCCGAAGGACGAGGTCGACGGCATCATGCACTTACTCGAGCAATATCTGCACGAGTGCATCGACACGATGGAAAAGGACGGCAACCGCCTGCGCTTTCTGGGTGATTTAAGCGTCCTGACGCCGGAACTTCGGGAACTCATCGATGAGACGAATGAGATTTCATCCCGCATCGAAGGCTTTCAGGCCAACGTCTGCCTCAACTACGGCGGGCGCGACGAGATTCTGCACGCCGCCCGCGCGTTTGCGCGTGACTGCGCGGCAGGGGAGCAGGACGCGGACGCTTTGACCGAGGAGGGCTTTTCGCGCTACCTTTATTCAGACGGTCTGCCCGATCCCGACCTTCTCATCCGCCCCGGCGGGGAGAAGCGCATCAGCAATTACCTTTTGTGGCAGTGCGCGTACAGTGAGTTCTACTTCTGCGACACGCTCTGGCCCGACTTTACGGAAAGAGAATTCGACAAGGCGCTCATCGCGTATCAGCATCGCGAGCGGCGCTTTGGCGGACTGAAACAGGAGAAACAGAAATGAAACAAAGATGGTTGGTGGTTGTCGTCGGCCTGCCGGCGCTGCTCGCCGTGCTGCTTGCCTGTCCCGCATGGGCGACGATGCTCGTCGTCTGCGGCATCGCGGGCATCGCGGCCTATGAGCTGCTGCACACGGCGGGAGAGAACGTCCCGGCGAATTTCTACTGGGGACTTGTCACAACGGTCGTCATGCAGGAGATATGGCTCTTTAAGGAAGAGATGAGCGGCACATACGATCTTCCGATTTCGACCGTTACGATCTTCCGCTGGATTCTTGTGATGATGGCGTTCCTCTTTGCGGTTATCTCTTACGGAAAGGAAAAACCGTTCACGTTCCACGATGTGGCGGTGGCCATCATCGGTGGCATTGTGTTTCCGGCGATGTACAGCTGCATTTTCCTGCTGCGCATGGACGAAAACTATGGCAAGC
>ERZ857775.3558-NODE-3558-length-12562-cov-2.211322_pt1 | contig 12562 bp, 7 predicted proteins | sample MGYA00519698_ERZ857775 | MGnify/ENA primary metagenome ERZ857775 (study PRJEB31778, sample SAMEA3449363) | human gut metagenome | biome: human gut; feature: human-associated habitat; material: faeces | place: United Kingdom | collected 2010/2012 ...
TTATTCTTGTATGGAGTATGAGATTAAATGCTCCTTTTGAAAGAATCATTAAACGAACGTTTAATAATATTCCAAAATTATCCAATTTTACGATATGTCCCAAGAATCCGGATACTTTTTTCTATTAACAATCAAGGATTTCACTAATGAGGCTAAAAAAGGAAATCGGTCTTTCCGAAATATTATTAAACGTTCGAATATTTATCTTTAAAGCTTGGATCGTGTCGGAAAAATCGGACATTGAAATTGTACGTGATATAAAGAACGGGAGTGTCTCTGCCTTTCAAGAGTTGTATTCCCGGTATGCTGATATTGTGTATCGGAATATCCTTGCACGTGTGAACAGTTCCTTTGATGCGGATGATATTTTCCAAGACTTTTTTATCCAAGTGTGGGAAAAAAGAGATGCTTTTCAGGTCTCGTCTTCCGTGAAAGGGTATCTCTTGATTTGGTTGAGAAATCATATATTGAATTCAATAAAACAAGAACAGATTCGTGATAAATACCAGGATATATGCGCCCCGAATGAAGAGGACAATTACACGTGGGTGAAGATCGTGGCCAAGGATTTGGATGAAAATATCCGGCGAATCGTGGATGGGTTTCCACCTCGTTTGCAATGCGTGTACATGCTCCGGCAGGAACAAAATTTATCGATAAAAGAAATTGCCGAGAAGTTGGCCGTATCCGAACAAACCGTTAAGAATCAATTAGGTGATATTACACGTAGGCTCCGATGCGAGGTGGGTCGTAAAAATTTTTTATTTTTCATATAGTACCTTTTGTTCCCCGGAATTGTCTTTAAGGTAAATACGGCGAATATGGGGATAAATGAAATATACGATCTTTTAAAGAAGTACCGGGAGCATCGATGTACCCCGGAAGAGGAAGAGCGGATTGCCCGGTGGTACGAGCAATTTGATGACGACGTCGAGAATTTACCGGAAGTTCCTGAAGGTAAACTAGAACAATTATGGTTTTCAATCAAACGCAAGATACATGTGCCTTGGAATCGGCGAGTGGTTGTGTTCTATCGTTATGCCGTGGCTATTATTATTTTAGCGATGGTGGGAAGTAGTGTGATTTATTTCCGAGGATCGGGTGAACCGGAACGGCAGGAGCTGACTCGGCAGGATATTCTACCAGCACAAGGTGTTGCAGTTTTGCAATTGAGTGATGGGCGGGAAGTGCCTTTAAATAGTACGGCCATTATTCAGGAACAAGAAGGCGTGGTCATAAAAAATGATTCTTCCCGGGTGCTGGATTACACGTTGGCTACGACTAAATCGGAACCTTTATATAACACGATTACAGTTCCGGCAGGGGGTGAATTTCAAGTACTCTTATCTGACGGGTCAAGTGTGCGCTTGAATTCCTGTTCTGCTTTGACTTACCCGGTGCCTTTTACCGGGGACGTGCGAGAGGTGAAGTTAACGGGCGAGGCTTATTTTGACGTGACGAAATCGGATAAACCTTTCATCGTGAAAATGGCAGATATTGACGTGCGTGTATTGGGAACTTCTTTTAATCTTTCCGGTTACACGACGGATCAAGATGTTTCGGTGACGTTGGTTAGCGGGAAAGTCACCGTGCGTAATCACCAGTTACAACAGGATTTCGATATTACCCCGGGGATGCGATTCGAGTATAATCGAGAGAATCATCAAGTGAAGATGGCTGAGGTAGACCCGGAACTTTATATCTCCTGGATGAAGGGAAAGTTCCGGTTCGAGGATATGCGTTTGGAAGACATTATGGTCACGTTGAATCGTTGGTATGATTGTACGGTGTCTTATTCTGACGACGCTTTGCGGGATTTACGTTTCACCGGGGCTGCAGAGAAGGATCGTCCTGCCAGTTATCTACTGGAACTGATCGAGATGATTACGGAAGTGAAATTTCAAGTCAACGGAAAGAATATATTAATTACCCGAAAATAAAATACAGGGAAATCTCACCTTCCCTGTATCTATGGATAACAACATTCACGAAAAAGTTTACCAGACGATGTTCGTGAGTGAGTCATTAACTTTAATTACAAATGTATGAAAAAAAATGGATCGGTAAAATTTTTAAGGTACATGCGAAATCTATTTTTTCTATTATTGATTTCAGCCTCCAGCGTTTGGGCGAAAGATGTTTATTCCCAAGGTGCGCAGGAGATGTTCAGCGTGAAGAGCGGGACTATTGAGTCGATCTTCAAGCAAATTAAGAAACAGAGTAACTATGAGTTTTTTTACAACACGGCAATTTTGGATGTGAAACAGAACGTGATGCTGACTTCTACTAGCGGGACTTTGGATGAGATTCTGGCACAGGTGTTGGGCAAAAAGTACGAGTATCAGGTCAAAGATAACTATGTTCTTATTTCAGAAAGAAAGGTGAACGCACCGGATGAGGTGAAGAAAGTTACGATTAAGGGCGTGGTGAAGGATAAAAAGGGAGAATTGTTACCGGGTGTTTCCGTTTTACTGAAAGGGACCACGATAGGTGTTGCTACTGATGTGAAAGGTGAGTTTACGTTAGTCATCCCGGAACAGGAGAAGATCGTGCTGATGTTTACTTTTATTGGAATGAAAACAAAAACAATAGAGTATAAAAAGCAAGAGAAACCAATCGTTGTAATACTTGAAGATGATGTTACCGAGATGGATGAAGTTGTGGTAACTGGTTACCAAGAAATTAAGAAAACAAGAATGACAGGTTCCGTTGAGGTCGTGACTTCTAAAGATATAGCCAATAAGGGATATACGAGTATAGAAGATGTGTTGAAAGGGCAGATGGCGGGAGTTGCCGTTATGAATTTGTCTGGTAGGCCGGGGGCTCAGGCAACGATCCGGATTCGGGGTATAAATTCGTTGACCGGAGATATTTGGATCATCGATGGAATGCCTCTTTCGGGAGATGTTCCGGAAATTAGTATGGGAGGTACGGAATTTCAGGAGACAGTATTAACTAGTGGAATTGGTAATATCCCTCCTGATGATATTGAAAGTATTACTGTGCTAAAAGATGCCGCTGCAACAGCGATCTATGGATCACGGGCTGCTAATGGAGTTATTGTTGTTACCACAAAGAGAGGATGTGTCGGGCGTTCGTATATAAATATTCAAGCATCCTATGGCTTGAGTGAAGCTCCTAGTAATCGTTTAACAATGATGAATACGAAGGAAAAAATTGCTTTTGAACGTGGTATTTATGAGGATTTCCCAGGGTTGGATATCGGGGGACGGGTATTCCAATTATTGAAGGATGTTGATAATGGAAAAATATCTAAAGTAGAAGCTGATGCCGAGATAGATCGTTTAAGCAAGATCAATACGAATTGGTTTGATGAAATTTTCCGAGTGGCTCAGACTCAAAATTATAGTATCTCTCTTTCCGGAGGAGATGAAAGAACACAATATTATGGTAGTCTTTCTTACCTTTCTCAAGAAGGAGTTATGCCGAATAATAAATATGAAAGCATGGGAGCTTCGATAAAATTAACCCATGATTTTAATAAATTCTTGCGAGTTCATTTTGATGTGCGTAGTACATTAAGGAATGATCGTAGTTCTGCTTCTCCGGTAAATCCGCTGGATTATGCTACTTATGCAAATCCATACGAACGTTTGTATGATGAAAATGGAAATTATGCTTATGACCGTAGTTCTTATTCAACCAAAAGTTCAATCAAAGATGGTTACATGTATGATTTTAATATTTTAGAGGATTTAAATAATAACACGACGAAATCAAGATATTTGAGTAACCAAGTAAGTTTGAAGTTGGAATTCAAAATCATAGAAGGTTTGATGCTTTCTTCCATGGGAACGTTTGCGAATTCAAATAATCATTCTATGCAAGAATTGGTACCGGGGTCATTTGCTTCTAAATATAATTCATGGTTAGGAGGAATTTATTCGGAGGAAGAAATTCCGGATGCAATGAATAATGGAATGATGAAAGAATCAACGTCTCGCTCTCAACAATGGACGATTCGTAACCAGTTGGAATTTGCCCGTGGATTCTCAGACGGAGATCATTATATTAATGCTTATTTGGGGCAGGAAGTTTCTTCAACAAAAGGATACGGTTTTTCAAGCATGATTCCTGAATGGAGCGATATTTATGGTGTGGCAAGTTATCCTGATTTAACTGGAATGACGATAAAATCAGCATTTAAAAGTTCATTGTCAAGTCTAGGTGGACATTCTGAATCACAAGATAGAAGTGTTTCCTTGTTTGTAACAGGATCGTATAGTTACAAGGATCGTTACGTGGTGCAGGGAAGTGCGCGTTTGGATGGCGTTGATATTATTGGAACAAAGAATCGTTTTTCTCCTCTTTGGAATGTGAGTGGAAAGTGGAACCTGCATAATGAACTTTTCATGACTCGATTCGGTTTTATAAGCCAATTGGCAATTAGAGCTTCTTATGGTTTTGTTGGAAGTATTGACCGTAATGCCCTCCCTTTTTCTGTTTTGCGTAAAGTGAGTAATTACTCGTATAATGGAGAAAAGATCATGGATCGCTATGATCCTTCGAATCCTTCGATTAAGTGGCAACGTCAGGAAAATCGGAATATTGGTTTTGATGCTTCGTTATTTAACAATCGAATTAATTTGGTAGTCAATTATTATAATAATGATACTCGTAATTTATTAGATGATAAGAAAATTGCAGCATCAACAGGGCGTATTTCTGTTACTGCGAATGTAGCTTCCGTTAATAATAAAGGTTGGGAAATCAGCCTGAGGACATTGAATATTCGTACTGATGATTTTAGTTGGGTGACTTCAGTTAATTTTACCAAGAATAAAGATAAGGTTACGGAAACATATTATCAAGATTTGAGTGAAATCTCTGCAAGTACCAATTCTACGTTTGAATCTTTGTATAGTTTGTATATTCAAGGACAGCCGGTAAGGGCCTTTTATGGATATAAGTTTGCTGGGGTTGATCCGTATACGGGAAATACGTTAGCTTATGTGGATGGTTTTGATGATGATGGGAATCGATTGGGAACATTAAATGCTGAGGGAAAATATGTTTATAATATGGATAATGATTTAACAACTCAGTTGGCAAATGCTTCCCGTGGCTATCTAGGGCGGAGTGATCCACCGATTACCGGAGGCTTCACAACACAATTTAATTATAAGCGTTTCAGTCTTTTTGCCCAGTTTACTTATATGACAGGGCATTTGGCTCGTTCTTTCCAATATTATTCCGGAGGAACAGCTTATGCATCAGCCAAAAATGTACTTAAGATCGAGGCAAATCGTTGGAGAAAACCTGGGGATATAACTGAAATTCCTAAGTATGGTACGTCACGAACTGAATATTTGTATCAATTATTTGATTTCCGTTTTGAAAAAGGGGATTATTTGAAATGTAATAATATTTCACTGGGATATAATTTAGAACAAAGTATTTGTGATAAACTGCATATCACGCGGGCTCGATTGAATTTCAATATGGCGAATGTGTTTACATTGACTAAATTCCGTGGAATAGATCCTGAAACAAAAGGAGCCTTCACTTATCCGAGTGCGCGTTCATATACATTCTCTTTATCAATAGGTATTTAATTCTAGGATTATGAAAAAGAATATATTATTAGTGCTTGTTGTATTTTTATGTGGGGCATGTTCGGACTTTTTAAATATGCCACCTAAAAATACGAAAGTTGTTTATACAATGGAAGATGTACGTAGTGCAATGTCTACTTTATTGTTTGCGACTACTTCATCAAGTTATTGTAAAGGATATGTAAGTAATACCGTGCTGTTTAACGGGGAGTATGTACAATATCCCTTTACGAGACGTAACAATGTTTCTTCTATTTTGTATACAAATGATTTGGATTTGGAAAATTTCTTGTTTGATGATTTTGCGAATCCGTCTCGAGGGGGACAGAACTTTATTAAAGAGTATGGAGAGATAAAAAATTGGGAAGGATATTTATTCCCAAGCGATCTGTGGAAGGAAGTATTTATTTCGATTGGTTACATCAATATGGTCTTGAAAGATCTTGAAAATGTACCAGATTATAACAAAACAGATTATGAACGGATAGCAGGAGAGGGTAGAGTGATGCGAGCTTATTATTTGTTGAGATTGAATCAATTATTTGCTCCTTATGATAAAAATGACTATGGTATCCCGTTTAATTTTGATGCTGATGTTGTGCAAGGAGGAAAAAGATGGAAACAAACAGATTTGTATAAGAAGTTGATCGGGGAGATCACTGATGTTCTAGAATATGAAACTGTTCCAGAGGAGTCTTGGAATATCTTTTTTAACAAGAGAATTATGTATGCGATTTTAGCCCAGACTTATCAATTTAAAGCCGGGTCTTGTGCTGCAGAGGAGGATGATTGGAGTAAGGCCGAGTTTTATGCAAAAGAAGCAAGGAAAGGCGCACGTGTGGAAAGTACTATTGACGAGCAAGCTGAATTGACAACGGTGCCATTGACGAAATCCACGACAAAGCCTCATAGATTTGCTTTGTTACGTTTCTCTTTATATGCTTATGGTGGGAATGATTATGCACCTTGGGGAAGACCGGAACAAATGTTGGTTCAGCGTCCTTCCAAAGAATTGTATGATCTTTATGATGAGAATGATATTCGTCGGGAAGTTTATTTTAAGGAGATAGATGGTAAAGTATATGTTACAAAATGGCAATGTACAGATGAACATGATATTAATGATGTACACATTCTTTTCCGTTTTTCTGATTTATTATTGATTGAAGCAGAGGCCTTGGCTAGACAGGGTAAAGACGGGGCTTTGGATTTGTTGAATGAATTCAAGAGTAGTAAGATCCCCGGGTATTCCGGTTATACGGGGAGTGATGTCATCGGGGAGATATTAAAAGAACGTCGTAAAGAATTTGTCTATGAAGAACAGATGAATTGGTTGGATATGAAACGGACTGGGGCTAGTGTTTCCCGTACGGCAAAAGATGAAGAAACTGATGAAATCAAGACCTATACGCTGGAAGGTAATGACTATCGCTATACATTCCCTCTTCCTGCTGATTATGAATTGATGTATAATAATGTTCCCCAGAATCCTGGTTGGAAGTAATGTAAATATATATATTATGAGATATATAATAGTTATTTTTGTCACACTGCTTATGCTAAGTTCGTGTGAAAAAGAGGAGAGTATAATTCATGATTTGAATATTTCTCCAGATGAGATTTCAAAAATTGAATTGCGTGCAGATCATAAGACGTTAGTCCCTAATGGAGTTAGTAAAATGGGATTCCATACGTTTGTATATGCCAAAAGAAACGTGATGTCTTATGGCCGGGATGAAGAGACAGGAGAGTTTTATGGTAAAGAGATTGAAGAGGAGTTTTTAGTTCCAGACGATCAAATTCCGGCTGGTTATGTGAAAGTGTATGACCAGAATGGTAATGTGTTGGAAGATGGTTATTATGCAACGACGAGTGATGCTCCCGGAACGATTCTGCAATTTTATGCAAAAGGGGGAAATATGGAAAGTAATCGTCTAGAGATTACAATAAGGGAGTTACCTGAAGAGGATTATGAGGAGATTGTGATTCCTGTTGTCTTTCATGTACTCGTTCCTCCGGCAACAGCGGCTCCTGCCTATGATTTAAGCGTGGAATTTTTGGAAGAACAACTTCAGCGAGTTTCTGATGCCTTTAATCGTAAGATAACAACTGATCCTAATGCAGGAAACGCTAAAGTCGTGTTTAAGTTGGCAACTTATGATCAAAATGGATTAAAAATGCAGGAGCCGGGAAAGAATATAGAGAATATTTCAGCATCAGATTTTACAAATATGGGAACTTCTTCCAATAAGACTAAACCTTATTTGTCATATATATTGACAAAATGGAAACGCCTTATTTGGGACCCTAATAAATACTTGAATATCTGGTTAGCTAAGTTTACCACGTCTACTTCAGCAACGGGAACTTCTACGTCGTATCAGATGTGGTCTCCTAAGGTGATGCATCCGGATTATGATTTGGCTTCTATTCCGGGTTTGGATTTGGAACATAAGGAGTCTTTTACTTTAGATGATGTTGAGGACTGTCGGGAAGTTGGTTTCATGGTGAATCTGGCAGCTCTTTACACGCCAACAGCAGTACAAGGATCAAATGAATTCAGTTTGGCTACCCCTATGGCAGAATATTTTGGTATTCTTCAAACGAGGTGTGATATGTATGAGTATTTGAATGAAGATGGTGATAGTGATTATTGTCCGGATACTTATGCCTATTATAGTGGCTACAGTTCGGGTATCTATAAGAATAACCGTTTGTATCGGGAAGATGTTGATGCTGAATATGAGTGGTTTACCTCTTTTAATATCATGGATAATTATAGTCGCCGGAATTCAATTACGGTGAATCAGGCAGAACGGATACGGATGATTGTTGAACGTTGTCCTTCCCGTTGGGCATACAAATCTTCTTGGGCATTTACTGGAAAAGAATAAAGTGGATGTTTAGATAGTAAACTAATCGAGGGAACTCCCGTCTGAAGGGCTCCCTCGATTGTTTTCTATCTATTCCGGATGGAAATGAATTATGCTTTTGTTGGGGCTTTTTTATCGGAGAAAAATTTCCGGTAAAAAAGGATAAGTATCAAGACTCCGATGGTGATATAAGAATCCGCAAAATTGAAAACGGGACGGAAAAACAGAAAATTTTCGCCCCCCCAAATGGGAAACCAATCCGGGAAGGTTCCTTCGATAAGAGGGAAATACAACATATCTACGACTTTGCCATGTAAAAAAGAGGAATAGCCTCCTTCGCTCGGAAATAAGGTAGCGACTTGATAATGGCTGTCGTTAAAAATCATGCCGTAAAACAGACTGTCGAATATATTACCGATGGCTCCACAAAAAATCAGGGCAAAGGAAAAAAGGACTCCCGTGGGGGCTTTTTCTCGGATGAGTTTTAAAATATACCAGCCGATTCCGATAACAGCCACGATGCGGAATAAGCTGAGAATGGTCTTGCCGATCTTACCATCTCCGAGTTCCATGCCAAATGCCATGCCGTTGTTTTCGATGAAAAGAATTTTAAACCAGTTGAAGACCGTGAATTCTTCCCCAATCATCATATGGGTCTTGATCCATATTTTTACGGCCTGGTCCAATACTAGCAGGGCGGCGATGAAAATGATCAGTTTTTTGCGCACACTCATAAAAGGCGGTATTAAAAGCTATTGTACCCCTGTACTGAAAAGTACGGGGGTACGTCATGATTAATTTTCTTTTCCTTCTTTGGCTTCTATGCTTAACGTGGCATGAGGAACAGCGCGTAATCTTTCTTTCGAAATCAGCTTACCTGTTGCCCGGCAAATACCATACGTTTTATTTTCGATCCGAATTAAGGCTGCTTCCAAATGGGCGATAAATTTAGCTTGTCTCTGAGCTAAACGGCCGGCCTCTTCTTTAGAGAGAACAGAGGCTCCTTCTTCCAGTACCTTGAATGTAGGACAAGTGTCCGCAATGTCGTTCCCGTCACTTCCCGAGATGACACCTTTCAGCAAGTCATAGTCTTTTCTTGCTTTATCGAGTTTCTCCAGAATTAATTCCTTAAATTCCTGCAACTCTTCATCCGAATATCTCGTCTTCTCTGCCATAGCTTATAAGTTTTTGTCTAAATTAATAAAAAACATCAACATTTGAAAATTTTACAGATGTTTCTTCATACGAAATACCGGTGGGATTGTTCGCCGGTTTCGTTATTCAGTTTATTCTTTCAATTTTGATAAAGGTGTGAATGTCGTCGATCTCGATATCCTTGGCCTTATTATCCTTCTCGTCTGTTAGTTCGATATGTTCGGCTAATACCTGACTGGCAATGTATTGCGAAAAATTTTCAACAGCTTCGTTTATCTCTTTGTGCCGGCCAATAGCTAACGTGATTTTATCCGTAACATCAAAATTACTTTCTTTCCGAAGATTCTGAATCCGGTTGATCAATTCCCGGGCAATTCCTTCTTCTTTCAATTCTTTAGTTACGTTGATATCTAAAGCTACCGTCAGGTGTCCTTCATTGGCGACTAACCAACCCGGGATATCTTCCGACAATATTTCGACATCTTCCAGGCTCAAATCGATCGATTCGTTACCGATATTCAGTTGATAACGGCCATTTTTCTCGAAATCGAAAATATCACTTTGTTCCATTGCGGCGATCAAAGTGGAAATTTGCTTCATATATTTACCGTATTTCGGTCCCAAAGTCTTGAAATTCGGTTTGATTTTCTTGACTAAAACACCTGTCGTATCGGTAATGTATTCGATTTCCTTGACATTGACTTCCGAGAGAATGATATTTTTCACAGCGTCCAGTTGCCGGATCATATGATCGTTCAGAATCGGTATGATGAGCTTACTTAGTGGTTGACGCACGCGAAGTTGAACTTTTCTCCTCAAGCCCAGTACCATAGAAGAGATTTGTTGGGCAAGTTCCATCCTCTCTTCGAGTTCATTATCGATCAATTTTTCGTCGGCTTTCGGGAAATCGGTCAAATGTACGCTTCCGCTATGCCGTCCGGTCACTTTATTCAGGTCACCGAATAGTTTTTCCATATAGAACGGAGCGATCGGAGCCGAAAGAATAGCGATCGTTTCCAGACAAGTATACAGCGTTTGATAAGCAGAAATCTTATCCTGGGAATATTCACCTCCCCAATATCTTTTCCGGGATAAACGTACATACCAGTTGGATAGATTTTCGATGACGAAATCCTGAATAGCCCGGCCTGCCCTGGTCGGTTCGTATTTTTCGTAAGCTTCGGTTACTTCTTTGATCAGAGAATTCAGTAAAGACAGAATCCAACGATCGATCTCCGGACGTTCTTCAATAGCAACTTCTGCCTCAGCATAGCGGAAATGGTCTACATTGGCATACAAAGCGAAGAAACCGTAGGTATTGTAGAGGGTTCCGAAAAATTTACGTTTTACCTCGTCGATACCCGCCATGTCGAATTTCAGATTATCCCAAGGCTGCGAGTTAGTAATCATATACCAACGCAATGGGTCCGATCCATAAGTGGCTATCGTAGAAAAAGGATCTACTGCATTCCCGAGCCGTTTGGACATTTTATTACCCTTGGCATCTAATACCAGTCCGTTGGAAATGATGTTCTTGAAGGCAACCGAGTCGAAAGCCATTGTCGCGATGGCATGCAGGGTGAAAAACCAGCCCCGGGTCTGATCGACACCTTCGGCGATAAAGTCTGCCGGGAAGCGCAGCTTCTGATCGATATCTTCGCGATGTTCGAATGGATAATGAAGCTGAGCATAAGGCATAGCACCTGAGTCGAACCACACGTCGATCAGATCTTTTTCCCGGTACATTTTTTGTCCGCTGTCTGACACCAAAATGATATGGTCGACATAAGGACGATGCAAATCTATTTTATCGTAATTCTCTTTAGAATAATCACCGGCAATAAATCCCTGATAAGGATTTTCCTGCATAAAGCCGGCCTGGATCGATTTTTCGATCTCTTCAATTAGTTCGGCTACTGAACCGATACATTTCTTTTCTGTGCCGTCTTCACTTACCCAGATGGGGAGCGGAGTGCCCCAGTAACGTGAACGCGAAAGGTTCCAGTCGACCAGATTTTCCAGCCATTTCCCAAACCGGCCTTCGCCCGTACTGGCTGGTTTCCAGTTGATTGTCTTGTTGAGTTCGATCATCCGTTCACGTACAGCGGTAGTTTTGATAAACCATGAATCCAAAGGATAGTACAATACCGGTTTATCGGTACGCCAGCAATGCGGATAATTGTGTTCGTGTTTCTCGACCTTGAATGCTTTATTTTCTTTTTTCAGCATGACGGACAGGTCGATGTCGAGGGTGGCATCTTCTTCAGTCAGTTGAGGGTCATATGCGTTTTTGACAAACCGGCCGGCATATTCACTGTAAAGTTTGGTATTGACATGGCTCTTTACAAATTCGGGATCGATTTCTTCCAAAACGAAAAGACGTCCGCGTTTATCGACCATCGGTTGTTTATTACCGTCTTTGTCGACCAATAACATCGGAGCGATTCCGGCTTGTTTGGCAACCCGGTCGTCGTCGGCACCGAAAGTCGGAGCGATATGTACGATGCCGGTTCCGTCTTCTGTACTCACATAATCCCCGAGGATTACCCGGAACGCATCTCCTTCGGGACACATCCAGGGCATCAGCTGTTCATAACGGATACCTTCGAGTTCCGGACCTTTGAATTCTCCGACTTTCCGATAGGGAATCAATTTGTCTCCTGCCTGATAATCTTCCAGGGCCAAACTTTCGGCTTTGGGATTGAAATAGGCACTGAACCGGTCTTTGGCCAAAATGACGGTCACCGGAAGATAGGTATAAGGATTATAAGTCTTTACGACATAATAAGTGATATTGGGTCCTACAGCCAGGGCGGTATTGGAAGGCAAAGTCCAGGGTGTAGTTGTCCACGCCAGGATATATACCGGTTCGCTGTCGGCAAACAGCTTTTCGGATTTTTCGTCCCGGATTACCTTGAATTGGGCGACACAAGTCGTATCCTTTACATCCCGGTAACA
>ERZ857775.3563-NODE-3563-length-12550-cov-8.107643_pt1 | contig 12550 bp, 9 predicted proteins | sample MGYA00519698_ERZ857775 | MGnify/ENA primary metagenome ERZ857775 (study PRJEB31778, sample SAMEA3449363) | human gut metagenome | biome: human gut; feature: human-associated habitat; material: faeces | place: United Kingdom | collected 2010/2012 ...
AGTGGTCAGGGTTTTCAGCCATACCACGAGCAACCGGATTCATCGGATTCAGTGCGCGTGCGCGGAATTCGGCCAATGCTTTCTGATCGATCAGCGGAGCGAGGTCTTCGTTTTCCAGCATTTCGATCTTCTGGATTTCGTGAGAAGTGCGGAAGCCGTCGAAGAAGTTCATGAACGGAACACGTGACTTGATAGTAGCCAAGTGAGCAACACCGGCCAAGTCCATAACTTCCTGTACGGAACCCTCGGCCAACATGGCGAAACCTGTCTGGCGTGCAGACATTACGTCCTGATGGTCACCGAAGATACACAGTGCATGGCTTGCCAAAGTACGTGCAGATACGTGGAACACGCAAGGCAGGAATTCACCGGCAATCTTGTACATGTTAGGTATCATCAGCAACAAACCTTGTGAAGCAGTGTACGTAGTAGTCAGCGCACCGGCTTGCAGAGAGCCATGAACGGCACCGGCAGCACCACCCTCGGATTGCATTTCCTGTACCAATACTGTTTCGCCGAAGATGTTTTTGCGACCTGCGGCAGCCCATTCGTCTACGTATTCAGCCATCGTAGATGAGGGAGTGATGGGGTAGATAGCAGCTACTTCCGAGAACATATACGAGATATGTGCAGCAGCCTGATTACCATCACAAGTAATGAATTTCTTCTGTTTAGTCATAACTAAATTGAATTTATTAAGTAAAAAAATCTCTCAATTAATATAGAAAGCCGAACAACCAGAGAGGTATTTGATTGCCCCGGCCTATTTCCGCCTTGTGCAATGCGTATGTCACTCCCGGATTATTTTTAATTCTCATACCTTCCTGACAAATCTTGAAAGGCATCACTTCGTCTACCATAAACGAAATGTTTTTGTCTCCTTTATTCACTTTGTGGTCTTTCCACATTGTGTTTGCAAAGAAAGTTTCCAGTACGTCTTGTTCGTCCACCTTTACGGGGTAGATGGAGTACATCAGGTTGGAGTTGTGCATCATTATCTTCGAAGGTTTTTTCGGAAATTCTTCCCCTTTCGGATAAACCAGATTAATGAGTCGTGCGTCCGCCAGATACTTGATGTAATTCATCACTGTAGCGCGGGATGTTTGTATGTCGCTTGCCAACTGGCTGACATTTGGAGCCTTCGGTCCGTCGACAGCGAGCAAATATAGTAATTTTTTTATCTTTGAAAGATATTTCAGTTCTATTTGTTTGAGAAGTAGGATATCCACTTCCACCATCATGTTCATTGTCTTTAGCAGATTCTCCGAAAAGTTGCGCTTTTCGAGGAAGAACGGATAGAATCCGTGATGTAGGTAATCCTGAAAATAATCCAACGGACGTACCTTGGAAAGCACTCCTTTGGCAATCTGTTCATGCGTACTTAGGATCTCTTCGAGACTGTAAGCCCGAAACTTCATACCGGTCTGCAAGTTCAAGAATTCACGGAAAGAAAATCCGCGCAGGTTATAGCTTTTTGCAATATCGCGCAATTCAAGGTTTTCTTCCTTCAGCCGCATCACGGACGAACCGGTAAAGACTATCTTCAGATTTGGAAAGCGGTCGTAACACATACGTAACTCCTTGCTCCATTCCGGGTGCTTGAACACTTGGTCGATGAGTAGTACTTTTCCACCGCGTTTTTGAAATTCGTTGGCAAAGTCCACAATGCTGTGTCCCGAGAAGTAGAAGTTGTTCATGTTGATGAACAGACAAGAGCGGTCGGTCCCGAATTTCTCTTTTGCGTATTGGAGCAGGAAAGTGGTTTTTCCTACGCCACGTGTCCCTTTGATACCAATCAAGCGGTCGCTCCAATCAATCTCATCCATAAGGTCACGGCGAACGGGGGCATTGGTGTGCTCAACAAGGTAGGCGTGTGTGCGATAGAATGCTTCCATTTCTGTTCTTAGTTTTACGGGTGGCAAATATAGTGCTTTTTTTAGGATTTGCAAAGTAGAGATGGCAAAATTGTGCTTTTAACTCTAACTTTCTTCTTATTATTAGGTATTGCTGACTATTTCCTGTATATATTTGCAGAATAAAGTTTTGAATTCGTTTGAGATGGCTAAAAAGACTCTTTATCTATTCAACCCGGAACATGACTTGGCGTTGGCTAGCGGTGAAATCAATTATATGCCACCGGCCTCCGCCCGGCAGATGGCGGCAGAGCTGGCCTTGCTGCCGGTGTGGTATGCCGAAGAGGAGAGTGCGGTATTGGCCCCTTCCGCTTATAATCTTGACTATATGAAAAGAATGCGGCAACTGTTGGGACTTTCGGTACATCTGATGACAGAACCGGAACTTGCTTCCGAACGAAACCTGGATATCCGTCCTTGGGGATGGGATATAGCAGTAAGAAAACGGCTGTTGGACTTAGGAATAGAGAAGCACGCATTACCCTCTATTGAACAATTAAATAAATTACGTTCTTGTTCACACCGTTCCTGTGCAGTAGAATTGTTACCTTATCTGCAATTAGACAATTATTTTTGCGGTGAATCCTTCTACCTGACACTTCCCGAAGAATGGAAATCATTTGTTGAATCGCATGATACCTGTCTGCTGAAAGCACCTCTTTCGGGTAGCGGTAAGGGATTGAACTGGTGTAAAGGTATTTACACGCCTTCAATTTCCGGCTGGTGTTTGCGTATCGGAAGTCAGCAGGGTGGCGTAATCGGTGAACCTATATATAATAAGGTAGAAGATTTTGCTATGGAATTTCATTCTTCAGGTGACGGGCGGTTCAATTTCATCGGATACTCTCAATTTCGCACGGGTGGGAGTGGAGCATATGAGGGCAATAGGTTGATTTCAAATGCTGCGATTGAACAGAATCTTTCGGAATATGTCCCTGTCGGGGAGCTTGATAAATTGCGTAATCGTCTTGAACGGGAATTATCTCTTCACTTCGGAAGTGTTTACAATGGCTATTTGGGAGTCGATATGATGATCTGCCGCTTCCCGGAATCTCCGGCTTACCGTATTCATCCTTGTGTGGAAATAAACTTACGGATGAATATGGGAGTAGTAGCGCGTCACTTGTATGACCGTTATATATGCCCTTCCTCAACTGGAATTTTTCAGATAGACTATGCCCCTTCGGATGGAGCAGCATGGAACGCACACACAGCAATGGCAGAGACTTATCCATTGGAAATGGAGCAGGGAAGAATCCGCTCAGGTTATTTGCCATTAGTTCCGGTTTATAAAAAAAGTAAATATCGTGCGTGGATTCTTGTATCAGAAAGTGTACATTGTGTAATATGAAACGGTAGTCGTTATTCCGTTTCTTATACAAAGTCTTTTACTTTTGCACCGCTGTACTTTCATTTCCGTAACGGTCAATGGCCGTAACAGCAAAATGTTTCTTTGTATTCCAGGGTAGGATAGGAGCATAGATATAACTTGTCTCCCGGATACCTTGTGCAACAATGTTTTCCGGTAGATTAATGTCTACCGGAAAATCATTCGATGCATAAATGACATACATTGGCTTATTGCGTGCATCATTGTCAGTGGCAGCCTGCCACTTTAATTCCGTATAGCCATTGTCAATATCGGTTACTGTCAATTCGGACGGGGCCGTAGGCGGAACATTATCTAGCCAAGGCATGGGAATCTGTAAAGCAGGATAAGCATAAAAGTTCTCGACCAACTCATCATAGATATCCTGTGTATTCTCCATAAGATATTTCACCCGGTAATGTCCCTCGCCTGCCATCTTATGATTGCGGATGAAGTTTATCTGGCGGTCTATCTCGTCACGCGTCCATTTCCCTTCATCGGGATGGAGGAAGTAAATGCCCAAGCCCGGAATCACCTGTCGTCCGTTACTCTGTTCCTGCCAATCGAGGGCAAAAGGATAAAAATTATTTCCCTGGAAATACATCATCGGATAAATCTGATCCATAATACCTTCTCCCATCCATCCTTGCGGATCTTGGTAAACGGTAAAGAAAGCATTCCAACCACGCGAGGGATAACGAGAAGTATCCCGATATTTTCCTACGGGGCTGGTACTTACTTTTACCCAAGGTTTTATTGCTTTTACACCTTTATATATATAACGTACAATCTCGGAAATATTATCCCGGCGCCATTGGTCGAGCGTACGTCCTTTGCCATATTTGCGGAAATCATATTTATCCGGGAAAAAAGGTGCATTCTCTGGATAACGTAAATAGTCGAAATGTACGCCGTCCACATCATAACCGCTTACGACTTCGCGTACCAGTTTCATCAAATACTCTTTCGTTGCCGGATGTCCCGGATTGAGGAAATATTCACTTTTGTAAGGGACGCAGATTTCTTTCATCCGCTTGGTGACGGACTTACTTCCGAGCGAAGCAACATGTTTCTTATTCCCCAGCGGAATGGTTACCATCCATGCATGACATTCCATTCCCCGCTTATGACATTCCTCAATGGCGAAAGCCAGTGGATCATAGCCGGGATTTCCTCCTGTCTTTCCGGTCAGGATTGAATTGAACGGTTCGATTGCTGAAGTATATAGTACGTCTCCTCGTGTACGGGTTTGGAATAAAACAGTATTGAAATTAGCCGCCTTCAATTTATCAAGGATATCTGTCAATTCTTTTTTCTGTTTGCGGATTGTCTGCGGAGCCGTTGCACGTGTGCGAGGCCAGTCCAAACCGTATACAGCCGTTACCCATGCTGCACGAACTTCGTGCTTGGGCTGCGCACTTGTCGGGAGGAAAGGAAACAAAAGTGAAAGAATGAAAATAAATAGGCGCATATCCTTTGTTTTTTGTTTTAAATCTCTGCAAAGTTAGTAAAAGTGTCGGTATTGTTGGGCTGTTTCATGAGATTATGTTACATTTGCCAAGTTAAAAAACGACACACTATGATTACATTTACTCTATGCCTGCTTGCATTGATAGTAGGCTATTTTACGTACGGACGCCTCATGGAACGCGTCTTTGGTCCCGATGACCGTAAAACACCGGCACTTACTAAGGCTGATGGAGTGGACTATATTCCATTGCCCACTTGGAAGATTTTCATGATTCAATTTCTTAATATTGCAGGGCTAGGTCCAATTTTCGGTGCAATCATGGGAGCGAAGTTCGGAACTTCTTCTTATTTGTGGATTGTGCTGGGGAGTATCTTTGCGGGTGCTGTCCATGATTATTTTGCCGGAATGCTTTCTTTGCGCAATGGTGGTGAAAGTTTGCCCGAAATCATAGGTCGTTATTTAGGGATTACCACGAAGCAGGTAATGAGAGGATTCACCGTTATTTTGATGATTCTGGTCGGTGCGGTTTTTGTGGCCGGTCCTGCCGGACTGCTGGCGAAACTTACGCCGGAACATTTGGATACTACGTTTTGGATTGTCGTTGTGTTTGCTTACTATATTCTGGCGACTTTGCTTCCGGTAGATAAGATTATCGGTAAAATTTATCCTCTGTTCGCAGTCGCACTGCTGTTTATGGCGGTAGGAATTTTAGTAATGCTTTATGTCAATCATCCCGTTTTGCCGGAGCTGTGGGATGGTTTGCAAAATACAAATCCCGAAGCAAGCAAACTTCCTATTTTCCCGATTATGTTTGTGAGTATTGCTTGTGGCGCGATTTCCGGTTTTCATGCTACTCAAAGTCCTTTGATGGCGCGTTGTATGACTTCGGAACGTCACGGTCGTCCGGTGTTCTATGGGGCGATGATTACTGAAGGTATCGTTGCTCTTATCTGGGCTGCTGCGGCTACTTACTTTTTCCATAAGAATGGGATGGAAGAAAGTAATGCTTCTGTTATCGTAGACGCCATCACGAAGGAGTGGTTAGGAACAATCGGAGGAATACTTGCCATTTTGGGAGTAATTGCAGCTCCGATTACTTCGGGGGATACTGCTTTCCGTTCGGCACGTTTGATTGTGGCAGACTTCCTGGGTATGGAACAAAAAAGTATGCGTCGCCGTTTATACATTTGTATCCCGATGTTTGTGGTAGCTATCGGTCTGCTCCTGTACAGTTTGCGTGATGCCAACGGGTTTAATATGATATGGCGTTATTTTGCTTGGGCTAACCAGACATTGGCTGTGTTCACTTTGTGGGCTATAACAGTATTTTTGGCTGTATCCAAGAAACCTTACATCATCACTTTGATACCGGCACTGTTTATGACAAGTGTATGTTCTACTTATATATGTATTGCTCCCGAAGGGTTAGGACTTTCACCTGTGGTTTCTTACAGCGTCGGCATAGCGTGTGTAGTGATTGCGGTTGTATGGTTCTATGCTTGGCTGGGTAAACAGAAAACAAGAAAATTATCAGAATGAAGAAAATAAAGAAATCAACAGGAGTTGCGTTAGCATTCCTTATTTATGTATCAGTAACTGCGGCTTATTTGTTGCCACGTAATACGGAAGTCAGCCAGACAGAGAAAATCCTGACAGTGGCAGGTTCTTATGTCATTGTCTTTCTCCTTTGGCTGGTGCTTCGTAAAAAGGAGCAAATGCGTGAACGCCGCAAAAAAGACGAACAATCAATTCATTTTAAAAAGTAAGTTTATGAAGAAATTAGCTTTAGCTTTTTGCCTATTGGCAGTCTCGTTAACTGCACAGGCTCAATTTGAAAAAGGTACTATGATTCTTAATCCTTCCGTCACAGGATTGGACTTTTCGTATAGCAAGAATGACGATGCGAAGTTTGGCTTGGGAGCACAGGTCGGTACATTCTTGGCGGATGGTTTTGCGCTGATGGTCAATGCGGGGGCAGACTGGTCGCAGCCTAAAGATACGTATACTCTTGGTACCGGAGTTCGTTGTTATTTCAATACTACAGGTATTTATATCGGTGGTGGTCTTGACTGGGAACGTATCCGTCTGAAAGGTGGTGAGCATAATAACGATTGGGGGGTAGGTATTGAAGCCGGATATGCTTATTTCCTTTCCCGGACGGTGACTATCGAACCTGCCGTTTATTACAAATGGCGTTTTGATGATTCCGACAACTCACGTTTCGGCATTAAGGTAGGATTCGGATTCTACTTTTAAAGATAATCTTCGTCACCTATCATCGTATGTGTGAATCCAATTGCCCATCGGTGTTTCTGAACGGTGATAGGTTGACCGTTGATATCTGACTACTTAACTATCTGCATTCATCTCACACAAAAAAGTTTTGTGCAGTTTTACTGTCATGCTGTCATAAACAGTCTGTATCCCTTTATTCATCGGTGTTTCAACCATGATAGCGAGTATGAGGGTAGGCATGAGAGTAACTTTTTACTATCATACTGCTTCCATAAAGCATAGTTTCACTATTGGTTTCAAACTGGAATACAATTAGTTTCAGGCAGTAGAAACTTTAGTTTCAAGCCGAAGAAACTCTGGTTTCAAGCAAGGGAAACTAAAGTTCCAACGGGTGAAACACTAGTTCCCGCTGTTGGAAACTGTAAAGCATAAAGTGTGTGGGTATTGTATCTCTGCGTGACGGTATGATTGCCGTCACAGTGTTGTCACTTGCTGCCGTCACGTCATTATCATTTAATAATCAGATTATTAAGTGATAATCTGTGACAGGTGACAGCAAATCTTTCTTTTAATTTATTGTAGAGGAGACCGAACTCGTTAACTGAGCTTTTCTTTCAAGAACTGTCCCGTATAGCTGGCTCCACAAGCGGCTACCTCTTCGGGAGTCCCTACAGCTACGATATTTCCTCCCTTATCACCGCCCTCAGGGCCGAGATCAATTACATAATCTGCACATTTGATGACATCCATGTTATGCTCGATGATTACGATACTATGTCCGCGACGAATCAGTGCGTCAAAGGCGTCCAATAGTTTCCGGATATCATGGAAATGTAGGCCTGTGGTCGGTTCGTCAAAGATAAACAGGGTAGGGTCCGCTTTTTCCTGGCTCAGATAGAAAGCCAGTTTCACACGTTGGTTCTCACCGCCGGAAAGAGTGGATGAAGACTGTCCCAATTTGATATATCCCAATCCGACATCCTGTAATGGAAGCAACTTCTTTACTATTTTCTTCTGTCCGTGTTCGTTGAAAAACTCAATAGCTTGGTTTACGGTCATCTCCAATACATCATAGATACTTTTATCGTGGAACTTCACTTCCAGTGTGTCGGACTTGAAACGTTTTCCGTGACAGGATTCGCATTCCAACACTAAGTCTGCCATAAACTGCATTTCCACAGTGATGGTTCCATCCCCCTTGCACTCTTCGCAACGGCCCCCCTCACTATTGAAGCTGAAGAATCCGGCTGTGTAGCCCATTTGTTTGGCTAGCGGCTGCTCGGCCCAGAGTTTGCGGATTTCATCGTAAGCCTTGATATAAGTCACGGGGTTGGAACGGGAGGATTTGCCGATCGGATTCTGATCTACAAACTCTACATTCCGCAGGTCGCGCAAACTGCCCCCGATAGATGAGAACTCTCCCGGACGGTCACTGCATTCGTCTAATTCACGTTTCAGTGCCCGATAGAAAATATCCCGGACAAGCGTACTTTTACCGGAACCGGAAACTCCGGTGACTACCGTCATCACATTGAGCGGGAAACGTACGTTTACCCCTTTCAGGTTATTCTCGCGTGCTCCTTTCAATTCGATGTAGTTATTCCACGGACGGCGATGTGCAGGGACTGGGATTTCTTCTTCTCCCAAAAGGTAGCGTACCGTGTGGCTGTTGCTTCCTTTCTTTAGGTCTTTCATATCCCCTTGATAAACGACTTCGCCCCCCAAACGCCCGGCATTAGGACCGATGTCGATAATGTAGTCTGCGGCACGGATGACTTCTTCATCATGTTCGACGACCACTACCGTGTTGCCTAACTGTTGGAGCTGGCGCAGTACATAAATCAAACGGTCGGTGTCACGACTGTGTAATCCTATACTTGGCTCGTCGAGGATATAAAGGCTGCCTACCAGACTGCTGCCCAATGAAGTTGCCAGGTTGATGCGCTGGCTTTCTCCTCCCGATAAAGAGTTGCTGAGACGATTCAAGGTAAGATATCCCAACCCTACGTCAATAAGAAAACGGATGCGGCTGTTGATTTCGACAAGGATTCGTCGTGCTACATTGCTGTCGTGCTCGCTAAGCTTTAAGTTATCAAAGAATTGCTTGAGTTCAGTGATGGGCAAATCCACCAATTCAGAAATGTTCTTTCCGCCTACCCGTACATAACCGGCTTCGGGCTTCAGGCGTGTGCCGTGACATTGCGGACAGAGCGTCTTGCCGCGATAACGTGCAAGCATTACCCGATATTGTATTTTGTACTGGTTTTCTTCCAGCATTTTGAAGAAATCATTAATGCCATGAAAGTATTGGTTACCTTCCCAGAGTATCCGGTGTTGCTCGTCCGTCAACTCATAATAAGGTGTGAAAATCGGAAAATCAAACTTATCCGCATTATGAATCAGTTCTTCTTTCCATTCGCCCATTTTCTCACCGCGCCAGCATACGATAGCTCCCTCATAAACTGATAAAGAGCGGTCAGGCACGACCAAATGCTCGTCAATGCCGATGACTTTTCCGAATCCTTCGCAGGTGGGGCAAGCGCCGATAGGAGAGTTGAACGAGAACATTTGGTCGTTCGGTTCTTCAAAAGTGATGCCGTCTGCTTCGAATTTACTACTGAAAGTATGTAGTTTCGTAGTTCCGTCTGCCGGATAAAAACGTAGCAGACAAGTTCCGTCGCCTTCGTACATCGCTGTTTCGGCGGAGTCTGTCAGTCGGCTGATGGAGTCTTTGCTATTGCCTACTGTCATGCGGTCTACCAGCAGATAAACTTCGTCACCTGCCACAGGGGTATATTCATCTATACGTTTCATCTCACCGTTCACTTCGATACGGTTGAATCCCTGTTTCAGGTCTATTTCCAATTGTTGTTGCAAGGTGCGGTCCTCACGCAGACGGATGGGTGTCAATACGGTGTATCTCGTCCCTTCCGGATACGTAAGCATACAGTTGACGATATCTTCTGTCGAATGTTTCTTCACCTCCTGTCCGCTAATGGGACTGAATGTCTTTCCTACGCGTGAATAGAGCAAGCGAAGATATTCGTAAATCTCGGTCGAAGTACCTACCGTAGAGCGTGGGTTGCGGCTGTTCACTTTCTGTTCGATGGCAATGGCGGGTGGAATGCCTTTGATAAAGTCGCATTCCGGTTTGCTCATTCGTCCCAAGAACTGACGGGCATAGCTGCTCAGGCTTTCCACATAGCGGCGTTGTCCCTCTGCATAGAGAGTGTCAAAAGCGAGGGAAGATTTACCGGAACCCGATAATCCGGTGATTACAACAAGTTTGTTGCGGGGTATATCTACATCGATGTTTTTAAGGTTGTTGACTCGTGCACCTTTGATCGAAATATAGTTGTTTTCTGACATAAAATACTCCTTTTTTATGATAGTCGGCAAAGTTAGCGATTTTATTGATAGAAGAAAGGTTTTTGGTCGGGTTAAGATATGTTATAATTGGTAATAAAAAGAAATTGCTTCGGGATAATTGGCGTATCTTGGTCCGGAATTTACAACAAACATTTCAAAATAATAACAAATTGACTTGAATCGTGAAAAACATCCGGATGGTTATTAGCTTATTCATTCTGTGTTTTGCATCTACTTTAGCCTTTAGTAGCACAAACAAAGAAAAACAGTTGGAAGCCCTTTCCGACAGTGTCTCAAATAAAATAGGTCAGAAAGATTTTATACCTTTCTATCAGGAATATATGCGATTGGCAAGGCAGCAGAATGATACTGCTAAAATCGACGATGCTTATTCTCAGATTGCTTCCCATTATTACCGGTTGAGAAATACGGATAGCCTGAAAGTGGTTGCATATGAATATATGGACTGGTGTCTGAAGCGTGGTAATATCAATAATCGCTATACGCAGTGGCGCCAGTATATTCAGTTGCTTACCGAGAAAGGTTTGCAGGATGAGGCCATGCGTGAGACTGGACTTCTTCAGAAGGATGCGGATGCGGCCAAAAGTGCTTTCGGAATGGCTTGCAGCGAGATGTGTATCGGATATAATCATCGGGTGTTCAGCAACAACGTCAAGCTCTGTCTCGAATACTATTCTTCCGCACTGAAAAAATTTAGCGATGCGGGTTTTTATGAAGATGCCTATGTGGTGTCACTGAATATCATCCAGACTTATCTGGCTAGAGGGGAGTATGCCAATGCGATGGAATACTTGAACCGTATGCCGGGACTGATTGAGAAAATGAAGCGTAAGGATATCCCTGTCCGACCGGAGCTTACCATGCGTTATTATCAGTTTCAAGTGATTGCTACGCTGGCATTGAAAGGGAAGAAGGAGGCGCAGCCGTTTATTGCAGAAGCGGATAAGTTTTATCACGAAAATATGAATGCTTTTCCCCGTGAAGGATGGTTGGGATATAAAATTCTTTGTGCGCGGACGTTGAATGACAATCAGATGGCACTCAACTATCTGGACTCATTGATGGATTATCATCATTCGGTGGGGAGCTGTTATCCTGCCAATCACCTGTTGAAAGCACAGTTTATGGAGCAGATGGGACGCTTTGAAGATGCCTGCGAGGTTTATAAATCTTATGCACATATTAATGATTCCATTCGTTCGGCAGAACTGGACGAGCAATTAAGCAAATATACCGTGCAGTTCGAAGTGGATAAGTTGGAGCACGATAAGCTGGAATTGCGGGCGGAGGTCAACCGCAATCTCTTTATAACTTCCGTGATTGTCGGATGCCTGGTGTTGATATTGTTGATTGTTATCACGTTTTACTATATGCGTTCTTTGTCGTTGAACCGGAAACTGGATGCGGCAAATAAGGCAGTCATCAAGGCTAGCCACATGAAAAGCTCTTTTATCCAGCATATTACACATGAAATCCGTACTCCGCTCAATTCGATTATCGGTTTTTCATCCTTGATGGCTGCCGGTGGGCTGACACAGGAAGAGATGGAAGAATATGCCCGTCAGATGGAGAGCAGCAACGCATATCTGCTTGATTTGGTAAATAATGTGATTGATATAGCCGACATGGACTCTCAGACGGATGATATACCGAAGAAGCCAGTGAGTGTAGATGCGTGTTGTCAGGAATGTTTGGGATTGATTCGTCAGAATCTGAAAGAAGGAATCAAGTTGCAATATATGCCTTCTTCCACTCCGGTCGAAGTGTGTACGGTTGAAATTTGGATGAAGCGTGTGCTGCTCGGTTTGCTGAACAATGCCAATAAATTCACGGAATCCGGCTTTATATGTCTCAGTTATGCAGAAGACAAACCGAATCGTCTGGTACGTTTTATTATCGAAGATTCCGGTCCCGGAATCGATGAAAACTACCGGGACTCCATTTTCGAACGGTTCGCGAAGGTCGATGCCTTCACTCAGGGCACCGGACTGGGATTGTCTATTATCCGTCAGATCATGGAATTAGTGGATGGAAATGTCTATCTGGACACTAGCTACGCGGGTGGTGCAAGATTTGTTGTCGAATGGCCTCAATAATAGTTGGAGATAGTATCTGCATCTATTATCTTTGCACCACATTATTTTATGACTCAAGAACATTATGAATCTGAAA
>ERZ857775.3571-NODE-3571-length-12528-cov-4.277479_pt1 | contig 12528 bp, 7 predicted proteins | sample MGYA00519698_ERZ857775 | MGnify/ENA primary metagenome ERZ857775 (study PRJEB31778, sample SAMEA3449363) | human gut metagenome | biome: human gut; feature: human-associated habitat; material: faeces | place: United Kingdom | collected 2010/2012 ...
GCCCGGGCCGTAACCGGACGAGATGATATCCAACCAACCGTCGTTGTCCATATCGGCAAAATGTACCGAACCTCTTGACAGCCCCGTGAAGGGTTTGTCGCCGTCCAGAGGGGTTTCTTGCCGGATGAATCCTTTCCCTTTATTGTTTTTATAGAGGTAAAGCATGCGCCGGTCGTGGTGTACGACGGGGTTACCGTTTTCATCCGTGATGCCGTCTTTGTCTTCGTAGTCGTCCAGTCCGGCGATGATGAGGTCAAGGTAACCGTCTTTGTCATAATCGCCTACGGAGACGTAGTGGCGCGACCGTCCACCGTCCAGCGAGCCGTAGATAGGAGAGATTCCCATGAGGTTGCTTTCCGGCGTGGCTTGGTTTACTTCTTCAAATACATATTGCCCGTCCGGTCCGATACCTTTGTTCTCGTACAAGTAGGCAACCACATCATCGAGGTCATTTTCATAATCCATGGATTTCACTCCGGGTACGAACAAGTCCATTAAGCCGTCGTTGTTGTAGTCGAACCATGTGGGGCAAGCATAATATACCACGTCGAAAGGACTGTCCAGCTTCTTGAATGTCCCGTCTTCTTGATAGTCATACAGGGCGGAAAACTTTTTCCGCGAGGTTATCCGTTGGTGTTCGTTGTTGCCGGAATAAGTGACTTCCAGGAATCCGTCGTTGTCGAAGTCTCCCCAAGCCGCATTGGAACGGTCGGTAGAATGCAGGAACTGTCCACGGGAGATGGCGGTAGCCGCTTGTTCGGCAGGCACGGGGTATTTCACTTTTTCAAATACCGGTTCTGTCGGATTGCCCGGTTCCGGAAGTTCTGTAAAGTCTTCGTTCGTGAATTCGTCGTACACCTCCTTATAATGGAAGTCTGTGGCTGAAAACGCCGAGATGCCCACGTCTACGATTTGCTCTCCGCTGCCTTGTATGCATTTTACGGCTATCAGGTTCCAACTGTTCGGTTTGAGGGTCTGGCGTGCTTCGTCGGAAATGTCGTAAGGAATGTAATTGGAAACAGAACCTTTCTTCGTGGCAGCCCAAACTCCGTTGATGTAGATGAAAATGTCATCGTCATGGTAAATCATGAAGCGCATGCAGTCGATCATTTCTTGGGTTACGTCGCCCAAGTAGAACCAACGGCGCATGTAAATTTGCGGTGTGGTCCAAGGTATGGAGATAAGTCCTTGCGTATTCCATAATGAACTCTTTCCGAATGCGGCAGTCCCTTTGGGCCATAGGCTGTCGTCGAACCCTTTGGAAAACCAGTGGCGAGGTGCATTGTCTTCGGTGATGAACTTCCATTTGTATTTATGTTCCTTGGCCGTCGATACGACGGGTTGTATCTTTACGTCGCTTTGCGGCATGTTGATGCATTCCAAGATTTTATCTTTCAATTCTCCTGTGGGTGAATATGGTTTCAATATGCGCCGGTCATAGGTGTAGATGCCGTTCTTCTCGATTTCCACGTCCGACAACTGTGTGTAAACGGCTGCGTTAAGTCCATAATAATAATGGTCTTTGATTTTGTCAGCCAAGTCGTTGAACATGACAGTAAAGTCTTCCGGTGTTTCCACAGCCGTGTATCCGAAGTCGCCGCCCGGCCAGATATGTCCGGGTACTTTTAGCGTGATGCCTCCGTATTCACCGTTGACGCAGGCACGTTTCTGGTCGATGGGGCAAGAAGGATAGGGGTAGCTATGAGAGTCCTTGATGTCACCGATTTCGGCATCGTTCCATCCGCTGGCGCAGCAGACAAGGCTTTGCGGGCTGACTTTGTCGATGACTACTTGCGTCATCCGTTCGGTGTCGAACTGTCCCCACCCCTCATTGAATACGACCCATTGCACGATGCTCGGATGGTTTTCGAAAGCATCTATGATGCGGACAGCTTCCTCTTCAAAGTTCTGCCTTGCAAAGGCTTCGTGTCCGGCAGGAAGGTTAGGACTGGGCAGGTCTTGCCATACTAATATCCCTTCGCGGTCGCAATGCATGTACCAGCGTGACGGTTCCACTTTGATGTGTTTGCGTATCATGTTGAAGCCAAGTTCTTTCATCGCTTTGATGTCGAACAGGAGGGCTTCGTCGCTAGGTGCCGTGTACAGTCCGTCCGGCCACCAACCTTGGTCCAATGGTCCCATTTGGAAGATTTGTGTATCGTTCAGGAAGATGCGTGGTGTGCCGTCCACGTTTTTCACTTCAATCTTGCGCATGCCGCAATAGCTTTTCACGGCATCGGTTTGTTGTCCTTCCGAAGATAGTGTGATGTTGAGGTCGTAAAGGTAGGGATGTTCTGGCGACCACAGTTCCGGAGCGTTTACAGGCAAGGTGCATGGAGTGCCTGTGGCTACGCCTTGCAATGAAGCTACAGTGTTACCGTCGGGGTCTGACAACCGGATGTCGGCAGTGGCTTCGCTGTCGCCGGTAGCGTTCACTTGCAGTTTGAAGCAGGAATTGTCCACGTCCGGTTCGATAGACAACCGGGTGATATGTACCGGATTCACCGGTTCGAGCCAAACCGTCTGCCAGATGCCGCTGACTGGAGTGTACCAACATCCCCACTTGTCCAAGGCTTGTTTGCCTTTAGGTTGGCCTTCTGCTCCCGTATTGTCATGGATATAAACGGCTATTTCCTGCTCGCCTCCGTCTGTTAGTGCAGAGGTTATGTCGAAATAGAACGGGTCGTAACCTCCCGTGTGTTGGCCTACTTTTTTTCCATTGACATAGACAATCGCTTTCCAATCCACGGCATCGAAATGCAACAGGATGTTTTTCCCTTTCATGCTTTCCGGTATCGTCAGAGTTCGCCTGTACCAATAGCATTGGTTGTCGCTTTCTTCCATTACACCGGAGATGGCCGATTCAAGTGGGAAGGGCACGAGTATTTTCTTGTCATAAATGAAATCGGGGCTGTAAGCTTCGTCTTGTATGGCTTTCCGCAAGTCCCAAATGCCATTTAAGTTCATCCATTCTTGGCGTTCCATTTGTGGACGGGGGTATTCGCCGAGCACATTTTCCGGGTCAAGGGTTTCGCTCCAAGGTGTCATCATGGGGCCTTGCTTCATTTGCCATTCTACGGCATTTGCCGTCCGTATGCCTGTGAGTAATAGCAGGCTTACGGCAATCATGTGTTTTATTTTCATAATGGTCATTTTAGAAATGGATGCGGGGGCATGTTCACCCCGCATCCAAAGGTTAGGTGTTTTTTATTTCACGATAAACTTTTGGGCGGTTGTCTTACCGTCCTTGTCTGTAGCTTTCAGGATATAGATGCCCGAATTGAGGTTGTCGATGAGCGTTGTGCCGGCTTTTACGTCCATTTCAGCTATGGCAGTTCCGTTTACGGTGTAAACCGTGACATGCATATCCGTGCCGGTACAAATGGTGGCCCGGTTGTCATGGCCGCGTACTTCTATTCCGTTTCCTTGGGCAATGTTTTCCTTGATGCTTTGGGGATTCTCTCCCGGATCGAGGTACAAGCCATAGATGTTGGCACCGATATTATCCCTGTCGGGCAAGTTATAGACTACGTACAGGTCATGTATTCCGCTTATGTCTGCCAAATCGCCGGCTGTCGTCAGCTTGTTGCCCCAACTTCCGGTGCCTTGTGCCCTGACGACAGCTACGGGTTCGCGTCCTTCGAGTGCCGCATTCAATTCTTCCAGGTTGGTGACATTTTCCCAGTCGATGTCGTTCAAGTCTGTGTAAAGCGTAAAGTTGGCATCTTCTATGGTACTGCCAATGTATGAAGGTTCGCAGGATGCGTTGATGAAGACCTCTTTATAGTAATTGTCCTTGAAGTCGATGCCTTTGTAAGCTACGACTACGCCGGCTTTGGTGTAACCTATGTTGCTTCCTTCGCATCGTGCATCCCCGCTGATAGGCTTGATGACTTCCCATTGTATGCCTTGGTTGGTGTCAGTTCCTTCCGTAGCCCCGTTTTCTCCTGTCGTGACGAACACTACGGCATTCTTCGATGGTTCTACGTTTTCATATACCACGCCGCAATCCGGATTTTCAAACCAGAGGGAATCCTTGACCAGTTCGATTTTCTGCAGATTCGTGGCATCTCCCCACTTGATGAACAGGCGATGGCTGCCGGTCACATCTTGTAACCGGGTGGCTACCGGAGTGAAGCTGTTCCATTCCTGTATGTTGATTCCGGTCCATGTCCGTGCTATCATATTTTCGGGTTTAACCTCGTCTATGTAGAATTCCATATATTCCATGTATCTTTCACCGTCGTGACCGATATAGGCCACCAGTTGTTGGAATTCTCCGTTGCCGAAGTCTATTTCTTCATTGGATTTGACGATAAATCCGTTGTTTGTTCCGCCCCAGCATCCGGCTTCTTCGTTGTATTTTGCATCTTTGTAGGGATCTTCTTCTGGATTTTCCGGAACGTCTACTGCTCTCACAAGGGCAGAACCGTCAATGACGATGGCCATTTCTTCGTATCCTTCCATTTCGTTGGGCCATGGTTGCAGGCCTTCCTCTTCTTCGGGAATAGCCTCTTCATAGAATTTTACGGAACGCAAGTTCCCGCTTCCGGCACGGAAAGTCAGCCATACTTTCTGTTTGCCGGTAGGACGTGCGAAACCGTCTTCTTCTTTCATGTTTTCGGCAAACATGTCGAACTGGTGGTAACCGAAAGTCCTTTCCACCCTGATTTCATTGAACGGGACGGCTTCTTCCGGAGTAGCCCCGGCACTGAGTACGACGTATTTGGCTTCACCATACGTGCCCCATCCGTTGGCAAACTCCACACCGGTAGCCTGATAGGCATTTCCGTCTGTTCCGAAATCTACCTCTCCCAATCCGATGACGGTGTTTTCGCTAGTGTTACCTATGTTTCCGTATCCCACGTCAAAAGACGCGTCTGTCACCAATTCGATGTTTTCCGCATTGCTCTTCATGAGCGGGATAAACAAGTCGCCGGTAGCAGGTTGAGGCTCTTCCGGGTTCTGTCCCGGATCCAAATACAATCCGTAGATGTTGGTACCGATATTGTCCCTGTCGGGCAAATTATAGACCACATATAAATTATGTATGCCTTCCACATGGCTTAACGGGGCTGTAGTGGTGAGTTTGTTACTCCACGCGCCGGTACCTTGTGCCCTGACTACAGCCACCGGCTCACGGCCTTCGAGCGCGCCATGCAGCTCGTCTAAGTTAGTCACGGTGGCCCAGTCGATGTCGTCCAAGTCTACATATAAAGAGTAATTAGCCTCTTCTGTGGTGCTGCCGATATAGGTCTTGTCGCAAGAAGCATTGATGAACACGTCCTTATAATAACCGTTCTTGAAGTCTATGTCTTGGTACATTACCACCACGCCGGCTTTTGTATAACCGATGTTGCCGCCCTCGCATTTGGCATCCCCGCTGATGGGTTGGATTATTTTCCAGGCAGTTTCGCCTTGGGACACGTCTCCGCCTTCCGTAGCTCCGGATTCGCCTTTGGTCACGAATACCACAGCATTCTCCGACGGTTGTGCGTTGTCGTAAACGACTCCGCAGTCCGGATTCTCATACCAGACGGGTTCTTTGACCAAATCTATCTGGTGGAGGTTCGTGGCATTGCCCCATTTCACATACAGGTGATGGCTGCCCGTTACCTCTTTCAACGTAGTGGCCACCGGTGTGAACTTGTTCCATTCCTGTATATTGATGCCCGTCCATGTCCTGGCCACCATATTTTCCGGTTTTACTTCGTCGATATAGAATTCCATGTACTCCGTGTATCTTTCACCGTCATGCCCGATATAGGCCACTAATTGTTGGAATTCTCCGTTGCCGAAGTCTATTTCCTTGGTGGATTTGACGATAAACCCGTCGTTTGTTCCGCCCCAACATGCCGTATTTTCATCGTATTTGGCATCTTTGTAAGGGTCTTCTTCCGGATTTTCAGGTACTTCTACCGCTCTCTCAAATGCGGCAGCTTCTATGGAGGTCGTGATGTCTCCGTAGCCTTCTGCTTGGTTGGGCCAAGGCTGTACGCCTTCCATACCTTCGGAAATGGCGTTTTCATAGAACTTCACCGAACGCAGGTTGCCTTGTCCGGCACGGAATGTCAGCCACACTTTCTGTTTACCGGTGGGAAGGGCGAATCCGTCTCCTTTGTCCATATTCTCGGCAAATAGTTCAAACTGATGGTAACCGTAAGTGCGGGTCACGGTCATTTCGTTGAACGGGACGGCCTCTTCTGCCGTGGCTCCGGCACTGAGGACTACAATCTTCTCCTCGTCGTAACTGCCCCATCCGTGGGCGAACTCCACTCCGGTGGCTTTGTAGTTCGTCCCGTCTGTACCGAAATCCACTTCTCCCAAACCGATGACGGTTTCCGTCGAAGTGTTCCCGATGCAGCCGTAACCTACATCAAAACTCGCATCTTTGACTAATTCAAGATGAGATGCGTTGTTTTTCATGAGCTCGATGACCCAATCGTCGGCCATCGCCTGACTTGCCCCGAACAGGGACAATACTCCAAAGAGTAACGTGTTTTTTCTCATTGTGATTAATTGTTAAATTATATGGTTAAGTTGTAATGAAGTCCCACAGGCATGATTTGATGTACAGTGCGGCCGCCCCATACCGTCGGAGAATCATGCTGCGAAACCTGTTTCTATAGGGTTATCAAAGATTTCGACGCGGTAAATTTACATTTTTATAAGAGGGAAAGAAGATAATAAATACGTCAAATAGTAATATAATTGAATCAATGACCGCTTTTTTATACAGGTTGCAGCATTTGCTTTGTTTTTTATGGGCTTTTATATTACCTTTGGCAAATAAAAACAGAGATATACATGAAAGCAAAGATAGATTGCATATTGGACTTCCTGAAAGATGTGGCGGCGCATAACGACCGGGGATGGTTTGCAGAACACAAAGGGCAGTACGAGGAAGCGCGCGGACTTTTCGAGGAGATGGTGCAGGCGCTTATCCATCGTATCGCGACATTTGACGGTAGTGTGGCCCACCTTACGGTGAAGGATTGTACGTATCGTTTTTATCGCGACACCCGTTTCTCGGAAGACAAATCGCCTTATAAGCGTCATTTCGGAGCCTATATCAACGCTTGCGGCAAGAAGTCATGGCATAGCGGTTATTATTTCCACCTTCAGCCCGGCGAATGCTTGCTGGCCGGTGGGGCATGGTGCCTGCCTTCGCCGATACTGAAAGCTGTCCGTCAGTCCATCGTGGACGAGGTGGATGAATTCCGCTCTATTGTGGAGGCGGCAGATTTCAAGGCGGCATTTCCCGTCATAGGCGAGTCTCGTTTGAAAACCCTTCCTAAAGGCTTTCCGAAGGATTTCCCTTATCCGGATTATCTGAGGCCGAAAGATTACTCCGTTTGCCACACGGTGCCGGATGATTTCTTCCGTGATGAAAACTGGTTGGACCGTACGGCCGGGATTTTCGAGTTGATGAAGCCCTTCAATGATTTTGTGAACTATACGATTGACGAATGCGAGTGAATCGTAAGATGCTGAACTGACGATTATATTTAACCTGAAAATAAAGAAAATATGAATGTAGGAGACAAGGCGCCCGAGGTGCTGGGCGTAAATGAAAAAGGAGAACGGATTTTATTGAGCAACTACCGTGGAAAGAAAGTGGTGCTTTATTTTTATCCCAAGGACAATACGTCGGGCTGTACGGCCGAAGCTTGCAGCTTGCGCGACAACTATTCTGCGCTGAAGAGTAAAGGATACGAGGTGATCGGGGTCAGCGTGGACAGTGCAGATTCGCACAAGAAGTTCATAGAGAAACATGAGTTGCCTTTCACGTTGATTGCCGATACGGAAAAGTCGCTGGTCAATGAGATGGGCGTATGGGGAGAGAAGAGCATGTATGGCCGCAAGTATATGGGAACTTTCCGTACCACCTTTATCATTAATGAAGAAGGAGTGGTTGAGAAGGTCTTCTCTCCGAAAGAAGTCAAGACCAAGACGCACGGTGAACAACTGCTTGCGTTGTAGATAGCATAGCCGAAGTTACGGCCGCCCTTCCATATACCTATTATATATATGGGAGGGCGGCCGTTTTTTTAGTCAAGGCCGGAGAAACGGGTCAGCGGTTCAGATAATGCCGGGCCACTTCGAGGGCCGTATGGATATTGTCGCAGATGTTTTTCTTGCCGAGCAGTTCGTAGAATCCGCTTTTCTTGAGGGCTTCGTGTACTTTCGGATTAACTCCGGACAGGATGATGTGCACCCCTTCGCGATGGCTCATCTCGCACAGGTTGGTCAGGTTATGGATACCCGTAGAGTCGATGAACGGAACTTTCCGCATGCGGATGATACGTACCTTAGGCTGTTCCTTGGTTTGTAGTACGACCTCTTCAAACCGGTTGGCAATGCCGAAGAAGTAAGGGCCGTTGATTTCGTAGACCTCCGTGTGGTCGGGAATATGCAGATGCTCTTCCGAAATCACGGTGCCGTCGGCATCGGTAGGGATGATTTCATCCTTAAAAAGGTTTACTTCCGTGGTTTCCATGACCCGCTTGATGAACAACAGGCAGGCCAGCACCAGTCCGAACTCAATGGCCACGGTCAGGTCGAATATTACGGTGAGGAAGAAAGTGATGAGCAAGACGGCCACATCGGACTTAGGATTGCGCAAAAGTTCCCTGAACGTCCGCCAACCGCTCATGTTATAGCTCACGATGACCAATACGCCCGCCAGACAGGCCATGGGAATGTATTGCGCCAGTGGCATGAGCAGCAGGAAAATGAGCAGCAGCACGACGGCATGCACGATTCCGGCCACGGGGGTGCGTCCCCCGTTATTGATATTCGTCATGGTACGGGCGATGGCGCCGGTGGCAGGGATACCGCCGAAGATGGGGGAGAGGATGTTGGCGATGCCCTGTCCCACCAATTCCTGATTCGAGTCGTGATGGTCGCCGATGACACCGTCGGCCACGGTGGCCGAGAGCAGCGATTCGATGGCCCCCAATATGGCGATGGTGATGGCCGGAGCCATCAGTTGTTTGATGCTTTCCCAATTCAGTTCGGGTACGTTCATGCCCGGAAGTTCGGCTTTGATCATAAAGCGGTCGCCGATGGTTTCCACTTGCGTCGCTATGCCGTATTGTTTCAGCAGATAGACTCCCACGGTCATTACGATGATGGCAATGAGCGAACCCGGAATCTTGTGGGTCAGTTTGGGAGAGAGGGCGATAATGGCCACGCTGACTATACCCACGACGGTGGACCATACGTCCAAGCTGCCGAAGTGGCGGATGTACACGATCCATTTTTCTATAAAATCGGCCGGCACGTTGTCGATGGTTAGTCCGAAAAGGTCTTTGATTTGCGTCGTGAAAATGGTCACGGCAATTCCGCTGGTGAAGCCAACTACGATGGGATAGGGGATGTATTTGATGATGGTACCCAGATGGAATACGCCCAGCAGAATCAGGAACACACCGGCCATGACGGTAGCCACGAGCAGGCCCGCTTCGCCGTATTGCTGGATGATACCATAGATGATGACGATAAAAGCACCCGTCGGGCCGCCGATTTGCACACGGCTCCCGCCGAACAGGGACACGGCCAGTCCGGCAATGATGGCTGTGATGATGCCCTTTTCGGGTGTCACCCCCGAAGCGATACCGAAAGCGATGGCCAACGGTAGGGCCACGATGCCGACGATGAGCCCGGCCATGATGTCGGCCGTCAGCTTTTCCTTGTTGTAACCTCTCAAGTCGAGAAACAGTTTCGGCTTGAATTCGAATTTACTCATAACCTGATTATTTTGGAATTGTATATCCTGATTGTTTTTAGGAAGTGCAAAGATAGCCCTTTTATGTCACAAACTCTAATAATTTGCTAAAAAACGTTTCTCTCCGGGCGGCAGAAAGAATAAAATGCTTGGGGATATGGGGTAAAAACGATACTAAAGCCTCAAAATGGGACGGAAAGCAAAAATTAAGTGTTATCTTTGCGAATATATTTATTCACTATTAAAAACATTTTAAATTATGTTCGAAGGTCAACCTAAGGGTCTTTATGCATTGGCGCTGGCCAATACGGGCGAGCGTTTCGGTTACTACACGATGCTGGCCATTTTTACGTTGTTTTTACAGGCGAAGTTCGGATATTCCGCCGGCGAGACATCCACCATTTTCGGTGTGTTCCTCGGGGCGGTTTATTTTATGCCGCTTTTTGGTGGAATGCTGGCCGACAAATACGGATTCGGCAAGATGGTTACGCTCGGTGTCTTCGTCATGTTCATCGGTTACCTGTTGCTGGCCGTCCCGACGGGTGCGAATGTGGCCGGTAAGTCCATGATGTTCGGTGCGTTGGCATTGATTGCTTGCGGCACGGGGCTTTTCAAAGGCAACCTGCAAGTCATGGTCGGAAACCTCTATGACGCTCCTGAGTACAAGGACAAGCGCGACACGGCGTTCAGCCTCTTCTACATGGCCATCAACATCGGTGCGCTGTTTGCCCCCACAGCGGCCACCAAGATGACCAACTACGTGTTGGGCATGAACGGCTTCACTTATAATGCACAGATTCCCGCCCTTGCCCACCAATATATGGATAATGCGGCGGGAATGACGGCGCAGTCTGCCGCTACGTTGGAATCGCTCAAGGCCGCGCGCTCTGCCCGCAGAGCGCCGCCGATGCTTTGCTGCGCGTCCGCGAGACGCGAGGAGGCATTCTGCAGCGTCGCCGCGGTCAAAGTTACATCGAAAAGTTGTCCGAAGCTTACAATTACGGCTTTGCCGTGGCATGCGTTTCGCTTATCGTATCCATCCTTATATACTATGGCTTCCGCAGCACTTTCAAGCATGCCGATTATAACGCGAAGACGGCGGCCGACGGGCATGCACCCGTAGAGGAACTGTCTCCGTCCGAGACGCGCCAACGCATCACCGCGCTTTGTCTTGTGTTTGCCGTGGTGCTTTTCTTCTGGATGGCTTTCCATCAGAACGGTTTGACGCTTACGTTCTTCGCACGCGATTATACGCAGGCGTCGGCTTCGGGTTTGCTGGGCATGACGTTTAACGTGTTCAATCTGGTGCTGCTTATCGCTTTGGTATATTCCATGTTTTCCGTATTCCAAAGCAAGACCGGACGTGGCAAGTTGGTTTCCGGCTTGGTTGCTTTGGCTGCTGTGGCCACGTTGGGCGTGCAGTATGCGAATCAGGAAAGTACGGTGGAAATCCTGCCGCAGATTTTCCAACAGTTCAACCCGTTCTTCGTGGTGGCCTTGACGCCGGTTTCGTTGGCGATATTCGGTTTCTTGGCCAAGAAAGGAAAGGAGCCCTCGGCGCCCCGTAAAATCGGGGTGGGGATGCTGATTGCCGCCTGCGGTTTCGGTGTCATGGCATTCGGCTCCATGGGGCTGCCTACGCCCGATGCGTTGGCACAGGGTGCCGATGTCAACTTGGTTTCTCCCAACCTGCTCATTTCCACTTATCTTGTCTTGACGTTTGCCGAGTTATTGTTGTCGCCCATGGGTATTTCTTTCGTGTCGAAAGTGGCTCCCCCGAAGTATAAGGGTATGATGATGGGTGGCTGGTTCGTGGCCACGGCCATCGGCAATTACATGGTGTCCATCATCGGTTACCTGTGGGGCGGCATCGAGTTGTGGATGGTGTGGAGCGTGCTCATCGTGCTTTGTCTGCTTTCAGCCTTGTTCATTTTCTCCATCATGAAGAAGCTCGAAAAGGTGGCGTAAGGAATATTTTCGGGAACTTTTCTTGTAAGGTTTCCGGATGAAAAGCGAAATCCCTGAATGCGATTCTGTATAAGGTTGGCATTCAGGGGTTTAATGTTTTGCGCAGAGTCGTGAATTTCTTTGCGCCAAATGAAAAATCAATCTCAGCCGAATGAAAAATCGTTTGGCTGAGATTGATTTTTTGTTTTCAGCATGTTGTTTTTCAGTCCTCCTGTGGGAGGCGTTTGTAAATCTTTATGCCCTGAGTCCCGGTCTTAGCGGTCTTCCCATATTTCGGCCGTCGCCTTACGTGTCTTTTCAGGGATGTCCGGTGTGGCCGGATAGCCGATGGGGATGATGGCCGCCGGATACCACTCTTCGGGCAGTTTGAAAAGTTCTTGGCAGAGTTGCACGCGGAAGTTGCACACCCAGCAGGTGCCCAATCCCTGTTCGGCTGCTGCCAGGCACAAATGTTCTATGGCGATGGCCACGTCGATGTCGGCATGGTTTTTCTCGTCATACCGCCGTGTCCAGGCCGCCCCGTGGTTTTCGCAGACCAAGATATAAGCCGGAGCCTCGCGGAACCATTCCTTGTCGTAGCATTGCTGCATGCGTGCGCGGTCGTCTTCGCCGGTGAAGAGGATGAATTTCCATGGCTGCTTGTTGACTGCCGAGGGAGCCAGACGCGTGCATTCTTTGATATAATCCATCGTTTCCGCCGGAATGGCGTCCGGCTTGTAGGCACGCACGGAATAACGTGCCTTGCAAAGTGTTTTGAAGTCCATAACCTTGATATTTTAGGGATAGTCATTTAATTCCTTCAATTTGAGTTAACCAGCAGACTTTCCCTT
>ERZ857775.3572-NODE-3572-length-12526-cov-14.396680_pt1 | contig 12526 bp, 7 predicted proteins | sample MGYA00519698_ERZ857775 | MGnify/ENA primary metagenome ERZ857775 (study PRJEB31778, sample SAMEA3449363) | human gut metagenome | biome: human gut; feature: human-associated habitat; material: faeces | place: United Kingdom | collected 2010/2012 ...
TCCCGCAGCAGCGTAACAGGTGCATCCTGCCATATTTCCAATGCAGAGGACAGCAAACTGTGGGTAGAAAAGCGATAACGCTCATCCAAGGAATACTTCTGCCAAATGGCATCGCTGGTGCGAATGTCATCCTCTGTCAGCACATTGGGGAGCTGCTTCAAGTCCCCGACAATTACGATATTCCGCGCACAGGAAAATGCCAGCACCCCTGTGGCTAAATCGACCTGTGAGGCTTCATCCACGATCAAGTAATCGTAGATATGATCGATGCTCAGCGTTCCTTTGATGGAATAGGTCGTGCTAAGCACCACCGGATACTCGCGGGTAAACTCTTCGGAATTCCGGCGGAAATCATTCTTTTCAAAGCATCGTCTATTATTCCGCCAATGATACCGTGTTGCCAGCTCCGCCCGGAACAGCCGCAGGGACTTCTGTGTGAGCTCGTCCATCTTTGCATCAAAAGCGTAGTGTTCCAGCTTGCGGTTCAGTTCCTGCTTTTCGACTTCCAGTTCCCGCCTCTTTACAGAATAGAACTGACTCTGCAAATAGGGAATGACCAGTTCCGGAGAATGAAGGAATAATTTGAGTGCATTACGATTGAAGCGGAACATGATGGAGAGCTTTTGCAAAAGACCCAGTCGGGTTTCGTGTTCCGCGTGCTGTTCAAACTCCATCCAAAGCGCAAGAAGCTTCTGTGAGGACAGCTTGTCCAAGCTCTCCGTCGGCACGTCACTGTAACTTGCGTAATATTCCTCAAAATAATGCTGCTCCGGGTTTAGCTGCAAGAACTCCTGCTCGATTTCCGCAATGCGGTTTTTGGCATTGAGCATTTCGTTCAGTTCTTTGGAGAGTGCAGTCGTTTCCCGATCTAATTGCTGTCGTTCCTCCGGGGACATTTCCCAATCGCTCATATTCGGATAGGCGCCGGTCTGTGCATCCAGAAACTTCTCTTTGTTGGCAAGACTGCCGAGAAACGCAGTCAGAAAAGCTGAATTTTTCTTCTCCAGCTTTTCCACAACATTACGCGTTGCGGAATTGTTGTTGGAGACAACCGCCACGGTTTTTCCACTGCGGACAACATTGGCGATGATATTCAGGATCGTCTGTGTCTTTCCAGTACCCGGAGGCCCCTGAATGATACTGATTTTGGAGGAAAGCGCCCGTTCTACCGCCAGCTTTTGACTCTGGTTCAGGCCAAACGGATAGATCACTGCCTCCGGCATCTGGGGCATCTTGACGTCTTTCTGCGGTGCAAGATAGCTTGCCAACACGGTATCCTCGCTGACCTGCTGGATCTTGTCATACTGCATGCTTAGAATGTTGATACCGTTTTCCGCCACCAGACTGATTGCAGCGGCAGTCTCCTTGAAATATTGGAATGTTTCTTGATTTTTACCGTCTGTCAGGCAATTTTGCTGGAACTGCACTTCGCTCCTACGGAATGATAAATCTCTCTTTCCGTTGCGGACAATACGATAATACCCACCGAAGTCGAGAATCTCATCAATTCCGCTGATGGTTTGCCCGTTTACGGTGACAATCACCCGTGCAGGGTCGATTTTCTTTTGCAGAGGCAGGATCTCCACATTACTGCTCTGGAAGCTGTATGTCTTATTGGGCGCACTGGTATAGACGACCTCGCACTTCCCGTCATGGAACTGAAAGCTCGCAACCGAGTCCGTCTGGTCTTTTCCCTTTATGATGATTAAGCGCTTTCGTGCGTCCATAGGCAATCCTTTCACTCAAAAATGCGAATCGTTGACTTACAGGTTATCTGATGCATAACTGTGGTAGTCCACCTCATCGCAGCGCCAGATTCACATTTATTTCTTCCGCACAACCAACTAATTCAAAAATGTTTCCTGCTCGAGTATAACGCCATAGCTCAGATATTTTTAATATCACCTTTGAACAACAAATATTCAAATGCCCATAAAACAGGCAAAGAGCGCTCTACCGATGCCCAAGTTTGGTATCGATAGAGGATTTTTGCTTTTAATTACTGCTCAGCCATCATACCACTCATCCCACGCTTCATCCTCGTCCTCATACCAATCCTGGTTATCTTCCCAGAGGTCTTCGGGGCTATCATAGTCATCCCGGAAGCTTTCAGAAGTATTGCTCCCGTTGCCGTAATTGAAGGTCTGTCCATTATTACCGCCTGACGGATAATACTGCGAGAAGGATTTCAGCATATACTCGCTGTCGTTTTTCCACTGAGCGCACATCCCAGCAGCGATCATTTCACCATTTTCATCATACCAGTAAACATTGAAATACTTCTGGTTCTGCTCCAACTTTTCAAAGTTTTTGCAGTTCAGCCTTTTATCCGGTTCGCCGAGCGAAGTGTATTTCAAGCAGCTCACCGGCATCCCTTCTACGGGCAGTTTTCCGGAATACTGGTCTTTCCGGCTTTGCTCCTGCTTCGCGGCATTCTCCGCAGCAATGCGTTGACGCTCGGCTTCCTCGGCGGCATCTTTCTCCGCCTTATAGCCCTTGACGCGCTTTTCCAGCGCGTCAACATCCTGCTGCCAGCTCGTGTCATATTGCAGCGTGATGTTTGAAAGCTCATCCTGTCCGCCTGCGTAGTCCGTTCTATCTTTGTACATATCGGCGTATTTGCAGTAGACGGACAGCGACGCCGCGTCCCGATAGCCGGAAAGTTCCGAGAAGTCCTGCTCGGCAGAGGCGTAGTTGCCATTTGACATCTCTTGAAGGGCCGCGTCATAAGCTGCCGCTCTCTGCTTATTGCGGCTTGATACGGAAATAGAGATACCAGCAATAACGGCTACTGCCAGAACTGCCGCGATGAGCTTTCCAAACGGGAACGGCTTCTTTGACAGCACAGGGTTCTCTTTATCTGAAACAACAGGTTCGGTAACTTGAGGTTCTGCTTTCGGCTCTTCCGTCTTTGTTTCTGGCGCGGAAATCACGGGAACTTCTACTTTTTCATCCTCTTTCTTAGGCTGCTCCATGTGCTTTTGTGACTCCGGCGCGGCAACTTCCATAGTCGGCGTGACTGTCAGAGCATCTATCGTGCGGATGACGGTCTTTGTCTGTTCCGGAGGCCAAGGCGCGACCATGCGCGTACAGTCCATAACGGCTTTGACCTGCCCATGCCGCGGCACATCATCTTTTCCGAACGGAAGCTCGACCCAATCTCCGACCTTGAGCGGCAAGCCGCCGGTCAGATACGCATACGGGCGGCGCGCTCCCTGCACCTGAACGGAACAATAGTGATACACCGTGCCGTCATCGGGTTTCGTGTCCTCAATGGGCTTGCCGGTATCTGACCGCGGCTTTTCTGTTCCGGAAGATGGCGCTGTGGTGAATACACGGCTGAGCCGCTTCTTCCAGTTTTCTTCAAGGCATGGATTTTTCAGCGCAAGTTCAAGACAGTGCTGCCCCAACGCTTCCTGCCCGCAGGAGCGGCAAGCATTCAAAACATCAAGCTGCAATCTGCCAATATATGCGCTCTCAAAAAGCTGCGACGCGAACCGCTCATCATCCAGTGCGGTCAAAAGCAGCAGCACTTGATTATGGCTCGGAGAATCCAGCCAATCCCAATCCGGAAGAATTTTTTCGGCAGTTTTTGCGTCGGTTTTCAGAGACGGCTCCGCGATGTCCAAAAGCCTTCGCCACATCTGGATGCCCTTTGCCGTGTTGCTTGTGAACACATCATCCAGAATGGACTCCCACGACAATTCATCGAAATCCTCGGCGGTTTCATGCGGGACTTCTTCCGGATATTCGACCAAGAGGATTTCACGGCAAATATCCTCATAATCTGGAAATTCGCCATGCGCCAAGAGGCGTTCCGCGCGCTCTGCGTCCGGATGCAGCAGCACTTTGTTCTGCCAATGGGTGTTGTAGGCTTCTTCCAGTGCATTTTGATAATCCTGCGCTTCGCCCATTTCCTCATCCTTTTTCCCGCCGAAGTAGGCATAGGCAGAGGATAATTCAGAGAGAAGATCAAACAAGCCGTCCGGATCGATGCGGTTATAGTAGTCTTCTACCGGGCGCGTCGAGAGTAATTCCGTCCAGAACGTGCCGCAGTCCGTTTCGGAAAGGGCTGCTTCTTCACAGAACAGAACGCCGCGTTTGGCATCGCGCATGATCTCTTCTGTGCTTTCACCCAGATTCAGGTCAGCGGTAGTAGTCAGGAAAGTCCGCAGTTCCTCCGCCTTCTTTTCGTCCGGCAAAGTCCTTGCATGATGAATTCCGACTGAGATGTGATGCAGCAGCACTTTTCCGAGAAGCTGCGAGAGCAAAGCGTTTTTAGGCGCAATCTGAATCAATTCCTTTTTCAGATTGCTCCACGTTTCGGGTAGATCAACATGGTAGACAAAGGAAAGCGTCAACGTGATCTGTGCCGGTTGTTGTACCGGCGTCCTTCTTAATCTTCCGCTGTCGCCGCAATAATAGCACTCCCACCAATCTCCGTGCGTTGTTGCCGGATTTCCGCACCACGGACAGCGCATATTGGTCTCACCTCTTTTTATCGGAATTACTCAACGCCCAGTGCCTTATATACCGCGTCCTCTGCGCTCTGATAGAAAACCAGATTGAAGCAGCCGATCAAATCTGCCGGAACAAGTCCGAGATCAGCCGCCGATGTAATGGGCAGCAGCACCTTCTTCGCGCCGCTATCGAGGCAGACCTGAAGGGCATTTGCCAACTCGTCCACCTTGAGCATGGTCCCCGCAATGCTGATCTCGCCCAGCACTGCCAGACTGCTGAGAGTCGGCTTTCCAAGCGCAATCGAGCAGAGCGCAATCAACGTAGGAAGTGCCAGCTTCTCGGTCATGCCGATGCCCTGTAAATCCTGATAGTTGATGATATAGTCCTTCGTTGTCGTGCTGATCGCGCCGCTGATGCGGTTGCCGTTCGCTTTCAGATAGTTGAAGGCGGTATTTGCTGCTTCCTTGCATTTGCCGTCAGAGTTTAAGCCGGTTCGCTCAAACTTTCCGCTGCCGGGAAGCATCTGCGATTCCAGACGGAAGACGCCGATCATGCCGCTCTTTCCCTGAGAAACCGTATAGACCTGACCGGGATTGCACATTCCTTCGGGGATCAGCTTTCCGCCGCCCTGTTCAGGAACGGAGACGAAATGTTCTTCAAAGGTGTCGTTATCAATGTACGAAAAATTGACATCATAGAACTCCATGCCGCCCAGCTTCTTGAGTTGTTCCTTGACGCGGCGGCGCATTTCGAGTGCAAACTTGAGAATTTCTTCGATCTGTTCCTTCGTGAACACTCCGTCCGGATAAAGCAGCTTAATCATTCCACCAACCATCTTGCGAACGGCAATGGTATCTCGCTGATTGAGGTTCTTGCCAAGGCGGAAATACTTGTCCAACGCATCGCCGTACTGCTCCTTGCGAAGCTCCCGGATAAACTCTGCCAGATAGTCGGTGATGAAGCCGTAGTCGTTGGTGAAATGCTCCGGGCGGAACTTCGGTATCTCCCAGCCGGGGATATAGCAGTGCATACGGTCAAGGAACGCCGTGTCCGTTCCCATCTCCGGAGGGAACGGGTCAAAGAGGCTGGATGTTTTCAGCAGCACATCCACGCTCTGATTGATGTTGCCGACGAAAACCATAGAAGCGGTCGCGGCTTTTTCCTCCTTGCCACGGGCGAAGGAGCCGGATGCCATATAGTCCTTCATGATCTGGATGCCGTCTTTGTCCTTGAAATTAATACCGGCAACCTCGTCAAACGCCACGCAGTCCCACAAGCCAACCAAGCCCACGGTTTTTCTGCCCATGTTGTAGAACAGATTCGCAACCGTAGTCTGACCGCCGGAAACAAGGATGCTGTTCGGGGAGATTTCCTTGTAGATGTGGGATTTGCCAGTGCTTCGCGGACCTAACTCACAGAGGTTGAAGTTGTTCTCCACAAGCGGCAGCATACGGGCAAGCAGCAACCAGCGTTCACGGTCATTCAGCTTATCCGGCTCATAACCGCAGGAGCGCAGCATGATTTCAAGCCACTCTTCTTCGGTGAAGTTCTTTCTGCCTTCCTTCAATTCCTCAATGTCCACATGGGGCATCTGGATCGGTGTCAGCTTGCGAATGTGAATGGGAGAGGCATTTTTCTCTTCTTCCAGAAACTCATATTCGAGCTGTACAATGCACCAGATACCGCCGCAGAGCAACCGGTCAAACTTTGCGGGATAGTCCTCTGAAATAGGGATATTCTTGATACCAAGGTTGGAGAACTCCGCCTCATAGGTATCTTTTTTCATATCCAGATTGACAGTGATCTTGTCGATGACCGTGTGCATCCCGCGCTGACGAAGCATGGAGAGAATCTTCTGCGCCTCGTCCGGACGGACATAGTTGTCCGCCAAGATGCGCTTGACGTTCTCAACGCCGGTCTCGATGACCTCTGGATCATCCGAGCTGCAATACTGACCAAGCAAAAACTCAAGGACATAGACCGGCACATTTGCGCCTTCCTTGATCTTCTTCGTCAGGTCTTTCCGGACGATCTTTCCGTCAAAGAACTGCCGCAGTTTTCGGTCGATCACTGCGTTTTTATCGCCGGTTTCTCCGGTCATTCTCTGCTCATCCATTCTTGCCACCTCACAGGTCAAAGCCGAAATCGTCCGCGAACGCAATGTCGATGTGGAACTCGATCTCTTCCACGTCAATCTCGTTTGCGATCACCAGACGGTAGACTTTCTTCTTATCATACGTTCCGGCTTTCAGATTGAACCGGACACGGAACACGCGGTCCGCTGCGTTGTCGCTGGTCTTGTCCGCGATGACCGTCTGTCGGTCGCTGATCACCACGCCTTCATCATCTGTCATGTAGATGGAGTAGGTGCAGGGCTGGATCTTATCGCCCACGGGCTGACGCTGGTGGAACTCCAACGAGAAGATCAAGTTGGAAATCTTGCGGCTTTCGCTCAGGAGCTTCAGCTCCGCGTTCTTAACCTCGACGTAATTCTTGTTGCTCGTGCGGAGGTTCTTGAAGGCAATCACAGGCACGACAATCTCCTGCAAACTGATACCGCCGTGGACATAATTCTCACCGCCGCCCTGAACCTTCATGCGGATGGTGTCCTGCGGGACATAGCCCTTGATGGGCGTCCCATCCAGTTCCCGTTCCAGATTAACAGGGAGAAGATAATCTGCGGTCGTGTCAGGTGCGGTCAGCGCATAACGACGTCCAAGCTCATACACGTTGCCGGAGAATGCCTTCCTGTCAATCTTATCACTCTCATCCAGAGGTTTGTAGGTGTAGAGGAAGCCGTGATCCGCCGTGATGAAAATGTTCGTTCCGCTCAGTTCATTCACGATGATGCGCAGAATGCTGGAAAGCTCCTGAATTGCTGTCTCACAGGCGTCAAAGACTTTGGACTCCGTAGGGGCTTTGTCTCCGATGGCATCAATGGAGTTATGGTAGATGTAGATCACATCTTTCCCGGCAACCAGCTCACGCCGTTCATCCTTCTTCATGTTCAGAAGGTCATTGTACTGAATGGCAACACTGGCTTTCGGCGTCGCGTTCAGGATTGCGCCTCGCTCCACGGTGGAACGGGTGGGATTTCCGTCAACGAGAACATCCATGCTGTCGTTCACAGAAATGCTCTTCCCCGGAAGAAGGGCAGCCATACCAAACTTCGTGATGGACGGGAAGATCGCTTGCATCGACTCCAACTCGGCGGTGCCCTTTGTGTTGCGGACAATGCGCTCGGAAAGTTCGGAGGCAACTTCATAGCGAAGTGCGTCCGAGATGATTACAAATGCACGGGTGTTCTTGCTGCTTGCGGGAGCGACATATCTCTTATAGAAATCCTGCTGCTTCTCGATCTCCGAGACATAGCCCAGAGCAGCGAGGTCTTCTGCCGCCGCGTTTGTCCAGCAAGCGGTCAATTCACGCAGGAACCAGTTCTGATACAGTGCCTCGACAAACTCCGTCGAGTGCTTCAAGCCGTCTTCCAGAATGTCATTTGCATTCTTGAGAGAGTTGCCGAAGGCATAATGGAAGTGGCGATAGTAGGCATCCATGCGGTAAAGATCGCTTGTATAGAGCTTCCAGATTTTCTTCGGCTCGACGATATGGAATCCGCCGCCGTGTTCCTGATAGAAGCTCTGCATCTTTCCGATGAAGAAGAGGCAGTCAAAATAATCCGAAAACCGCTTGTACCATCCGGCTGTCCGTCTGTTTTCACAGATTTTCATGATGAGATTGACCTTCACGACATGGTCGCTGATCTCCGCAAAGAGCTGTTTCAGGATGCTCTCGTTGATGCACGGGAAGATGTCTCCCGTAATCAGCGTTTCCGGCTCAAATTTGTCAAAGCGCGTCGGGAGCTGTAATTCATTCTCCACGGTGCGGCACAGTTCGTACAAGTCCTCGTTATCCTCGCGGGAACGCCATTCATGGACGATGCTGTAACAGTACGCTTTGTTGGTCTCGGACACGAAGCGCTCCAAGCCTTTCAGGACGGAGGCGTTCATCGTCTGAGAAAGCGCGGTCAGCAGAACGTGCGCTGCAAAGTAGCCCAGCGGCTTGTCCTCTTCCTCGATGTAGCCGGTGTACTTCCGCGCAAGCTGCCAGAAGGCTTCGATGCTGCCAAACTTGCGGATGTTCTGCAAGACGCTGTTCGTCTCCTTATCAAGACCTGCGGCAAGGACGGCGATGATGACATCTTGCGCAGAACCTTCGCTCAGACCGGCGAGAACCGCCATAATGTCGATGTGGAGCTGGAGGGGCGTCTGATAGTCCCGCCCGATCTTGCGCAGCTTTTGACGGCGTTCTTTGTTTTCAAGAAACTTGGCATAGAGCTTGACCGTCTTCCGCATTGCGGCAGACGGCGCGATATTCAGCTCGTCCATCTGCATCGAGATAAAATCTGCGCGGAAGGTCTCGCTGTAATATTCGATGTCCTGAAGCCAGTTATCTTCGTCGCCGGTGTATGTAATCGGGCAATAGATAAGATAGTTGCTGTCCAAGTCATCGTGAAGCAGCAGCTTCTTGACGGCAAAATTATTTGTGCCGGTCAGTTTGATGATCTTGACGCCCTCCAAATTCAGCTCGTCAACGTCTTTCTCAAACTCCCGATCCTCGTCCTTCCAGAAGATGATCCTGCGGCGATAGAACTCTGGCAAGGGGGCTGCAAAACGCTCCGTCAGATTAAATTGTACACGCTCATTCGACATTGTTTTACTCTCCTTGCTTTAATGATAAGCCCTCGCCAATGCAACTGATCAAAACAGACATAATATATTTGAGGTTGTGCTTATCGTATGGATTTCGCAACTGCTTTTCAATGATCTCTGCCCAAGCCCATCCATTCCATTTTTTACCATCAAAATTATCATAATGGCATATAAAGCAATCAGCGAGGGTTTTTAATGCTTTTCTAATTGTGAAATCAGTGACCTCAATAAATGGCTCTTCAAGCATCTTATCAAGCCTATCAGCAAATTCGGACTCACCGAGTTTGCGCAGTAAAATTTGCGCCGTATAATTGCTTTTCAAATGTGGACTTTCAATGCACATGGCTCTAAGTTGAACAACGATCATGTCAAGATATGTAATCACATCAATATCTGTGTTATAAATATCGTCGATCTCCTGAAACCGCTTATATCTGCGCAGTAGCAGCCTATAATGCACGTTGAAATGGTCAATATACTCTGCAAGTGCAGTGAGATTGTCAATTCCTGCGGTTTCGGCGTCAAGTGTCATCGTTTTTCCATCCTTTGTTACTTTATCTTCGCCAACACATCGGAAAACAGCTCATAATTATGCTTCACGCCGTCATCAAGGTCGATCTCGATGTTCTGGTCGGCAAGGTGGTGAACCTTTTCCTCGTATTTTTGCAGCTCGGTCGCTTGATCTTGGAACTTCTTCTGCTGTTTGGTCAGCTTCACGCGCTCGGATGCACTGGCATGGTCAATAGCATCACCGAGCTGGGCAAGTTGGGTGCGGTAACGCTCCTGCTGCTCATGTACATAGTCCGTGCGCAGACGGGCGAGAAGATCGCGCTGATAGCGGTGCATATAGCACAGTGCCTTGAAGCTGTTCTTCTTGCCGCTGTCAAAGAGCCAGTAGATTGGACGCTTCTGATAGGTTTTCAGATGGTCGGCATAGAAGTCATTCAGGAAGTAGCTGCGGATCACCTCGCGGGGCGTACCCTTGCCGCCGAGTGCATCGGCGACAAACTTGAGGTTTTCTTCCAGCGTGTCATCACCATAAGCCTTACGAACAAACTCGACAAAACGTCCGGTAATGTCATCGTCAAAATACTCGTCATCGCAGATGGGAATTATGTTGTCGGTGTCCGGCGCAAAGGTAACAGGAATCCACTTGTCCTCGTTTTTTATATAGTCGTAAGTGTCGCTAACAGCAATCCTAATACCGCCAAAAGTTATTGCCGTCCCCGACTCATCTACAAGGCTTCCCTTTCTAAAAGTGGAATCAAAATCTCCTCCTGCGTAGACAAGCCCATCCACGTCCAGAGAGTAGCGCCCGAACATACAGCCCACGGCATAGGAAATGAGGGAGACGATCTCGTCGCGCATGGTGCGGACATAGTTGCTGCCCTTCATAGATTCCGGCACATCATCCTTGCTGTCAAACACGCGATGCACGGTCACATCCTTGTCCGCCACATCCGGCGTCAATTCGTCCTGCAAACCGTAGATGTCGATGAAAATGCGGTTGAGTTCTTCTTCGTTCTTTTTGAGCTGCTGGAAGCGCTCTTCGCACTCGGCTTGCCAAGCAGCATATTTCTCGGAAATCAGTCTTCCCATTGTTTATTCCTCCGTTTCCAAACATTGCGTCAAGACATCACAGAACACCATATCATCATCCACCGAGGCAATCGCGGCGTCGATCAGCGTGTCGCGGTCGGTATTGCCCCAGTTCAGCCGCAGACCGTATTCCAGTCCCATGCAGCGGATCAGCTCACGGATGCTGCGTCCGTTGCCCTCGCGGAACGGGTGAATGATGTTCAGCTCCGTCATCACATGAGAGAGGTTCTGAATCTGCTTTTTCAAATCCTGTTCTGACAGCAGCTTCTTCGTGTGGATCTCATCAAAGACGCGCCCCAACTGCCGGTCGATCATCTCCGGCGGATAGAACAGCGTATCACCCTTGCTGATCTGCTCTCTGCGGATATGACCGGCGAAGGGATAAACGTCTTCAAAGAGAAAACGGTGAATCCGCAGGAGATGCGTTTTCGTAAAGCGTCCCTTCATCGGCTCTTGCAGCAAGACAAGCTGCTTAACGGCGGTGAACTCTTCTTCCGCCTGTTTCAGCTCCGCCTTGTCACGAATATTCAGCTTGTTTTTCAGAACATCGCTGTCCGGATAACAGTACATGGACTGGACTGTGGTGTAGACGTCATATTTGGAGAACATGGCGTTATCCTCTCTTTTCGTACTTTGACCGCAGATCGGTCAGAACCTGCTGATAGCTGGTCTGCCCACTGGCGATCCGGTCAAGGTTACTGCGGGTGGATTTGCTGATCGTCATGCCCTCGGCGGCAAAGGTTCCGCGGATGTTGCGGAGATTGCTTTTGTGCTGCGAAGCAGTATATTTCTCAGAAGTCAGTTTTCCCATATCAATGATTCCTCCTAACAACTTGAATGCTGACCTTTTATTTACTTGCGTTCATCCCCATAATTACATGAAGGTACAGGGCAGAAGGAAGGATGCCGTTTCTCAACGCAATCCTACTGACTTCACGGAACTGGCGCTGCTGCTCAGCCTCATTTTTGGGTGCGCCACGCTCTTGCTGCGCTTTCATCTCTTCTGTTACAATCTTGCACAATCTTGTTGCCTCAAATTGAGGAACTGAGTTTGCACTTTTTATTATGTCAGTCTCAGAAACTATGTCATCCGACATCAGATTGAACGCCTTAAAGAAATCCTTTGTTTTTTCTGACTTGGGAATGGGATAGTTACAATTATACTGTTTGGGTGAAGCGCCTAAACGCTTCCAGTGTTCCTTCACACTCCTGTATTCTACTTTTTGGCGAACAGGAAGCTTAATTCTCGCTTCCCCTTCGGAATGATAATAGAACACAACCTTTTCGATGTTGCTGTCATCGATCAACTTGAAAATATGCGAGTCATTGTTGGGAGACATACCGATAATGTGAAGTTCTCCTGTCAATTCTCTGAACTCGGTAAAGTGATAGTTACTGCCAAAAGTGAGTTCAGGATGTTCTTTATGAACCTTAAGTAGTTCCTCAATCGGAGCAGGAAAAAACATGGATGGAATGCCGCTCGCCTCTAAGGATTGAAGCCCGTCGGCACCTTTTTCAAACGCGCAGGCAATTTCATACTTGTGTTCTCCGGCATAGTCAAAAAGGGCATCGCAGAAACAATGTTCAAAATGATGGGGAATATCGACATTCTCCCCACCAGTCCTTCTTATATATCCCATCAATGTCTGCGGGTTCTCACTATTTGCCGGTGTACGAAAATCCCCGTGCAAATGGAATACAGGGCGCTTTATTAAATCCTCAACATTGTTATCATAATTGAGGGTAAAGACATT
>ERZ857775.3576-NODE-3576-length-12518-cov-12.363235_pt1 | contig 12518 bp, 7 predicted proteins | sample MGYA00519698_ERZ857775 | MGnify/ENA primary metagenome ERZ857775 (study PRJEB31778, sample SAMEA3449363) | human gut metagenome | biome: human gut; feature: human-associated habitat; material: faeces | place: United Kingdom | collected 2010/2012 ...
TGGGATTCCTGGGAATTGGTAACAACCCGATGGTAGGTTGTACAGTAGCTTGTGCTGTAGACGTAGCTCAGGCTTTGAGCAAGTAATTATAACAATTACAACATATTAAATCCCTGTAACTGATAAGGTTATGGGGATTTTTATTCTCTATACCAGAAGAAAAAGCAAAGCAAGAAGGTTCTTCTTCAAATTTAGTGGTAATTTACAAGTCGGTGGTATCTCGATTCTCCTCCTTCGGGAAGGAGGAGTACCCGTAGGGGGAGGTGGTAGGTAAATGCACAAGCATAATATATGCACAGATAGGCACACCTACCACCCCGACTTTTAGCCACCCCTCCTTATTCATATAATTATGAGTTTATGCAAATATTGCCAATCTATTTGAATCCGACAATAACAACATTCCATCCTTATTGATCATTTACAGGAGTTTAGGGCGAAGGTAGAAGTAAAAGCCTATGGTAACTATAACAAAATTTGTTATAATCACTAAATTAGTTATCTTTACCGTACAAACCCATTTGGGAAATAAAAAAATATTACCATTAAATTCTAATAAGAGGATATTGGAATTTTGATACGGTTGATCTAATCGTGAACTCACATAAAACTATATTTACGATATGAATAAACTCTATTTAATTGCAATCGGAGCATTGCTTTCCGGTATTATTACGGTCCAGGCTCAAGAATGGAAGCCGCAACAATGGCCTGTATTAAAGAAATATGACAAGGAACATCTTTACCAAATTGCGTTACCTTTAGGAGGTATCGGAACTGGTACAGTATCGCTCGGAGGGCGTGGAGAACTACGCGACTGGGAAATAATGAATGTCCCGGCAAAGAAATACAGCACAGTAACCACAGGGAACAATGCTCCTTTCTTTGCAATCTATGCCAAACCGCAAAACCAGAAAGCGACTACCACATTGCTGGCAGGACCATTATATTCGCATGAATATTTACATTATGAAGGACGTCCTGTCAATCATCATGGTCTTCCGCGTTTTGAACAAGCTTCATTCGAGGCGGCATACCCTTTCGGACAAGTTTCTTTATCGGACAGCAATCTGCCTGTAAAAGTCAAGGTAAAGGGTTTTAACCCGTTTATTCCTGGCGATGCCGATGCCAGCGGATTGCCTGTGGCCGTACTCTCGTATGAAGTTACAAACACTACCGACCAACCGATGAATGTATCAATCTGTGGTTCGATACGCAACTTTATAGGTAAGGACGGAAGTAAATTCCGTACAGACTGGAAAGGTGATTACATTCCTACAGGAGCAAAGAACAACAAGAACAAGTATGTTGAAAGCAACAATATAAAAGGAATATACCTTTATTCGGATGGTGTAGATAAGGATGATTCGGCATGGGGAACTGTTGCGCTTACCACTCAGGCAGTTAATGGCGTGACTTACCGTACTTCGTCAAAAGCCGATAACTGGAACAATAGCATTCTCAACTTTTGGGATGATTTTAGTGCGGATGGTATGCTGACCGAACGAAGTAAGCAGGAAGATGAAGATCCTATGGCCTCATTGTCTGTAAATAAGACAATAGCTCCACAAAGTACTGAAACATTTACATTTTATATCACATGGAGTTTCCCGAACAGGAAAGCTTGGTCTTCTGTTGTAGTAGGCAACTATTATAGCAATCAATATCCTGATGCTTGGAAAGCAGCGGAAACTATCATCCCACAAATACCCGGATTAGAAAATAAGACATTGTCGTTCATTAATGCACTGCTCGGCACTTCTTATCCGGAGGTGGTGAAAGAAGCGGCTTTGTTCAATCTAGCCACATTGCGCTCTCAAACAGTATTTCGTTTGCCAAGCGGTCATATGATGGGATGGGAAGGTGTGATGGACCGTTTCGGTTCGTGTGAAGGTTCTTGTACCCATGTATGGAACTACGAAACTGCCACTCCTTATCTTTTCGGGGAACTGGCAAAAACCATGCGTGACGTAGAGTTCAACTATGCCACAAAGGAAAACGGTTTGATGAATTTCAGGGCATCTCTCCCACTTTCTGAAGCAAGCAAAGGGAACAATCCGGTTGCAGACGGGCAAATGGGATGTATAATGAAAATATATCGCGAATGGCAACTCTCCGGAGATAATGATTTTCTGAAAAATAACTGGGAACAGGTGAAGAAAGTCCTTTCATACGCTTGGATAGAAAAAGGCTGGGATGGTAATCAGGATGGAGTAATGGAAGGTTCGCAACATAATACCATGGATGTAAACTACTTTGGACCTAATCCTCAAATGGGCTTTTGGTATATGGGAGCTTTAAAGGCTGCCGAAAAGATGTCAATAGCAATGAAAGATAAAAGCTTTGCGAAGAAATGCCGTACACTGTTTGAGAAGGGAAGCGAATGGATGGACGAAAATCTGTTCAACGGAGAGTACTATGAACATAAGATTACAGATCCGAAGACATTTGAATTTCTTGACATGAACGACCCTGATGTTAAGATTCCGGGATTCCAGTTAGGACAAGGTTGTCTTGTCGACCAGCTTGTTGGACAATATATGGCTCACTTGTGCGGATTAGGTTATCTGGGTGATAAGAAGAATATACAAACAACTATGAAGAGTATCATGAAATATAACTTCGTGGAAGACTTCAGCCGTCATTTTAACAATATGCGTTCTTACGTAATGGGCGATGAAGCAGGTTTACTTATGGCTTCTTGGCCGAAAGGACGTCTGGAAGTTCCATTCCCATACTTTTCCGAAGTCATGACAGGATTTGAATATTGTGCTGCCGTTGGAATGCTTTATGAAGGCATGGAAGAAGATGCTCTTACTTGTATCAATGCCATCCGACGCCGTCATGATGGTGCAAAACGTAATCCTTTCAGTGAATCGGAATGCGGACACCATTACGCTCGCTCCATGGCAAGCTGGTCTGCTATCATAGCTTTGAGCGAGTTCCAATATTCGGGTGTTGATAAAAGCATGAAGATAACAGACCGTCCAGGCAACTATTTCTGGAGCAACGGCTATTCATGGGGTACGGTTCAAGTAACAGAAGATGATGTTACCATAGAAGTGATTAATGGCACCCTCTCGTTGAAGTCGCTTACGGTAGGTAGCCGGAAAGGTATGAAACTGAAGCATTTTGATTTTAAAGAAGGAGATGTCCGAAACATCAAACTTCATAAATAATTATTATTAAACATGGGTACACGGAGATACGGATTTGTTCCGGTAAGGAACTTTTATATCCGTATCTCCGCGTTTTAATATTTAATTTAGTATAAAAATGAAAAGCTAATATTATTATCTTACCTGTTTGTCCACTTTATTCCAAGTGGCTGTTTACCAAGAGAGAGAGAAAGCAATCTGAAGGGTTGCTTTCTTGTTTCTAAGCAACTCCCAACAGTTCTACCTCAAACACCAATGTTGAGTAAGCAGGAATAGAATCAACTGATTTATTGCCGTATCCCATTGTATAAGGGATATAAATTATCCATTTATCCCCAACGTGCATTTTCTGAAGCGCCACCTGCCAGCCTTCTATTACGTCACTGAGACGTAAAGCATCGGGACAACTGCGTTCATAAGAATTATCAAACTCCCGACCGTCAATCAGACTTCCTTTGTAATGCACGGTAACAATGCTCCGCGCACCCGGAGAAACCGTACCTTCACCGGTCTCCAGTATTTTATAATAGATGCCACACGGCAATGCAAAAACACCTTCCTGAAAAGACAGGTTTTTCAGAAATCGCCGATTGGCTTCTTTATATTCTTTCTTCTTTCCCATAAACTATCTTATTAGAGTTCACAAAAATAAGTAGAATTGAGAAGAATCTATCATAAAAACAGTATATTTGTTTGTTGAATTATAAAACCTCTTCGCTATGGGACAAATGAAAACTAAATGTAGCAGTAGTGCTACCGGACTATTCTTTCTGCTTTTGATGATCGTGAGTTTTTCATCATGCACACGCACGCAAAAAGACATCATTCCTTCTGCCGAATATGCTCCGTATGTAAATGCCTATACGGGAGGAGTTATTTCACAGAACTCTACCATACGTATTGAACTGACACACGAGCAACCAATGGTAGACTTAAATAATGAGTTAAAGGAAAATCCATTTAGTTTTTCACCTTCACTGAAAGGGAAGGCATATTGGGTGAGTAATAATACCATTGAATTTGTACCCGAAGAAGGTACACTGAAGCCGGGGTCACTTTATGAGTGTACGTTCCAACTTGGCAAATTCGTCGAAGTGGACAAGAAATTAAAGGAGTTCAACTTCTCCTTCCGGGTACAGGAACGCAATTTCACACTTTCCATAGAACCACTACCTATCACAGATGCCCAACCGGATGAAATAAATATCAAGGGGGAAATATGTTTCAGCGACATCGTAAAAAAGGAAGAGGTGGAAAAGATATTGACCGTCAAGGACGGGAATAACAAAAGCTATCCGGTAGAAATTATACCAACAGATAATCTTACCCGATACCAATTCTGTATCAACCAGGTTCCAAGAGATACGGAGGATTACCAACTGACCATCACTGCCAATGGCAGTCCCGCACGTATCGATCAAACTCAAAGTGAAGAGGTTCTGATTCCAGCGAAAGATAGTTTCCGCTTTCTGTCCGCCACACGCATCGACGAACCGGAAAATGGAATTGAGGTTGTGTTCTCCACCCCTTTATCCGATACACAGGACCTGAAAGGGTTGATTGAGATTCCGGAGCTTTCTTCTTCCGTTTTCCAGATCAAAGAAAACAGGGTATTCATCTACTTCGAAGCAAACCAGCTAAGCAAATTGACGCTCAACATCCATGAAGGAGTAAAAAGCAGTCAGGGCAAAACGTTGGGAACTTCACATTCGATCTCATTCAGCGAAATAAATCTGAAACCGCAGGTAGAGATGTTGACAACCGCCGCTATCCTGCCCGATTCAAAAAGCCTGATTATCCCATTCCGGGCTGTAAACCTGTATGCTGTGGACTTAAGCGTGATTCGTATCTTTGAAAATAATGTGCTGATGTTTATGCAAACCAATTCGCTAGCTTCTGCTAATGAATTACGCCGTTCGGGACGGTTGGTATACAAGAAAACATTATGGCTGGGCAAAGATACCTCAAAAGATATTCATAACTGGGAAAACTATTCGATAGACCTTGCCGGATTGATTCGTCAGGAACCGGGAGCCATTTACCGGGTGATACTCTCTTTCCGCCAGGAATACTCCGCTTATCCATGCGGCGGAGTCGACAATCAGGATATTAAGTTCGCTGACAATAATACGCCGGACGGTTTGATGAAAGTAAGCGGAAGTGCCTTGTCCGAAGCGGATGAAGCGGTTTGGGATACGCCCGAAGCCTATTATTACTATAACGGCGGAACAATGGACTGGAGTGTATACCGATGGAAAGAACGGGATAATCCCTGTCACCCTTCCTATTATATGAATTCGGATCGGGCTGCCGCCTGCAACATTTTTGCCTCTAACCTGGGAATGATCGTGAAACGTAATTCTCTGAATAAACTATGGATTGCCGTAAGTAACATATTGGATACAAATCCGGTAGGAAAAGCACAGGTAACGGTTTACAACTTCCAATTGCAACCCATAGGAAAAGGGGAAACGAATGGAGAGGGTTTTGTTGAAATCAGTTCAAAAGGAACACCCTTCATCGTTGTGGCAGAAGCGGAGAAACAAAAGGCTTATGTTCGCGTGGTAGACGGTGAAGAACAGTCTGTCAGCCGGTTCGATGTAGGAGGAAAAGAGATTCAGAAAGGACTGAAAGGATTTATCTATGGTGAAAGAGGCGTATGGCGACCGGGAGATACACTACACATCTCCTTCATATTGGAAGACCGGGAAAAGAGGATACCGGACAAACATCCCGTAGCACTCGAAATCTATAATCCGAAAGGGCAGTTCTATACCAAAATGATTTCTACACAAGGTATGAACGGATTCTACACGTTTGATGTTCCTACGCAAGCCGGTGACCCGACCGGTCTTTGGAATGCATATATAAAGGTAGGAGGAACTACTTTCCACAAAGGCCTGCGTATTGAAACGATAAAGCCCAACCGACTGAAAATCAATCTGACGCTACCGAAGATTCTTCAATCAACAGACAAAAATGTCACTGTTCCGCTCGCTTCTGCGTGGCTGACGGGAGCCACTGCCTCCAAATTGAAAGCTAAAGTGGAAATGTCTTTGTCCAAAGTAAACACGCAATTCAAGAACTACGGACAATATATATTCAACGATCCTGCTACGGATTTCACAACCATTAAAACGGATGTGTTCGATGGCATACTTAATGCGGAAGGAAAAGCAGGAGTCACGTTGAAAGTTCCGGCAGCAACAAATGCACCGGGTATGCTGAATGCGACCTTCACCACCCGGGTATTCGAACCGGGAGGAGACGCCAGCATCTATACACAAAGCATTCCGTTCTCCCCATTTGTATCTTACGTAGGAATCAATCTGAATCAACCGAAAGGAAAATATATCGAAACGGATAAAGACCACGTCTTTGATATCGTGACCGTTAATTCGCAAGGACAGCCGGTGAACCGTTCCAACCTGGAATATAAGATATACCGCATCAGTTGGAGCTGGTGGTGGGAAAACAGCGACGAGTCTTTCGGCACTTACATCAACAATAGTTCCATTACCCCCGTAGCCAGTGGTAAATTGCAGACCAGCGGAGGAAAAACAACATTTAAATTCCGTGTCGATTATCCGTCTTGGGGACGCTATCTCGTATATGTAAAAGACAAAGATAGTGGCCACGCCACCGGAGGAACCATCTATGTAGACTGGCCGGAATCACGGGGACGTTCGAACAAGACCGATCCCAGCGGTATCAAGATGCTTACTTTCTCGCTGGATAAAGACTCTTACGAGATAGGAGAAACAGCTACGGCAATTATTCCTGCGGCTGCCGGAGGGCGTGCGTTGGTATCCATAGAAAACGGTTCGTCCGTATTGCACCGGGAATGGATAGAGGTAACCAACGAGGGAGACACGAAATATACATTTGAGATTACTCCGGAAATGGCTCCGAACGTATATCTGCACATCAGTCTGCTACAACCTCATGCACAGACAATAAATGATTTACCGATCCGTATGTATGGCATTGCTCCGGTATTTGTCACCAACCGCCAGACTGTTCTGCAACCTCAGATACAGATGCCGGAAGTATTGCGACCGGAGACAGACTTCAACGTCACAGTCAGCGAAAAAAGTGGGAAGCCGATGACTTACACATTAGCTATTGTTGATGACGGATTATTGGATCTAACCAATTTCAAGACACCTGATCCCTGGAATGAATTCTATTCACGCGAGGCACTCGGTATCCGCACTTGGGATATGTACGACAATGTATTGGGAGCTTCTGCCGGAGCTTACAGTTCACTTTTCAGCGTTGGTGGAGATGCAACGCTCAAACCGGCCGACGCAAAAGCGAACCGGTTCAAACCCGTAGTGAAGTTTATAGGGCCATTCTATTTGGAAAAGGGCAGGCAGCAGACGCATACATTGAAACTTCCGATGTATGTGGGTTCGGTACGTGCCATGGTAGTGGCAGGACAGGACGGAGCTTACGGGAATGCAGAAAAGACTGCATTTGTACGGACACCATTAATGTTACTCTCCACTTTGCCGCGCGTACTTAGTATTCAGGAAGAAATCACTGTTCCGGTCAATGTCTTCGCTATGGAAAAACAAGTGAAGAATGTGACCGTATCGCTTCAGGCGTCCGGTGGCGGAGTTCAGATAGAAGGTTCCCATCAACAGTCGCTCACCTTCAACCGGCCCGGCGACCAACTTGTGTTCTTTACTTTAAAGACCGGAAACAAAACCGGAAAGGCAACCATCAAACTGACGGCAAGCGGTGGCGGACAACAAACCAAAGAAACCATTGAAATAGAAGTACGGAATCCGAATCCGATAGTTACATTACGCAGCAGCGAATGGATAGAAACGGGACAGAACAAAGAATTATCCTATCAGTTAGGAAGTTTGTCTGCAAACAACCAGATAAAACTGGAAGTATCGCGCATTCCATCAGTAGACATCAGCCGTCGGTTCGACTTCTTATATAACTATCAACACCACTGCACGGAACAGTTGACTTCAAAAGCACTGCCACTCCTGTTTATCGCTCAGTTCAAAACAATAGATACCCGGGAAGCAGAGAAGATAAAAGCAAATGTACAAGAAGCGATCCGTCAGATTTACGCCCGCCAACTCCCCAACGGAGGATTTGTCTACTGGCCGGGAAATGCCGTTGCTGACGAATGGATCAGTTCTTACACAGGAATGTTCTTAACACTGGCGCAGGAGAAAGGCTATGCCGTCCATGCAAATGTATTGAACAAGTGGAAACGCTTCCAACGTGCTGCCGCACAAAATTGGCGTATGCCTCAAGAGGCAAACAACTGGCAACAATGGCAGTCAGAACTGCAACAGGCTTTCCGCCTCTATACCCTGGCTCTGGCCGGTGCACCGGAATATGGCGCCATGAACCGGATGAAAGAACAACCGGGATTATCTATCCAAGCTAAATGGAGACTGGCAGCTGCCTACGCACTGACGGGTAAGATGAAGCCTGCCGAAGAACTAGTGTACAATGCAGAGACAACAGTCATCCCCTACTCTTCCATGAATCAGATTTACGGTTCGTCCGACCGGGATGAAGCGATGATCTTGGAAACATTACTTCTGATGAACCGGGAACGGGATGCTTTACAGCAAGCGAAAGTCGTTTCAAAGAATCTGTCACAAGAGAACTGGTTCAGCACACAGTCCACCGCTTTCGCCCTTATGGCAATGGGATGCCTGGCGGAGAAGTTGTCCGGCTCGTTAGACTTCACCTGGACATGGAACGGCAAACAACAGCCTGCCGTAAAATCGGCTAAAGCCGTCTTCGAGAAAGAGATTTCCACTTCTCCCAAATCAGGAACGGTTGCCGTAAAGAATCAAGGCAAGGGAGCACTAAGCGTAGACCTTATTACACGTACACAGTTGTTGAATGATACGTTGCCGGCTATTTCCGACAATCTTCGTATGGATATCAGGTATGCAAGTATGGATGGTAAACCGATGTCTGTCAACGATATCCGGCAGGGAACGGACTTCACGGCTATTGCTTCGATATCCAACACAAGCGGGACCACCGATTACACCAACTTGGCATTGACTCACATCATCCCGTCCGGCTGGGAAGTGTATAACGAGAGAATGACGGTTCCCGAAGCAGAGCCACAAGAGACAACCGACTCGTCCGGTAATGTGAGCGGCCAATATACTTATCAGGATATCCGCGACGATCGTGTATTGACTTATTTCAATCTGCGCCGGGGCGAAACGAAGATATTTACAATCAGGTTGCAAGCTACCTATGCGGGTAACTTTATCCTTCCGGCTGTTCAGTGTGAGGCGATGTATGACGTCAATGTACAGGCACGAAGCAAAGCGGGAAGAACCACAGTCAGCCGCTAATGTAGATTCTGTGCATGGAACAAACTCGGTTCATGGGAGACAAGATATTGAATTTCTTCAAACATTTATCCGTCACTAAAAGAGTATTGCTCGGCATTATTACTCTTTTAGTGATAGGATATATCTTTTGTCTTCCCCGGCAACTGTTTCATGTTCCCTACTCTACCGTTGTGACAGACAGAAATGGAGAGTTATTAGGAGCACGTATCGCTTCCGACGGTCAATGGAGATTTCCTCCACGAAAGACGACACCCGAGAAAATCAGGCAATGCCTCATTACTTTCGAAGACAAGAATTTCTATTATCATTGGGGAGTAGACCCGTTATCCATAGGGAGAGCTACTTATCAGAATCTAAAAAACAAACGTATCGTCAGCGGAGGCAGTACCCTCACAATGCAGACGATCCGCCTGGCCCGCAATGAGTCACGAACTTTCGGAGAGAAAGTGATTGAAATGATTCTTGCCACCCGGTTGGAATTTCGTGCTTCAAAAGAAGAAATCCTGTCGATGTATGTATCACACGCACCTTTCGGAGGAAATGTAGTAGGATTGGATGCAGCATCCTGGCGTTATTTCGGTCACTCCGCCGAGGATTTATCATGGGCAGAATCCGCCATGCTCGCCGTCCTGCCCAATGCCCCCGCCATCATTCATTTGTCGAAAGGACGAAAAACACTACTTGCCAAACGAAACCGTCTCCTGAAACAACTTCTTGATAAAGAGATTATCGACTCATCGACCTATGAACTGGCTGTCAGCGAACCGCTGCCTGACGAACCTCATCCCTTACCTCAAATAGCGCCGCATCTGGTCAGCCGATTCTATCAGGAAAGAAACGGCCGGTATTCCCGCACGACTATCAACAAAGGAATGCAGACTCATATAGAGGATTTGGCCGAACGCTGGAGCAATGAATTCAATCGGAGTGACATTCGTAACCTGGCTATTCTTGTGATTGACATTCCTTCCAATCAAGTAGTGGCTTACTGCGGGAATGTACATTTCGACCGGAAACAAGGAGGAAATCAGGTAGATGTGATCCAGGCTCCCAGAAGCACTGGCAGTATATTGAAACCTTTCTTATATTATGCCATGTTGCAGGAAGGAAGTATGTTGCCCGATATGCTATTGCCGGATGTGCCTGTCAACATCAACGGGTATACTCCACAGAACTTCAGTATGCAATATGAAGGAGCCGTACCCGCTTCAGAAGCATTGGCACGCTCATTGAATATCCCGGCAGTAACCATGCTGCAAAGATACGGAGTACCCAAGTTCCACAACTTCCTGCAACAAATAGGATTCAAAACGATCAGTCGCCCATCCTCCCATTATGGGTTATCATTGATTTTAGGAGGAGCGGAAGCTACGTTATGGGACGTGACGAACGCCTATGCGCAAATGGGGCGAAGCCTTGTCACCGGACATTCGGATTCAGAAACTCCCGTTTCCGCCAAAGAAGCGGAAGCGAGAATGATAGTAGAAGAAGATACTAAAAACAGGGCCGTACAGCATAAAAGTATCTGGGATAAAGGTGCCGTGTGGCAGACATTCAACGCTTTGAAAGAAGTCAACCGCCCCGAAGAAATTGACTGGAAAGCTATCCCTTCCATGCAGCCGGTTGCATGGAAAACCGGAACAAGCTATGGTTTCCGTGACGCCTGGGCAGTGGGTGTAACTCCACGTTATGCAGTCGGCGTATGGGTAGGAAATGCAACCGGAGAGGGAAAGCCCGGATTAGTCGGCGCACAAACAGCAGGTCCCGTGTTATTCGACATATTCAATTATCTCCCTTCATCGTCATGGTTCGAACGCCCGACAGGAGTTTTCATTGATGCAGAAATATGCCACCAGTCTGGGCACCTGAAAGGAAGATTTTGTGAAGATATAGATACATTGCTAGTTCTGCCCGCCGGACTGCGGACAGAAGCTTGCCCTTATCATCATCTTGTCACACTATCCGCCGATGAAAGCCGGCGTATTTATGAAAACTGTGCAAATACAGAGCCTACTATTCAGAAATCCTGGTTTGTCCTGCCACCCGTATGGGAATGGTATTACAAACAACATCACCCGGAATACAAGTCGCTTCCGCCTTTCAAACCCGGCTGTGGGGAAGACACCTTCCAAGCAATGCAATTTATTTATCCTCCGATGAACGCCCGTATCAAACTGCCCCGACAAATGGATGGCAGTAAAGGTTTTATAACGGTGGAACTGGCTCATAGCAATCCTGACGCAACGATCTTCTGGCACCTCGACGAAACTTATCAGACGCAAACGCAGGACTTCCACAAGATTTCCCTGCAACCTGCTCCCGGTAAACATTCACTGACAGCAGTAGACGATGAGGGCAATACAGTTTCTACTACTTTCTTCGTCGAATAAACAGATTATTTATTATCTAGTCGCATATCAGTTGTCTAATACTGATTGGGGTGGAGAAAAGCTTACGGTAACATATTCTGAGAATATATTACATTGTGTTGTAGAGTAGATAGAAACATAAAATGGAGAATAATCAATTGTTTTTAATAGAAAAGCATTGATTAAATGTAAAAAATGTCAAAAAAAAACAATGAATTTTCAATAGAAGAATATACATCTATACGGGCAGAATTAATTGAACGTATAAAAATTATGAATTCACAAGAGGCATCGGCATTGGTTGCAATTATTACCTCATGGGCTGCTGGGTTTACATTTGCAAATGAAATTTTAACAAAAAAATTTATTATGCTGGACTCATTTGGAACAGTTGTTTTTCAATGTTTACAAACATTTATTTTTTTAATTCCCATTTTTTATTTTGTTCCATTAGCTATTAAAAGTGGTGAGAATCTAACACAAATGGTTTCTTTATCTGCATATATTAGAGTATTTTATGATTATCCGTTTCAAAAAAAATATAAAAAAATGTTTTTTTTTTCGCGAAGATATGTTACACTAATCAAGTGTAGGTAAAAGTGAAATCACTGTGTGAGCAGTCAGGTTTCAAAGAA
>ERZ857775.3578-NODE-3578-length-12514-cov-3.585521_pt1 | contig 12514 bp, 10 predicted proteins | sample MGYA00519698_ERZ857775 | MGnify/ENA primary metagenome ERZ857775 (study PRJEB31778, sample SAMEA3449363) | human gut metagenome | biome: human gut; feature: human-associated habitat; material: faeces | place: United Kingdom | collected 2010/2012 ...
GCAATGGAGCAATCCGGTTACATCAGTGAGTGGCAAAATTTACTTTTGACACTCACATCATAATATGAAATGAGCCAGATCACAGCCATTTACCCATGTTTTTGGCGGGTCTGAAGTAAAAAAGCCTCCTGCAAACTTGCTTGCAGGAGGTTTTTCTGACCTTTTGAACATAGTATTTTTGAACATAATATTTTTTGAACATAGTATCTTTGGCCCTGGTATCATAAAATCCAGGATCATCTTAATTTCCATATATCCCGGTCATACTCCCCGATCGTTCTGTCAGAGGAGAAATATCCGGCCTGGCTGATGTTGACTAACATTTTTCTCGCCCATAAGGTGCGGTCTTCGTAGTCGGCGAAGGCCTTTTCTTTTGCTTCGCAGTAGGATTTGAAGTCTGGGAAGGTCATGAACCAGTCTTTGGTTAACAGTTCTTTGTACAGACGTTCCAGGTTTTCTTTGTCGCCTACGGCTAACATTTTCTTGCTGATGATGAAATCAACAGCTTCTTTGATAGCCGGGTCTGCATCGTAGTAGTCTTTGGAGCAGTAGTTGGCTTTCTTGTAGCGCTCGATGACTGTTTCGCTGGAATCACCGAAAATGTAGATATTGTCATCGCCTACCAGTTCGTGGATCTCTACGTTGGCGCCGTCATCAGTTCCAAGGGTTACGGCACCATTTAACATGAATTTCATGTTTCCGGTTCCGCTGGCTTCTTTGGAAGCAAGGGAGATCTGCTCGGAAATGTCGCAGGCCGGGATCAGTTTTTCTGCCAGAGTGACATTGTAATTGTTTACCATAACTACATTTAAGTATGGTTTTACCTCAGGATCTTTGTCAATGATCTGCTGCAGGCAGAGGATCATATGGATAATGTCCTTGGCAATGATGTAGGCAGGTGCTGCCTTTGCCCCGAAGATGGCAGTGATCGGTGTAGTTGGCTTTTTGCCTTTTTTGATCTCTAAATATTTGTGGATGAGATACAGGGCGTTCATCTGCTGTCTCTTGTACTCATGGAGACGTTTGATCTGGATATCGAAAATGGAGTCCGGGTTGATAGTAATGCCCTGGGTCTCTTCCAGATATTTAGCCAGCTCTGCTTTTTTCTGTGCCTTAATGTCTAACAGGCGGTAAAGCTGTTTTAAATTTTTGGTGATAACTGGTGTATCTAATTTCTTTAATTCTTCTGCATCTTTTTTAAATCCGTCCCCAATAAAACCGGTGATGAAATCAGTCAGTTCCGGATTGCTGTGCAGCAACCAGCGGCGGAAGGTAATACCATTGGTCTTGTTATTGAACTTCTCAGGATAAAGCTTGTAGAAGTTGTTTAATTCTGTCTCTTTTAAAATATCGGTATGAAGAGCTGCAACACCGTTTACGCTGAAACCATAGTGGATATCAATGTGGGCCATGTGTACCAGGTCGTTTTTATCGATAATATATACAGATGGATCATCGAATTTGCGGCGTACCTTATCATCTAAAACTTCCATAATAGGAAGAAGCTGTGGAACTGCCTCTTTGAAGAATTCTACCGGCCACTTTTCCAGTGCTTCTGCCAGTATCGTATGGTTGGTGTATGCGCAGCAGTGGCTTACGATCTCAATGGCATCGTCCATTTCCATACCGTGCTCAGTAGTCAGCAGGCGGATCAGTTCCGGGATGACCATAGTTGGATGGGTGTCGTTGATCTGGATCACGGCATAGTCAGCCAGGTCATAAAGGGTAGAACCTTTGGTAATGGCTTCGTCTAAAATCAGTCTTGCGGCATTGCTTACCATGAAATACTGCTGGTAGATACGCAGGATGCGTCCTTCTTTGTCGCTGTCGTCTGGATAGAGGAAGAGAGTCAGGTTCTTTGCAATGTCGGTCTTATCAAAGGAAATGCCGTCCTCTACAATGCTTTCATCTACAGTTTCCATATCAAACAGGTGGAGCTTATTGGTGCGGTTGTTGTAGCCGGTAACTTCAATATCGTACATACGGGATGTAAGGGTGAAGTTTTTGTATGGAATTTTATAGGTTACATCTGTTTTTGTCAGCCAGGAAGTATTCTCGATCCAAGGATTTGGTTCTTCTGCCTGTTTGTTGTCTTTAAACAGCTGTTTGAAAAGACCGAAATGGTAATTTAAACCAACTCCGTCACCGTTTAAGCCCAGAGTAGCAATGGAGTCTAAGAAGCAGGCAGCCAGACGTCCCAGACCGCCGTTTCCAAGAGATGGCTCTGGTTCTGTTTCTTCTACTGCACTTAAGGATTTTCCATTTTCTTCCAGAAGGTTCTTTACTGTATCATAGATCCCAAGATTGATCATGTTATTGGAAAGCAGTTTGCCGATCAGAAACTCAGCGGAGATATAATACAGTTTTTTCTTTCCCTGATTGGACTCTTTGTCCTTTGCCATTTCCTGGACCAGAGATAAAAGTCCGGTATAAAGCTCTTTTTCAGAGCAGGCAGAGATCTCTTTGCCGCAAAGGGCAGTCAGTCTGTTTTTTAATGTTTCTTTTGTCATTGTATGTTCAACCATGAAATCCATTTCCTTTCTGTGGTGATATGCCAATATCTGGCCCGTTTCATTTTCTGTGTTTTTATGTGTTTATTATAGAAAATAAATCTTTTTCCGTCTTGTAGAATGCCAGTATATTATAGTACAATACTATCAAAAATGTAAAAAATATAGAAACATGATAAAGAAATGGAAAATAAATAAAAAAATACAGGATAACGGAAGGAGGAGAGAAAAATGAACCGGGGGTACCATGAAATAAAGGAACATGGAAAAAGAGAGTTTCCGTTTAATATTTATCCCTGCTCGATCCCGGTAGATTTCTCCCATGTGGCTCTTCACTGGCATGAAGAAATGGAAATTATTGCTGTGAAGAAGGGGAAGGGGCGGATCACAGTGGATACAGTGTCTTATCCTGTGGAGGAAGGAGACATTCTGGCTGTTTTTCCGGGACAACTTCATGCGATCTCCTGTGGGAATGGTGAGAGAATGGAGTACGAAAATATCATTTTCCGCCTTTCTATGCTGATGGGGGATAATGGAGACGGCTGTACCGTACATTTTTTGAAACCGCTTCAGGAAGGGCAGGCGAAAAATCCGGTCCTGATACAAAGAAATCAGCCGGATCATGAAGTGTTTGGAAAGGTGATACAGGAGCTGGACCGTTTTTCGGAGATACGTGGTAATGGGTATCAGCTGGCGGTCAAGGGTCAGTTATTTTTGTTTTTGTATTATGCTTATGGCAGAGGCATCTTGTTTACAGAGAAGAAGCCGGGACATGCAAGAGAGAAAATCAAGGGGATACTGGAGTACATCCGGGAACATTTTGGGGAAGAGATTACGATCAGGCAGGCGGCAGAGCTGTGCTTTTACAGTGAGTCCCACTTTATGAAGTATTTTAAGCAGTATGCGGGGATGCCATTTATCCAGTATCTCAATGATTACCGGCTGACAAGAGCCGGGGAATATCTGAAAATGACAGAGGAAAATGTGACCCAGATCGCATTAAAATGCGGGTTTGAAAATCTGTCTTATTTTAACCGGTTGTTTCGCCGGAAGTTTGGTGTGACGCCCAGGCAGTACCGGGAAGAGCAGGAAGCTGCAGCAGGGGTGTCAGGAGAGTCTTCGCCTTTGTTGTAGGAGAAGGGGAAATGTGCTACACTAAGGTATAAGTATAAATGAAAGGCAAGTACAGGAAAGATTTTACGGGTACATGTACTTTTAAGCAAAAGGGGATAAATAATATGAGAGAATGCGGCATGCTTCTTCCAATCGCCAGTCTGCCATCTAAGTATGGCATTGGCTGTTTTTCAAAAGAAGCTTATAAATTTGTAGATCAGTTAAAGGAAGCAGGACAGAGCTTCTGGCAGATCCTTCCATTGGGCCCTACGGGTTTTGGGGATTCGCCTTATCAGGCATTTTCTGCTTTTGCAGGAAATCCTTATTTTATCGATCTGGAGCAGCTGGTCGGAGAAGGTCTTCTTACAGAAGATGAGTGTGAAGAGGCTGATTTTGGTGATGATGACCGGTATATTGCTTACGATAAAATATACAAAGCGCGGTTTAAGGTACTGAAAAAGGCTTATGAACGGTGGAAAAAAGACCATCATCAGTTCCTTAAGTCTAAGCTGGATCCTGAAACCATAGAATACTGCTTTTATATGGCAGTAAAAGATCATTTTAAAAGTGCCAGCTGGAACAAATGGGATAAAGATATCCGCCTGCGTAAGCCTGCGGCAGTAGAGAAATATAAAAAAATGCTGGCAGATGAGATTGGATTTTATGAATTCCAGCAGTTTGAATTTAATGAGCAGTGGAGCCGCTTAAAGGCTTATGCCAATGAAAATGGTATCCGTATTATCGGGGATATCCCCATCTATGTAGCTTTTGACGGGGCTGACAGCTGGGCTCATCCGGAGTTGTTCCAGTTTGATGAGGAATGTCTGCCAAAGGCAGTGGCCGGCTGCCCACCGGATGCATTTTCAGCAACAGGCCAGCTTTGGGGAAATCCGTTGTATGATTGGGGATATCATAAGAAAGATCATTACAGCTGGTGGATCAAGCGTATGGAATACAGCCTGAAGCTGTATGATGTGGTGCGTGTGGATCATTTCAGAGGTTTTGAGGCTTATTATTCCATTCCTTATGGAGATCCTACCGCTGAGTTTGGACATTGGGAAAAGGGACCGGGACTGGATCTGTTTGCCCGGTTGAAAAAGAGTCTGAAAAAAGAAGAACTGCCGATCATTGCGGAAGATCTGGGATTTCTGACACCGGAAGTCCATGAGATGTTAAAAGAAAGCGGCTTCCCGGGAATGAAGGTACTGGAATTTGCCTTTGATGATTCAGAAAACAGCGATTACCTGCCTCATAAATACCAGGAAAACTGTATTGTGTATACAGGAACCCATGATAATGAGACACTGGTGGGCTGGTATGAGAACATGAACCGTAGAAATAAGTCCTTTGCAAGGGAATACATGGGTTGCCGCCATACACCAAAGAAGGAGATGCACTGGGAGTTCATCCGCCTGGCTATGGCAAGTCCGGCGAAGCTGGCAGTGATACCGGTTCAGGATTATCTGGGACTTGGGGCAGAGGCCCGGATCAATGAGCCTTCCACACTTGGAAAAAACTGGAAATGGAGACTGCTACCGGGAGAAATAACCGGGGATGTTTTGAAACAGTGCCGGAGAATGGCAAAATTGTACGGACGCCTTCCGGAAACAGTGTCAGACATAAATATGTAATATGTTTAAGGAATTGTTATGTAAATATTCAAAATTAATTCATGTATTTGCATTAATTATCTGATAAAATATAATCATCCGAAGGATAGAACTATATCCGATTTTCAGGAGGGGTAGATATGAGAGATCAGAAACGTTGGATGAAAAACTGGATCAGGGCATTGGCTGTGGGAACGATGATCACTGCAGCGGTTCCCATTTCTGTTATGGCAGCAGAAAAAGGCTGGGTCAATGAGGACGGTGCGGCCCATTATGTGGACAGCAATGGCTCTTATGTAAAAAATCAGTGGAAAACTTCCCAGGGAGTTTCCTATTATCTGGATGAAAACGGAGATCTGGCGAAGAATGTATGGGTTGACGGTACTTACTATGCCGGAGAAGATGGCAGTATGACAAAGGATGCCTGGATCTATGTGGATGAAAATGATGGATCCATGAAATCCGGCTGGTATTATCTGAACCGGAATGGAAAAGTGGAGAAGAATGACTGGAAGACCATAGGAAAAGGCAAGTATTGTTTTGACAGCGATGGACGGATGCGTACCGGCTGGCATTATGAGAACGGAGATATTTATTATCTGGGAAATGGTTCGGAAGGTTATACCAGAAGTGGCTGGTATTTTCTGGAAAGTGATGGAAAGAAACGTCCGGCAGAGGGAAGTGTTTCAAAGGATCTTTCCGGGGAGTCTGAAAATGGAAGATGGTATTATTTCCAGTCCAACGGCAAAGCCAGAAAAGGTGAAAATGGTGCTCCAAAGGAAACAACCATTGATGGAAAGAAATATTATTTTGACGAAAATGGTGTTATGCTTACCGGCTGGCAGTGTGTAAAGGAAAAGGCAGAGCCGGGAGACGGGACAGGCATCAGCCGTTTTGTATATCTGGGCGGAAAAGAAAAAGGCATGTTAAAGGGCCAGTGGTTTGAGACAACTGAAAAGCCATGGGATACAAAGGCATGGAGTACAGCTCTTAATACCCAGGCAGTGAGAAAGAACAACACAGACGAGACAGCTCTTATGAAGAAAGACGGATCCCGATGGTTCTATCTGGAAAATGATGGAACTCCCCTGTTTTTATCTGCGGATGCAACAGGATTAAAAGACGGGGCTGTAAAATTAGACGGAAGATATTATTTCTTTGACTCTTACGGTGTCTGCCAGTCCGGAATGATCAAATTTACTTCCGGCGGTAAGACAGAGACCGCTTACTTTGATCCGGAAGCAGGCGGCGCCCTGAGTATTGGACGCAATACCAATGTAGTTGATAAGAGAGACAAGGTTTACACTTTTTGTTCCGGTACTTCCGGCTCTGAAAAGGGCTGCGGCATTAACGGCGTGAAGGATGGATTTTTGTATTATAATGGCCTTTTAGTCAGTGCCAAAGAGGGCAGCTCCTATGAGCCTTTTAAGGTTTCCGGTCAGGTTTACCTGGTAAATGAAGCAGGAAAGGTGCAGACAGAGGAAAAGAAGTATTCTTCTGATGGAAATGCTGCATACACTATTGAAAATGGAAAAGTATTTACTTTAGATGAAAATGGTGAGAAAAAGAGCGCGGCCACAGGTTTAAGCCTTCCTTATGCAGGTTGGAAGATCCAGTATCAGAGATAGAAGTGAATGGAGGAAACAAACATAGATATAAAAATGGTTACAGTTCAGACATGACATCTTCTTGTTTCCATATTCATGAAAACAAGAAGCCTGATGGTTCCACCATATGCTGATTTGAACAAGAAAGCGCTTATGCAAGCAAGCTTGCAACACACTTTCTCATTCAAACCAGCGCATGGCTGAACTGTAACACAAAATGCTGCAGGGACATCGGATCCTGCAGCATTTTTGCACTTCACTGTATACATGGGAATACTTGAAAAAAAAATGGCGGTCTGCTATACTTGACTAACGAAAAACTTCGTAAAATGAGGAGACCCCGGTCGTTTCCAACCGGGGCAATTATGAAAAATCTATGTGCAATTTGACTAATAACCTGTTTTTTTATTACCTCTTTCTTATGAAAATAGTATAAAAAATAAATGTGAACGAAATGTGAACATATTGTAAACAGATTATAAAACATTGTACAGGAAAAAGAAACAATATGTGTAAATCAAAAGACAAAAGAATGAGCGCGATAAGCATCTCAGGGAGGGAGAAATGGAACAGGAATTAAACAGAAAAACCATGGTGATCGGACATAGAAATCCGGATACGGACTCGATCTGTTCCGCCATTTGTTATGCAAATCTGAAGCAGGCAGTTACTGGGGAAGAATATATGCCTGCAAGAGCCGGACATGTAAATGGAGAGACACAGTTTGTACTGGATTACTTTGGGGCAGAGGAACCGCAGCTTGTGGAAGATGTGCGTACCCAGGTAAGGGATATTGAGATCCGCAAGACCAAAGGTGTGGCAGACAATATTTCATTAAAGAGAGCATGGAATATCATGCAGGAGAATAATGTTGTGACCATTCCTTCTGTAAGGGAAGATGGTACACTGGAAGGCCTGATCACAGTAGGAGACATCACCAAGACCTACATGAATATTTATGACAGCAGCATTCTGTCAAAGGCAAATACACAGTATTCCAATATTATTGAGACACTGGAAGCAGAACTGATCATCGGAAGCGCAGAAGCTTATTTCGACCAGGGAAAAGTACTGATCGCAGCTGCAAACCCGGATCTGATGGAATTTTACATTGAACCACATGACCTGGTTATTTTAGGAAACCGTTATGAGTCCCAGCTTTGTGCCATTGAAATGGGAGCTGACTGTATCATCGTGTGCGAAGGCGCAGCTGTTTCCATGACCATTAAAAAGATCGCCCAGGAAAGAGGCTGTACGATCATTGCAACTACTTATGATACTTATACAGCAGCCCGTCTCATCAACCAGAGCATGCCGATCAGCTACTTTATGACAAGAGAGCATCTAATCACATTTAACAGTGATGATTATATTGACGAGATCCGCGAAGTGATGGCAAGCAAGCGTCACCGCGATTTCCCGATCCTGGATAAAGATGGCCGTTATCTGGGAATGATCTCCCGCAGAAATCTGTTGGGCGCAAAGGGAAAACAGGTTATTTTAGTAGATCACAATGAAAAGAACCAGGCAGTAGCAGGTATTGAAAATGCGGAGATCTTAGAGATCATCGACCATCATCGTCTGGGAACCATCCAGACTATGTCACCGGTATTTTTCCGCAACCAGCCTTTAGGCTGTACTGCTACCATTATCTATCAGATGTATCAGGAGGCCGGTATTAAAGTAGAGCCGAAGATCGCAGGACTGTTATGCAGTGCCATTGTATCTGATACACTGCTGTTCCGTTCTCCTACCTGTACTCCGGTGGATGAGATGGCAGCAAGAGCGCTGGCTGATATTGCAGGCATTGATATTGAAAAATATGCAATGGAAATGTTCAGTGCAGGAAGCAATTTAAAGGATAAGAGTGACGAAGAGATCTTCTATCAGGATTTCAAGCGCTTTACTTCCGGCAAGGTGACCATTGGTGTTGGACAGATCACTTCCTTAAATGGTGGGGAACTGGATAAGTTAAAGGGTCGTATGGAAGCATTTATGGAAAAAGCACTGGAAAACAATGGCCTTGATATGATATTCTTTATGCTGACGAATATATTGACAGAGACAACCGAACTGATCTGTGAAGGACAGGGAGCCCTGCAGCTGGCAGGAAAGGCATTCCACCAGGATATTGAACTGTTAGAAGAGGAAGGCTTAAAGGAGCCGGTACTGCGTCTGCCGGGAGTTGTTTCCAGAAAGAAGCAGCTGATCCCGGAACTGATGTTAGCAGAGCAGGAATAGGGATCAGATCAAGAAAGGATAGAAAAAATGAGTAAAGAATACTGGAAGCCGGGAAACATGCTGTATCCCGTTCCCGCTGTTATGGTAAGCTGTGGAAGAGAAGGGGAAAAACCGAATATCATTACCGTTGCCTGGGCCGGAACCATCTGCTCTGACCCGGCTATGGTTTCTATTTCTGTGCGGAAAGAGCGTTATTCCCATGATATCATCAAAGAGACAGGGGAATTTGTCATCAATCTGGTAAATAAGAGACTGGTTCGGGCTACCGACTACTGTGGCGTAAAATCCGGCCGTGATGTGGATAAATTTGCTGAGACACGTTTAACACCTCAGGCATCCCGCTATGTAAAGGCACCTGGTATTGAGGAAAGTCCTGTAAATATCGAGTGCAAGGTAACAGAGGTAAAAGAGCTGGGAAGCCATGATATGTTCCTGGCAAAGGTTGTAGGCGTGACCATTGACAATCAGTATATGGATGACCGCGGCAAGTTTAACCTGAATGCTTCCGGACTGACTGCCTATTCCCACGGAGAATATTTTGAACTGGGTAAGAAGCTTGGAAGTTTCGGATATTCTGTACGCAAACCTGCAAAGAAGAAAAAGAGAGGAGGAAACAAAAAATGAAGAGAGATCCGTTAAAGGCAAGTGTCCTTGCCACAAAGATCATCCCAAATGTCAGCCCTGATCTTGCAAAAGAGCTGAATCTGGGACCGGATATGAAATCATTAGCGCTCATTACTGCTGACTGCGATGACGTGACTTATACAGCGCTTGATGAAGCAACCAAGAAGGCAGATGTAACCGTTGTTTATGCAAAAAGCTTTTACGGCGGTGCTGCCAATGCAAATACGAAGCTTGCCGGTGAGATCATTGGTATCCTGGCTGGTCCGAATCCGGCAGAGGTAAAAAGTGGCCTTGAGGCAGCAGTTGATGTGATCGAGAACCAGGCACATTTCGTATCTGCAAATGAAGATGACAGTATCTGCTATTATGCACACTGCATTTCCAGAACCGGTTCTTACCTTTCCGAAGGTGCCGGAATCAAAGAGGGAGAGGCGCTTGCATATCTGATCGCACCGCCGTTGGAAGCTATGTACGGTGTGGATGCAGCTCTTAAAGCAGCAGATGTAAAAATGTGTGTTTTGTATGCACCGCCTTCAGAGACCAACTTTGGCGGCGCTCTGCTGACCGGAAGTCAGTCTGCATGCAAATCTGCATGTGATGCTTTTGCAGCAGCAGTTGAGTTTGTAGCAGACAATCCAATTGCATAATTCGATAACGGAGGTATGCAATGAAAGCATTAGGGCTGATTGAAGTCCGGGGAATGGTTCCGGCAGTGGAAGCGCTGGACAGTGCTTTAAAAGCTGCCAATGTGAACCGTCTTGATGTAGTGAAAGTCGGTGGCGGTCTGGTCAGTGTATTGATTGAGGGCGACGTGGGAGCTGTCCGTGCTGCAGTCGATGCTGCACAGGCAGCAGCAGAAAAGATTGGAAGCGTGATCTCCACACACGTGATTCCCAGACCGGCAGAGGATGTGACACAGATGATCACGCCGAACCCTGATCCGCAGCCGATCATAAGTGAGCAGCTGGAAGACAATCATGATGAGACAGCAGAAGCTGAGCAGCCGGAAGACAGCAGTGAAGTGAGCAGAAGAAGGGAAAGCTTGCTTACATCCCGGATGTAGAAGAAATGAAAGCCATGACCGTAGACAAACTGCGTGCCCTGGCCCGTAAACTTGAAATTACAAATATGACCCGCAAGGAGATCCGTTTTGCAAACAAGACGGAACTGATTGCGAAAATTTGTGAATTTCTTGAAAAGGAGAACAAGTAATGCAGTTATATGACAAAGACCTTTTGTCGGTACAGGAAGTGCGTGACCTGGTAGAGAAAGCGAAAGCTGCTCAGCAGGAACTGGCACAGAAATCCCAGGCTGAGGTAGATGCTATTGTGGCTTCTATCGCTAAAGCAGGTGTTCGCAATGCAGAACGCCTTGCACAGATGGCCAATGAGGATACCGGATTCGGTAAAGTTGCTGACAAAGTAATCAAAAATATTTTCGGAAGCCAGATGGTATATGAGCATATCAAAGATATGAAGACCATTGGTATTCTGGACCGCGATGAGGCTAACAAAACCTACACCATCGCAGCACCGGTAGGAGTCATCGCAGGACTGATCCCGTCCACCAACCCGACCTCCACCGCATTTTATAAATCAGAGATTTCCATCAAAGCTGGAAATGCCATTGTATTTTCACCGCATCCGAGTGCACTGCGAAGCATCAGCGAGGCAATCAAAGTAATTCGTCAGGCAATTGCAGAGGCGGGAGGCAATGAAAATCTGGTAAGCTGCATCAGCCTTCCGACCATGCAGGCTACGGATAATCTGATGAAACATCCGGATGTAGCCCTGATCCTGGCAACCGGCGGAAGCGCTATGGTACGTGCTGCTTATTCTTCCGGAACACCGGCCATCGGTGTAGGACCTGGAAATGGCCCGGCTTATATCGAGAAGACCGCTGATCTGCCGTTGGCAGTGAAGAGAATCATGGATTCCAAGACCTTTGATTATGGAACCATCTGTGCATCAGAGCAGTCTGTGGTATGTGATGATGACATGGCAGAGGCAGTACAGAAAGAGATGGAAAAACAGGGAGCTTACTTCTTAAGTGATGAAGAACGCCTGAAACTTGGAAAATACATCCTGCGTGCAAACGGAACCATGAATCCGGCTATCGTAGGAAAATCCCCGCAGGTGATTGGTGAACTTGCAGGTATCAACGTACCTGCAAGTGCAAAAGTCATTGTAGCAAAAGAAGACGGAATCGGAAAAGGACATCCTTATTCTAACGAAAAGCTGGCTCCGATCCTGGCATTCTATACGGCACCGGATTATAAGGCAATCGCAAAACTTTGTGATGAGATTCTTCGTTACGAAGGTGCAGGACATACGTTCAGTATGCATACCAAAGATGACAGAATGGTCGAGTATTTCGCAGAGAGAATGCCGGCTTCCCGTATCATCATTAATTCCCCGAGTGCCCTTGGAGGTATCGGAGCATCTACGGCACTGATGCCGGCTCTGACCCTTGGCTGTGGTGCCATCGGCGGAAGTGCAACATCTGAGAATGTAGGACCGATGAACCTTCTGAACCTGAAGCACGTAGCCTACGGACTTCGTGAAATGGAAGAGATCCGTGGTGCAGCTGCAAAAGAGCAGAACTGCTGTGGCGCAGAGAAAAAAGTAAGTGCTGATAAAGTAGACGAGATCGTAGCAGAGATTATCGCAAGAATTCAGTCAGCGAAATAAAAAACAATAAATATCAAAATTTACAATTATCCAGGAGGAAATGAATTATGGCAGCAATGCAGGCATTAGGAATGATCGAAACAAAAGGACTTGTAGCATCTATCGAGGCAGCAGATGCA
>ERZ857775.3586-NODE-3586-length-12473-cov-6.309953_pt1 | contig 12473 bp, 20 predicted proteins | sample MGYA00519698_ERZ857775 | MGnify/ENA primary metagenome ERZ857775 (study PRJEB31778, sample SAMEA3449363) | human gut metagenome | biome: human gut; feature: human-associated habitat; material: faeces | place: United Kingdom | collected 2010/2012 ...
TAAAAGAGATTATATCGTTTATTTCTGACTCTTTATCCGGACACAAGCAGTTACCTCTAAAAGGTTGCCCACATTCCGGCAATCTGTATAGATGCAACTAACGTGAGCATTTTGTTGCTATTATTCCAACGCATATATAAAATGGGGATTTACTGTTCCGGGATAACACCTTAAAATATGTAAAGCATAATACAAAATGTGTATTTGATGAAGAAATTAGCTAACAAATTGCTTTATTAATACTAATTAACCAAACTAATAGTCGACTATTAATATTTTATTGTATTTTTAAAAAAAACACAAATCAGATGAATAATATATTATCTCATATTGATAATTTATACTTGCCACCGTACTCCTTAAATCTAATGACAACTGATTTTTGTACGGCCTCTTGTAAAAATTGCTGTATGCAATGTTCTCCTAAAAAGCATACCCGCCTTTCTTTTGAAGATATGAGAAAATACATTGATAGTGCTTTGGAGTCTTTTCCATCAATCAAACTTTTAGTATTGACAGGAGGGGAATGTTTTGCTTTAAAAAATGATTTAAAAAAGGTTGTAGATTATAGTTCACAAAAAAAATTAATCTCAAGAGTTGTCACTAATGGATATTGGGCTACTTCATTTAAAACGGCTTATCTAACCTTGAAAGATTTAAGAAATGCAGGTTTAGGCGAATTAAATTTGAGTACAGGTGATGAGCATCAAGTTTGGGTGAATTATGACAACATAATACTTGCTGCTGTTTCAGCATTACTATTGGGTATGTCGGTTGTTATTAATGTAGAATCGAGCAATACATCAAACTTTTCTGTAATCAATATCTTTAATGATATTCGCTTAAGAAAATATTTGGATACGCCATCAAAATATAGTTTGAAAATCATTGGTGGAAGATGGGTAGAATTTGAAACATCCAAAGAGAAAAAAATAGAGCAGCAGAGGTATTATCCCAGTAATAGGATAAACAGATGCACTAATCTATTTAATTCTATTACGATAAGTCCCAATCATCAGATGTGGGCCTGCTGTGGACTATCAGTGAAACATATACCATATTTGAATATTGGAAATACAAAAAAATTCCCATTAAAATTCCTTCATAAATATCAATTGAATGATTTTCTAAAAATCTGGATATACACAGAAGGTCCTATGAGAATTTTGGAATTTTGTAAGAAACATGGAAATGAAGATCTTGACTTGTCGATAACCAATTGGCATCCTTGCCAAGCCTGTAATATTCTATTCAGTGATTCTCGAAATATAGAGATTATAAATAAATATTATAAAGAAATATACACGAATGTAGTTTTTAAATATTTGTTTTTAAGAGAAAGTTATGTTAAACAACTAAATATTTTGTAACATGAAATACTATGGAAAACCAATAAGACTTTTATCTGGTGGATTAGCGACAAGTATTTTGTATACATCTTGCTGTCCAACTGTTATTGATGAAAAAGATATGATTTATCTTTCATCAGAAAATTTGATTCAGCTTAATGACAGAATTGCAACACCATTGAGCCTGAATTTGAAAAACGGAGATTATGAGTATTTGAAATTTCTCGACAAATTGAGTAAAGAAATTATTAGTGATCCATCCATTGCGGCCGATTTCTCCAAAAATCCACAAGTTTATCTAAATAAATATCAGTATGGAGGAGATATAAACTTGGATGATGGATTGTTGAAGCTTATACTTGCTCTAAGTGATACAGATATAGCAAACGCTATAAAAGAAGGAAATATTAAAGAATTTTTACGATTATGCAAAGAAAAGAATCTTATAGAAAATATTGGATTTTTTAATGATGAATACTATCAAGAACAAATCAAAGAGCTTGCGAAGAAAGATGAATTTAAACAATATTTAAAATCTATAGACCCGGAAGTAACAACCCCGTATTCAGGACCTTCAGGGCCACCTACGCTGCCACCACCTCCAGGTTTATTGGTCACAGTTCCTGTCCTAGTATATGTCGTAGCAGCAATCGTTGCTAGTGCTGCTGTTGCAATTGGAATGGCAGTAGTTATTCTGGAGGCAGTAAAAGGGCCACAAAACAGTAATTTGTCGGCAAGTAATCAGGATGATCTGATTATTAATGCATGGGTATTGAAAGGAGGGAAAAATTTTCAGGTAACATTTGATGAACAAATAGATAAATATATAGATGATATTATTGATTTTGTAAAATCCGAATATCCTTCTTATTTTGAAAGCGTATCAGAGACTCAAGTAAGAGAGTTGTTGAAGTATAATTTTACTATAAAATAATAAGTGTATGGAAAAAGTGATAAATATTAGTTGGAGTAGTCAGGTTAAATTGATTTCTGTCGGGACTCTCGTATTTTTAGCGATATTATTTTACTATTTAATTTCTAACGGATATTTGAGAAGTCTATTGGGCTATGCTACTGTTATTTTGGTGATAGGTGTATTAGCCTATTTTGCTATGCAAGCTCCTATGTCAATAAAATTCACTGAATCAAAAATTATTATCAATAAGCTTCTTGGATCTATCGAAATAGCTTATACGGATATTAAGACAATGGGAGAGTATAGCTTTAGCCAAGGAGATATTAGAGTAATGGGTAGTGGCGGTTTTTTTGGTTATATAGGCTCCTTTAAAAATAAAACCTTTGGTAATTATACAGCTTATGTAGGGAATACTCAACAAGCCTTCTTTATTCAGACGAAAAAAGGCAAGTATTTTGTAATAAGTTGTGATAAACGAGAAGAAGCTCTTGATCTTATTAATAATGGGATAAATCATTAAGTTATTAGTAGTAAATTTGTGGCCCGGAATATTACTGTCATAGGTAATGTTTCGGGCTTTCTCTTTTTTGTTCCCCCTTTCGCATCAACCATTCCCCCAACAGCCATCTCCGTTTTTTTCATGCCAGTCCATTTCCAATCCCATGCCGATCCATCCGGGAATCCATGCCAGTCTATTTTCGATTGCATGCTTATGCATATTATACGCACCCGAACATTATTAATAAAATTATAATTTACATAATCCCAAAATATCACATATATGTTAACTAAATATAAACCAAAAATTATTTCATTCTTTTACTTGACATTCGCATTTTCACGGATTATATTTGCATTGTAATCATAACCGACAATCGACTATGAAAGCAAAAATTAACATACAAAATTAATATCTAAATAGATATTTAAACATAAATATAATATTAATACCATGAACAAAAAACAGAACAAAATTGCAAACCTTTTGCCGAACCTTTCTACTGAAAATTGCGTCTTGACACTCGAAGCAAACGCCAAAATCAGCGTAGCCGTAGCAGCTACGGGAAAACACTTGGTGAAACGGATCGTAAGCGAAGGCATGGATGAAGCCGCCGCGGCTTCATGCTCCGATTATATCGCTGCTGCAAGCAGCGAGGTAAAACGACTGAATATCGGGCGCAAACCTTTTACGACGATGCTTACGGAAATCCAGAAAAAGTTTGTGAAAATCGAAAAAGATATCGATCCGAACGTGCCGGGAAGCCCCGCTTATGAAATCGCCGGATTGCTGAAAAACTACAAGCTGAAACAATTGGAGGAAGCAGAGGAAGCCGCACGCCGGCTTGAAAAGAACCGGTTGCTTACCGAAAAACGTGTCCTCGGACGTGGCGACCTGACGGACGGACAAAAGGAAGCAGCCTTGAAACGTGCGAACGAACGGCTGCAAAAAGGGCAAGCCGAACTCGCAATCGGGCAAATCGAAACCGACCTGATCCCGGTCGTGACCGCTCCCGACGGCTACATCGACCTGCTGCGTCCCTGGTGGGAAGAAGTCGGGCGCCATCTGCCTGAAAGCGATCTCGGACGTATTTTCCACCCGATGATCTCGTACGCAAAGAAACAAGCACGCAAAGGCATCCTCGTAGACAGCGACAACATCTCTTACGTGGCAGAGCCGAAAATCAAAGTGGCATAAAAAAGCGAGAGAGGTTACCTTCGCAGGATGACCTCTCTCTTTAACCAAAACTTTAACTATGAAAAAAACTTGGCTCCTTGATCGGATGCTCTTTTGTTTTTCTCCGATATTACAAAGGTAAACATTCTTTTTAAACCTCCAAAAAATTCTGATAAAATTCATATTATTTAACAAATAAATTATATCATGCAAAAAGTAACGAAAGAAATCAGTCTCGTTTCCATCAAAGACAACCGGTTGAAAACCCGCTATGAAGCTGCGGTCTTTACCACGGGCGACACGCACGTCGTCACATACGAAAACGCGACGCCTGTCCATTCCGACCTTGCCGCCGCCGTACAACGTTTGTCCGACCATGTCTTGAAAATCAGCGGGATAACGGCGGAACCCGACCGCATCCATATCACCGGCTACCAGCGGCAGAACATGGGTGACGCACAGCTTGTCACCATCTATGCCGCTGTGGAAGCCTGCGGAGCAGCCAATCTTGCCGCCCGTATTTATATCGGCCGCGACGAATATGACGATATCGACCTGCTGTTGGAAGCCCTTTCGCGTTGCGAGCGCGAAGTTTTCCTTTATATAGAGAAGGGCAAGACGTTCGAAGGCGAAAAACGTGTCGAACTCGACGACGACGATCTGGACTTGATCGAACAAGCAGCCTGAAAATCATACATCCTAAATCCTACATCATGAAACATTCATTTACACTCGACGGCCTCCTTTTAGGGGATGCCGCTGCCGCCAGCTTTTATCACCTGATCGCCGGCGAAAAAGGATCGCGTAACTATGAATACGCACGTTGCAACGAATACGGCTATTTTTACGAACCGTTTATCCGCAAGTGGATCGCTTTCGACAACCGTGCGGGCGAATGTTATGTCGAAGTGTGCAATTCTTCCAAAGAAGCCGAAAAACTACTCAAGGATGGAGAAGAGCTACTCGCCGCTTAGACAATTAGTCAAGAAACATACGGGCTGCGATGTGGCGGTGGAATACCGTTTCCACCCGACACGGGAATGGCGTTTCGACTTTGCCGTTCCGGCCCGCCGTGTGGCGGTCGAAGTCGAAGGCGGCGCTTTCACCAGCGGCCGCCATATCCGCCCCGACGGTTATCTGCGCGACATGGAAAAGTATAACGAAGCTGCTGCCGCCGGCTGGCTCCTGATCCGCGTCCTTCCTGCCGAACTGCTCTCGCTCCGCACGTTGCAACTCATTGTCCGTGCATGCAACCGACAGAATCATTAATCTTTTAATTCTTTAATTCTTTCACTCTTTAATTTAAAAACAACATGTCTCGTCCACTCAAAAAAGGACTGGATTATTTCCCAGTCGACACAAACATATTAAGTGACTTAAAAGTGCGCCGTATCAAGCGGGAATATGGCGCAGAATCCTTCTTGCTTTACATGACATTACTTTGCGATATATACGCGAATAGTTTTTATATATGTGCCGATGATGATTATCTGTTTGATCTGTCGGAGCAGCTGCAAATGTCGGAAAGCAAAGTCTTGGAAATGGTTTTAGCAATGGTCAAGATCGGGTTGTTTGACTCCCGGTTGTTCCAAAAGAAGCGGATTCTGACATCGGCCTCTATTCAGAAGCGATTTTTTTCAACCAAAACAAAACGGGTTGAAATGTTTGACGATGAAGAGATTAGCTATCTTTTGGAAAAAATAGAATTCCACAAAACCCCAGTTATTGAGCCGAAAACTCCCAAAAATGAGGGTTTAAGTACACAAAGTAAAGAAAAGGAAAGTAAAGAAAAAGAAAAGAAAACTACACTCACTTCGTTCGTTCCGGAGACGAGCGAGCGCGAGCGGTGGGAAATTTGGAAAAAGGAATTGCTCGCAGATGAAGATTGGCGGGCTTCCGCCACCCGGCAGTCCGGACAAGGGATCGGATTCGATGCTTTACTGCCGGCCAAACTGGATGAATTTTGCGACTTCATCATTTCCTGCGGAGAAAAAGAAAGTGTCAAGACGCAAAAAGACTTTGTCCGCCGTTTCCACTACTGGCTGTCCTATCACGGAACGAAGAAAGAAGTCCGGGTGGCGGAAAAACGGAAGCCAAGGCTGTCGAAAGTCGTGGAAATGGACCGGGTCGGCGATGTTTCTCTTGAAATTGCGAAACAAATACTTGCCGGGAAATGCTCTTAGAACGTGCCAGCCGGGTATTTAAGGAGCAGCGGATCGAATCCTACACGACGGACGTGTTGCTGACAAGGGTTTCCATGCTGTTGCGGCAGACGTATGTCCTGGTCGGTTTTCAGACACCCGACGAAAACGACTTGGCGATCATTACGGCCAAGCTGACCTCCGACCTGTTCGAATCGTATCGCTACCTGACCTGCGGCGAAGTGTCGCTCTGCTTCGAGTTGGGGGCGAAAGGGGAATACGGCGAGTTCATGGGCTTAAACATGAGGACATTCACCCGCTGGTTGAAGGCCTACAAGACAAGCGATTTCCGCTATCGCCTGGTGGTCGACCGCGAGCAGAAACGGCAAGCTGCCTTGCCGCCGGTCAGCGAAGCCTACAACCGCGAGCGGGAAGAGCGGATGTTGCAAAACGCCTTCCGCCATTATCGGGCAGGCTACCCGATCGACCAATTGTTGCCGGCACGTGTCTACCGCATTCTCCAAGACCGGGGACTGATCGCCGACAGCCCGGCGGACAAGCGGTCGGCAATGAGGCAGTTCGAACGCTGGAAGCCGTCAGGCATGCTGCCGATGGACGAGGAAACGCGCCTGCATTTTGTGAAAACGAAGGCGATGACGGCATTGCTCAAACGCTACTTCGATAAACTGATAGCAGCTGACGTACACAAACTGCCGTTATGAGACATTGATCAACTCCGCTTCCTTGCCGTCCCCGTACCTTTGTGACATGTTGCTGACAAAACAGCAGCCAATTAACTTTCAATTTTCAACTTTCAACTGACAAATGGCACAAAAGTACAAACTCGTAATGAAAAAGAACCTGGGGAAGGATGCGGACAAAACTCCCCGGAAATTGTATGCAATCCCGAAATACAACGGTTATACAGACATGGCGTTGCTCTGTAAGTTGATTTCGGCACGAAGCACGGCATCGAGCGCCGATGTTAAAGCGGTGTTAGACTCTCTGATTTTCGTGCTCGACTTGGAACTCCAGGCAGGGCGTATTGTCAATATCGGCGAATTGGGAAATTTCCGCCTGTCGCTTTCCAGCGCGGGAACGGAGACGAAAAAAGATTTCTCGCAATCCAAACTGAAAGGGGCGCGGATCATTTTCACTCCCGGAGAAGCGTTGCGCAACACGGTCGTAACCACCAGCTTCTCTGCCTACACTCCCGAAACGGTCGCACCGGAAGAAGGTGGCGGCGAGGATGACCGCCCCGGAGAACTGTAAAACAGGGGAAAGTTGAAAGAGGAAAGTTGAAAGTTGCTTCGCGTGACTATTTCAACTCTCAACTTTCAACTCCCAACTCTCGACTCTCAATTTTCAACTTTCAACTCTCAACTAAAAAAGATGGCTCAAACTTACAAAATTGTTAAAAAGAAGAATTTAGGGAAAGATGCGGATTCAGTGCCTAACAAGCATTATGCAATCCCGAAGTACAACGGCTACACGGAGGAAGATTCGCTCTATGACCTGATTGCGGCGCGAAGCACTGTTTCAAGCGCCGATGTCAAAGTTGTGCTCGACTCGTTGAACTTCGTTCTCGACCGCGAATTGCGTGCCGGTTATATCGTCCAAATGGGCGAGTTCGGCAACTTTCGTTTATCACTTTCCAGTTCGGGGGCTACGACGCAGGATGATTTCAATCCGTCAATGCTCCGAAAAGCAAAAGTGATCTTCACGCCGGGCAAAAACCTCCGTAAAACAGTTCGCACAACCCGTTTTGCCGCTTATATCCCCGATTCCAGCGACATGGCTGCCGGTGAAGGGGGCGGAGGCGGCGAAGATGATCGCCCCGGTGAATTGTAACATAATTTATAAATCTTATCGCTCTTGGAAATAAAAGGATATAGTTTTAAAGAAGTGGCCGGGATGTATTTTCCCGGCTCTGTTTCTCAAAGTGCATCCGTGCAGCTCAGGCGTTGGATCAAACTCAACAAACTGCTGACGGAGGCTTTGGCGGAAACCGGATTGGTGAACAGGCAACGGCTTCTGACACCGCGGCAAGTCGAACTGATTTTCAAACATTTAGGAGAGCCATGACGCATCTTCAATTGCTGCTTGCAACTCTCCTTGTTTTCAGTGGATTGATCTTGCTGTTTTTAGGTTTTTTCCTGCCTCCGGAGGGGGAAATCCATTCTTCCGTCCTGGTGGCTTTCGGTGAAACTTGCACATTTGCCGGCGCTTTATTCGGTGTAGATTATAAATATAAGAACAAATCATGAAAAAGTTATCCGAACATTTTACCATCGGCGAACTGACACACAGTTATGCGGCTGTAGAAAACGGCCTCGACAATTCACCAAGCGAAACGGAACTGGCGGCTTTGAAACGGCTGGCAGTGAATGTACTCGAACCGCTGCGCAAATGTCTCGGTGCACCGATCATCGTCACCAGCGGTTTTCGCAATCCCGCCGTAAACCGTCTGGTCGGCGGTGTCGCCGCTTCGCAACACACCAAAGGCGAAGCGGCCGACTGCCAAACAACTCTCGGCGCACGACATCTATTGGATATTTTGCTTGAAAACAAACTGTCTTTCGACCAGGCGATCTTATACGACAAAAAGAATTTCCTCCACATCTCCTATCGCAACCCGTCGGCAAACCGCATGATGGTGTTGTACAAATGATGATTTATAATATGAAACGTAACCTCTTCTTCTTTATTCTTCTTCTTTTCCCCTCATGCGCGTCTTGGACGACTACAGACAAGAGCTTCATACGCTCAGACAGCCTGCGCCAGACTACCCGTTTGTCGATCCGGCAAATAGCCGTCCCTGAAAGCCGTGCCGACCTACAAATCCCGGCTGCCGGACTACGTAACCTGCCACCCGCTGCCCTCTACACAGCCAAGAGCGGACAAGCGACAGCGACTGTCCGGTTTCTACATGACACGCTTTTTGTTTCTGCTTCGTGCGACAGTTTGCAACAATTGGTCTACGATTATCAACAACAGGTCGAACGATTGTCCCAAACCAAACAAAACGAAAACCGGAAGCCTGATTGCAGAAGTGCGACTTCCTTTTTTCTATTCGGTTGTCTGCTGAGCGGCACAGCCTCTTTACTGATGAAACGCTTTTTTCGTTAAAATAAACAAAGTCATACTCAAATCAGTGTAGGTAATAAAATTATTCAAGCCTTTTTATGGGGTTCTCGCTAAGATGAATAGTTTCCATCCCATCCATATGTTCCATTTCTGGATTATCGGAATACCATTTATATACATACCCTGTTAAAACTTTTATTTTCAAAGAGTAATTCCCATTAGGAAGCTTATCTCGTTGAATGACCTCACACTCCCTATACAACTCATGTTGGAATGGAATTTTTATAGATTGACCATTAAATTCAAGTTCTTCTAAAGATTCTCGTGTTATGCCAAAACAATACTTTCTGACTCCCACCCGCAACTCTTTTATATGTAGTTCATCTAAAGGAATCATTTCAAAAGATATAGTCGCATTTTTAGGAACAGATTCCGTATATGAACCCTTCTTTAGATAACTCAAGATTATGAGCGTTCGTTCCATATTGTCTTTAGAATACATCTCATAGGTAGCAAAAGGTTTCCCCAATAGGTCTTCTATTTCATTGATATTGTTATAGTACGCCAAACGTTTTTCAAAATCGGTCTGTTGCAGTTTTTCTGTTAGATTCGTTATTGAGAACGATCCCTTTCCCAAGAAATTAGAAAATATAACTTTTTCATTATTCCACAATGCCATTGGTAAATTTAACCAGTGAATAGCCTGCGAATTATCCGTATATTTTTTGGAAAAATCAACCTTTAGATTTATTGTAAAATCAGATACAGATTTAGCCTCTATTACCATTGTCAAGGTGTAACTATCCAGCGAAAGAACTAAAGTTACTTCATTAACTCCGCTACCATAGCGGACTAAATTGACCTTTTCTCGAAAGTTGCGTGTAGGGATTTTGATTTGACTACATATTTCATCGTGGGTTGGAGCTATGAGAAGAGAAGCTATATCAGATCTATCGGATAGCCATACTCCATTAACCATATATTTAAAATCAAGTAATTGTTCTGATGGAATTTTTAATGCAGGAATAGGAATACCATGAAATGACAAAGAATCTGTAAGTTTCCTCTTGTCACCCATTACCATTTGTGCAATTTCGTTTGATACACGAAAATTTATAATATGCTCTCCGTTATCCAAAGTCTTTACACTGCTAATTTCATTTTTGGAAGACGTAGATTTCAAGTCAATTTGAAGTTTCCTATACTCACAATACTTATGGAATGAAGAATCTGAAATTTTTTTACGTTTGGCATCTTTCACAATATTTCTGTCAAGTGAAAGAAATAAATCCTTGAAAAAGTCTTCCGCCTTTGCATCGTAGTATTTTACCCCAAGACTTTCCAGTTTTTTGCGTTTTGCTTTCTTCATTCCCGGTGCAATCAGAAAAAGAGGTTGATTACACTTTCCAGATAGATTTGTAACTCGTTCAATCAAATGAGTTATATTACTGTCATCTAAACTGTATCCTATAAAAAGGATTGCTCTAAGAGAAAACTCTGCCTTAACGATGTCCCATATAAGTTCATTTTTTTGATTTCGATAAAAATCATCATAATCTCCACGGGTAAGTATCATTTCATCAGGACTGTCGAAATCTCCGTGTATCTTATATATCATTGTTTTTGTATCATCAATCATACCAATATTTTGGTTCTGCTTTATGACGACACAATCTGATCCATACGCATCTTCAATCAGCGTATCATAATTAGTCGTGAAAATCCGCTTGAAGTGAGGAATATGAGATAGGGATATTTGATCTTCACAATTTTTGCGTTCAAAATTAAATAGTGGTTTGAGTGTCCTAATAAGAGCATTGCGTCCTTCGTCATTATATTCTACAAATTTTTGGCAAAGGGCTTCCAAAGTTAGATTAACGAAATCTTCCTTATCCTCATATGGAACTTGATTTAGTATTGCATCAATTAAAGACCAACAACTTGGAGCACCAGCTTTCAATGAAAAACCAGCTCCTAAAAACAATGTCACTTGTTCCTTCCTAACTAACTGTATGACTTCCGAAAATTGAGACATTATTATTTATTCAATCAGAGAACAAAAATACGAAAAATCCGTGATACATATGCTTCTGCTGCATATTCAACATTTGAAGGCTGTTGTGGTTGTTGCAGTTCATTTCAGTTCTTCAGTCTATACCTTTCTCTTGGATTATCTGAGTTCTTCCTGTGCTGTTTCTCTAAAGCTTCGAAGTTGCTTTATGTCTGTAACAGTTTCGTCTATTGCATCAAATCATGATAAAAGTGATTTCTGTAACAATGTTACTCAAAAAACAAATAATCAAAATAAATAATCCGAATCCTTGCACAAATCCCGGAATCTGACGAATATTGTACTCTTTTTGCAACATCTGGCAAGGATGTGTGATTATATAATAAAACGATAAGTTATTGTCATATGAAAAAGAGCATTATATACACAGGGACCGGCGACAAGGGAACCACTTCCTTAGTTGGCGGCGAACGGGTGTCGAAAGCGCACCAACGTATCGAAAGCTATGGTACGGTCGACGAACTGAACTCGTTTATCGGGTTGTTGATCACTTCGCTTGAAGAGAAAGCGGATCAGGACTTCCTGCTGTTTATCCAGCACAAGTTGTTTACGATCGGTTCCTATCTGGCAACCGATCAGGAAAACACGGAACTGAAAGTAGAAAGTAAGGTGATGCCGGAAACGATCACCCGTATCGAGCGGGAAATAGACCGCCTGGATAACGAACTGCCCAAGATGCGCAACTTTATTTTGCCGGGAGGAAGCCGCCCGGCCTCTTTGGCACATGTGTGCCGGACAGTCTGCCGGCGTGCCGAACGCCAGATCTACCGTTTGGCAGAGACAATTCCGGTTGAAGAACCTGTCCTGGTTTTCATGAACAGATTGTCTGATTATCTGTTTGTTCTGGCACGTAAGGAATGCATACGGAATAATGGCAAAGAAATTATCTGGGATTATACTTGCATCTAAAGAATATTGTTTTATTTTTGCGGAAAATTTGAGAACCTGACCGCCGTAAGGTGGTTATTAATACTTGACAGCTATGTATTGGACATTAGAGTTAGCTTCAAAACTGGAAGACGCACCCTGGCCTGCAACCAAGGATGAACTGATTGACTATGCACAACGTTCTGGTGCGCCACTGGAAGTGATTGAAAATTTGCAGGAAATGGAAGACGAAGGTGAGATTTATGAATGCATGGAAGATATCTGGCCCGACTATCCAAGTAAAGAAGACTTTTTCTTCAACGAAGAAGAATATTAATGTGCGATAAAAACGTACAGGCATGAAATA